>Ga0209296_1001763_pt1 | contig 16045 bp, 7 predicted proteins | sample S_130206_EF_Meta_FD_187319 | JGI IMG/M metagenome (GOLD analysis project Ga0209296, IMG submission 187319) | Freshwater microbial communities from Lake Simoncouche, Canada to study carbon cycling - S_130206_EF_MetaG (SPAdes) (version 2) | ecosystem: Environmental > Aquatic > Freshwater > Lake ...
CTTCTCCTAAGTTTGCTGCTATTTGTGGTTCTACTACTTTTAGTTGTGCTAATTCTTCTTGTAATACTTGTATTCTTTGTTCTGCATCGTTCGCACCATTTAATAATTCTGGATTTTTCCTTCCTTCAACTTCCAATTGTGTTGGAGTTAATTTATCACCATTCTCATCCACACCCCCCTGTCCGACATTACTGCCACTCTCATTCAAAGAACTACTACTACTATCTCCCTTCAAAGGATCTGTAGGATTCAAAGGATCTGTAGGCTTCAAAGGATCTGTAGGAGAGGGATTACCAGTTAGTGCTGCTAGTTTTTCTTTTAGAAATTCTATTTTTTTCCCCTCATTTTCTCTACCTTCATTTGCCAATTTTGCTTCTGGGCTATCTGCTGCCCCAGCGGGAGAAGTAGAATTGAACGTTTCAATCGCCTTATTGCTTTCCTCTATTAATGTGTCTAATTCTGCTTGTGTTTTTGGAGGGTTTGCTTGATTAATTCCATTTTTAAAATCGGCAAGCGGATCAACGCCAGGCTCAAGATTGGCAGCAGCAGGCTCAAGATTGGCAGCAGCAGGCTCAAGATTGGCAGCAGCAGGCTCAAGATTGGCAGCAGCAGGCTCAAGATTGGCAGCAGCAGGCTCAAGGTTGGTAGCAGCACCAAGATTGGTAGCAGCAGAACCAGGTTCAAGTTTGGCAGCAGCACTAGACCCAAGATTGGTATCAGCAGTCTCAAGATTGGCAGCAGCACCAGGATTAACAGCAGGCTCAAGATTGGAAGCAGGAGGCGCAAGATTGGTAGCAGCATCACCACTATCACCAGGCACAACAGCAGCAACAGGCACAACAGCAGCACCAGGCAAGCCATTACCCCCGCTCTTCACACCAGCTTTTCCGTCCATGTCATCCCCTTTCTTAGTATCTTTTTTATCTAATTTTTTTATTGCATTTTTCCCGTCATTGATCGCTTTTAAAACCTTTATGTTTTCCTCTGCTAAATCAATATAAGCCTTTTTCAATTCCTCTTTTTTAGTTGGATCGCCTTTACCTCTAATCATATTCATTTTCGCCTCGTGTACCTTTTCGCTAATACCAACTTCTTTCACTTCGTTGGCTCTAAGTTCCGAATACAATTTCTCTGTTTCATCCGCCAACAAACTGCTGAACGATCCTTTCAGGAAATTTTCTACACCGACGCCATTCGGACCGATCTTTTTGAAATAAGTATCTTTCGGGATATCCAATAAAAATTTCAATTTCAAATTCTGTGAATCTTCGCCGTTCATAATTGCTCGAATAGCCGCTGTGTTTTCGTCCTCTTCCGCCTTAGCTTGCGCCTCGGTAAGGTCGCCCACTTGCGCCTGCAGCATTCTAATTTGCCTTACCAAGTCGGACGAGTCAAAGGCGCCCATGCCCATACCCATGCCCAACGGACCTTGTAACGCCAAGGCAGATGGTGCCACCGGAACTTCGGCTTTTGTTTTCTGTATCATGGAGAGTAATTTGTCCGCCAAGCCTTTTAATTTCGTGGCGGCGACTAACAGTTTGGATTCATCTTTGTCAGATGCCGCCGCGCTAGCTGCGGTTGTGTCGGTTTTCTTGGCTTCTTCTAACGCTTTCTGAGCTGCGTCAACTTTTTGTTGTGCCTCTACAACCTCTCGTTCAGCATTATCTGCAATTTCTGCATTTGCTTTTTTTGTCTTTAAATCTTCGAGCGCCTTTTGGGCTTGGACTAGCGCTGTTTGTGCAGCATCTGCTGCAGGAGGCGCTGCTCCAGGTGCAGGCGTTGTTGCTACAGGTACCACGCCACTCGCTAGGTTCAATACATCCTTATTACTCGATTTAATATCACGTATTAAAGCTTTAATATCTCGGTCGGGTTTCTTCTCGCCTTGTAATAAATTTACGTTTTTCTCATCTAATGCTACGGTAATTTTATTGGAATCTGCAATTATAAGATCTGTATCCTCTTTATCCCCGCCGCTTGCCCGCCATTTGTCATGCTTGCGTGTAGAGCCTCCCATGCGCTTGTGTGTGCGCTTTTTATTCGCTCTAGTGCGCTTTTTGCCTCCACTCTTACCGTTATTGGTGGGCGGAACCCCCTTACTGTCGTTGGGGGGCGTAACCCCCGCGTTTCGGGTCGCATTCGCAAAAATATCATCCGCCCAATCCGCAATCTGTTGCGCCAATTCTTCTCGCTTTTTCTGTGTTTCGTCGGCAATTGCGTCCGGACCCATATCCTTCTTTCTACCAGCCATAAGCGCGCGTTTATACTTCTCAGCCAGTGGCTCGATACTTCGGGTCATGGTTGTCGCCAGATTTTTTAAAGTATCAACCCCGGCGGTCGACGGTCCTAAGTCTAAAGTCAAAAAATAACGCATTACCATTTGCTGGGCATTATTCATGTCATATGTATCACGCAAATCCTTGTAGGCATTACTCACACCGTAATTGGCATAAGTTGTGGTGAATGCGCTGTAGAGAGTGGTTAGCAGATTATAGACATTATTACCAATATAAGCGTCCTTTGCGGTGTTATCGCCGCCTTCCAAAGCTTTCTCAACATCCGCATTCATTTCCAACTCCATTTTTTGACCTTTCCCTAACTTTTTGGTTGATGATTTTAGTTGTTTACAACGCATTATGCTGAACGCTTTTTCAATGGATTTCACGTCTTTTTTCACGAATTCACCGTGACTGACTAGCGCATTTAATTCAAATAAGGAATCCATTTTTGCGTCCGTTTTCGATTTCACTAACATCTGTTTATATTCCGAGAATTTATTGACGAATTGGTTAATGTCGGCTTTAAATTTCGGTAATTTAACAAAATCGCTCGCCGAAAGTTCTTTCACTTTGGAAGTAATACGGAACTGCGTGATGAACCGCTTCACATAGCCGTCGGGTTTCCAGTTGGTCAAACTTTCTTTGAAATCAATGGGACTGATGGTACCGTAATATGCATTGACCTTTTTCAAGACGTTACGCGTTTCCAAGGCTTTCACCGCCGGCGCTGGGGTAGGGTTCAAAAAGGTATACGCAATAAAGTTCAAATAATATTTCATTTTTAAGGTCTTGGGATCGTTAAGAGCGTAAGGGAGACCTGTTTTTTTAGCAACATCGGCATCGTCTACAACGGCTGTTGAGGTGCTTGGGACTGCTGCGCTTGTGCCGACAATAAATTTCCGCCACAATGCGCGCGCTTCAACCATGGCAGAAATATGTGCAAGCGGTTTAACACTTATATCCGCAACTGCGTTATATTTTTTATTATAATACGCCAAGGCTTTGGTATAAATATCTATTTTTTTGGGGTCTTTGCCAGATTTGGTAGCCTTGTCTAACCATCTGCTGATAATTCTGGCCTTAGTTGGACCGGGCAGTCCTACTAGATCTGCTTTTTCTAACATACTAAACCCTTTTGTAATGTCTTCGGATTCCTCTTCAAATCTAACACGAATGTTTTTAGCTTTGTTTGTTTCTGTCTCAATTAAATTTTGTATACTTGCTTCTTTTTCTTTTGAATTTGGAAAACCATTAAAATATACAATTTTTTCAAGTACAGTACCAGATACATTACCATCAATCTTTTTCTCCGTTAACCGTAATATATTTTTTGGTTCGGCTAATCGTGTAATTAAATTTTTAACTTCCGTATTCGGATTTTTAAATTTACCGTATAAAATATCATATTCACCCTGTATTTTGACCTTATCAATTTTTGGATTTGGGTTTTTTAATAAACCAATAAAATCGTCAATTTTATCTCCACCGGCTTGCCCGCCGCCTTCTACTGGATTTTCACTTTCAACCGGGGCTGGTTTTTCACTTTCAACCGGGGCTGGATTTCCACTTTCAACTGGATTTTCACTTTTACCTTTCTCTGAGCCTTCACCTTCCTCTTCACCTTCGTCTTCTTCTAAAGATTTAATTTCTTCTTCTAATTTGGTCGCATTTTCTTGAAGGGACTTAATGAATTCAGTAAGTTCTGGGTTGCTTTTGTCTGCCTCTGGTAAACCAGCAATCGCATCTGTTAATTCTTTTATTTGTTTTGCTAATTCGTTTGCTTGTTGTTTTAATCCTTCTATTATTTGTTCCTTTGTTTCTGGGTCTGCACCTCCACTCGTAGGCATATCCCTCTGATCAGGAGCCTTTCTTTTAGTTAAATATGTTTTAAATTCTGAAAGTTTCTCTAACCCCTTTTCAATTCCTGTGGCACTATAATATAAAGGTGCAAATATTACTTTAAGTGAATTAACTGAGACCACTGATAATTTAGTTTTAAAATTATCCCAAATAGATTTAGATTTTAAAAGTTTTCCGGCGTATTTCATCGCATTTTTAATTTTCTCTTCCAACGCTGCCTTATTTTTTGTAATTGATTTTTCAATAGAGATACTCGCCCCGAACAATTTTTGAAAAACTTTATATTCATCTCCGTCAAAATCGTCAGTACCATCCCCTGTGCCGATCAACGCTTGTAAAAATTTATCCGCACTAATTTCGGTTTTTAACAAAACGTCTGGCACCGGAAACCCGACCGCTTCAACCGCCGATTCTTTCTGCGCACTCTTTTTAAATAGATAACCGGTCGCCCATTGTCCGATACCACCACTCTGGGGGTTCCCTCCGCTCTGCATGCCCCCCACGACGAGGGGGTTCCGCCCCCCCACGACGGCATCTTGCCCCACGCCGGCAGAAGGGTCTGATGATCCATTTTCGCTGCCTGGAACAATGCTACTGTCAAGTTGGATTAACTCACCACCTGCTTGCTTGCTCTGCTTGTTCTCTGCTAATACTTCTTCTTTCCATGCGTCGTAACTTGCTTGTGCTCTTGTTTTTTTTCCACTGCCTTGGACGTTGGACAAGATGCCGTCGTGGGGGGCATGCAGAGCGGAGGGAACCCCCATCGGAACCCCCATACCGCCTTCCTCCGCCCACTCCTCCGCACTCGCATCTTCATCAAACGACGACGTCTCAAATGCTTTAATTTTCACTAAATCGGAGTATTGCGGGTCGCTACTCAAATAGTCGAAAATGTTCCGGATATATTGAATATCAACTAAAAAGAACAAGTCACCAAATAAAAGCCGATGAAAAAAGATATATAAATTCGACCGCACATGTAAAGTCGCATCTGCCGTAATTTTATTCTTTTTGAATGATTGTCCTTTGAGCTCATTTGTATCAATTGGTTTATCGTTATAGGTTAAATGGAGAGGAATGATGGGTAACGCTGGCATGTCTGTTGGTGCTGTTTTTGTAAAACCAGCATCTATATAATTTTTAACTTCGCCTGATTTATTTAAAAATTCATCAATTGTATCTACCGGTTTCGCTTTTAAATCTTTACCGGCATCACTATCATCATGCTTCTTCACTATAATTTTAATTTGATCGGCTTCAATGTTAATGGTTACCGCCGTTTCTTCTTTAAATATTTGTTTTAAAGTGGCTTGTTTCATCGCCGTAATATTTGTGCCCTTGAACATAATTTTGTCGGTAGCCTGCTCAAAAATTGAGAGAAGCTCAGGCTCCTTATCTGGTTCGGCGGGGTCTGCTAACGCCAAAACCTTATTTGCTTCTAAGCTAAGCGCAATTATTAAATCGGTAACGGTTTTATCGGCGGTTAAAGTACCAATTATTTTGTCTAATTTTTTGTCGCCTTCCCCGAATGGGTCGTTGTATTTACTAGTGACGGTGATGGTGAGAGCGGCGCCTGTGCCGGAGGTGTTGCCGGAGGTGTTGCCGGAGGATGCTAGCCTTGCTTCTTCTGCTAGCCTTGCTTCTTCTGCTAGCCTTGCTGCTGCTGCTGCTGCTTCTTCAGCTGATGGCGGTTGATCTCCTTCATTTTCTCCTGCTCCTGCTCCTTCTTTTAATAAATCTAATATTTCTTCAGCTTTTGTTTTTATCTCTGGCGCTTTATCAGCCCCAGTCCCAGCATCGTCACTGATTCTTTGTGTAAATTTTATTGCCGCCTCTATAGCAGCAGCCTTATCAGCTGCACCACTAATAGCTTGAATTAAAGTAGATATACTTGTCTTATCATCATCTCCAAATGTTTTAAAGTATTTATTTTCATTTAACAATCCAATTAACTCATTTAACGCTGTTAAAATATTTTCAGCTAATTTATCAGTTGTAATTGTGCCATAATTTTCTCCTGAAACTACAGGACTATCACTACTCTCACCCGCCTCCTCGGGATTATTCACCGCCGCCGCCAGCGTCTCTTTTTTAATTGCCTTCACCGCTTCCGCAGCGGAAGTCACCTTACTCGCCGCATCAGTGACAGCCTTCGTCACATCAAGCGCACCTGGCAATTTTTTAGCCTCTTCTGCCACGGCACTCGCCGCCTCAGTTGCCTTCGTAACCGCCGCAACCGCCGTTACGTCTCCTGCTATGTAGTCTTTCATTATTTGTTCATCTAATGCTTGAGCCAGGTTAATTGCATCTCCAATTTTGGCAACAACAGTAAATACTATTTTTGTTTCAGTACTTTTCGGTATAAGTGCAACGGCTTGATTAAGTTCATTTAAAGCGCTTACTAAATTTTCACTTTCTTTTTTTCCCCCCTCCATCTCCATGCCCCCCTTCATACCCTTCTGCTTCCTGTGCTTCATAGTTTTAAACCGCAAATTCAAGGTTTTCCGTTTATTGTTCGCCGAGCGCGCCCGCCTGTGCTTCACATTAGCCTTTGACATATTAGACCTAGTCAGATTAGCCGTGATAATAGACTGAGTTGGCATCATAATCAAGTCATCATCTTTAAAGATGCTATTATTACTATGTGCACTATTACTTTGCATATGCGCATGTAAACTTTTACTTCGCCGCTCTCTATTCTTTTTATTTTTCCGGCTTTGATTTCCAGTTTTTAGCAATCTTGCTATTTTAGCCCTGGACAATTTCATCCTCTTATATAAATCGTATATATTTTTATAAGCTGAATAACATATTTTTATACATATTTTATAGATATTTTATACATAAATCATAAAATATCTTATCCTATAATAATAGAGAGAAATGCCAGCTGTCACCAGTTGTGAAGACGCTACGGCGCCAATTCTTATTAGTAAAAATACGAACCAAATATGTAACCTAAAATGTTCCTATAGTTTCAATTATCCGCCTTCAAATATAAGTATTTTAAACCATGGCGACTATATCTCGTGGAAAACCGGCGATACGAATATTTCGCCAGTAGTTTACAATGACGATTTTTATAATGTGCAAGAAATCCGTATCTATTGGAGATCCATTCACGCCTATGGACGGGCAACAACGAAAGCGGACGCCGAAATGTTCATTATTCACACCGATGCTAAATCCACGAAAAATTTGATCGTATGCGTGCCGATCGTGAAATCCAGCACGTCAACGGACGAATGCATGACTTTGTTTGACTTAATTATGAGCGAGGTGAGCCGGACAGCCACGACGTCCGGTGATCAAACGACCTACAGTAATCCCAAATTTACTTTAAACAAATTCGTTCCGATGAAGCCGTATTTCTCATATACCGGCACATTGCCTTGGATGCCCTGTAATGGTAGCTACAGTTATATCGTTTACCACAAAGATTATGCGATTAATATGTCGCCGCAGGCGTACGGGATCTTAACGGGCGGCAGCAGCAAAGCCGGCGGTCTTGTTAAAATGCAAAACATGTCTAGCAATAAAGGCAATCCGGCTAATTTGTTTTTTAATGCGAAAGGTCCGACGAAACCCCAAGGCGGGGATATATATATTGATTGCCAGCCGACGGGCGATAGCGGGGAAGTGTTAGTACCGGCGCGGGCAGATACAGGTGGGATTTTAGATAATGAAGTCTTGAAAAAAATGTGGAATAAAAAGTTTGTGAAAATATTGATCGGGGCTTTGATCATGTTGGCAATTTGGAAATTGTCGATGAAAATGATTGGCGGAATTGCGGGCACGACGGCTAAAGTCGGGGGTAAACTGGTTAACACGGTAGGTAAGTAAGCAGGAGCCACTACGTTTGAGCCACTTCGTATGAGCATAAGTGTGCTACTTCATAAGAGCAAATATATATTTACTAATATATATATGCCTAAACGGTGTTTATCGTATTGCCGAAAAAGATCAGAAGCAGATTGCGAGAAAAAATCGAAATGCTTTTATACAAATGGCAAGACATTTAAATTTTGCCGCTTGAAAAAAAAGTATGGAATGGATCCTGAGAAAAACTGCGAGATATTTAGAAAAGATTTGTCCGAGGAAGAAAATGTAAAAAGGAGAATGAAATTGACGAGAAAACAAGAGGCGAAGGCGCGGAAGATATTGGAGAGATCACAGCGGCGTACGCAAAGGCGGGAAGACCAAGCGCAAGCAAGCAGTGACACTGTAAAAGGCAACGCCCGAGAAGTCATCGCCCGCTTCATGCGGAAAACCAAACACAAGCGCACTGCCGAGTTTTTAAAAACCATTTGCTCCGATGCTGGCGTCTGCACCGCTTTCGGCACTTATAGCGAGGCGATTAAAAAGCATTTCGGCGGTTTTGCCAATTTCGCCTACGCTCAACCGCCTATTAAACGCATCGGCGGCGTCTCACAAAACGGGTTCGTGCATGAAATCAACTATCTTCATCGTGGCTATAAAGCCTGCGCTGTTCTCAAATCGGCACGCATGCCCGACGTGGATAATCTGATGTACGAATATATTGTTGGACAGTACATAAATAAACAGAATAAACGGTTCCCTTGCTTTTTAGAGACGTATGGTTATTACACCTATAAAAACGAGAAAGCTTGGAAGAAAATGGAGAAGAAAAAAAAGATGGATAGTGTCGCCATTTTAAAAGACCTTATTCAGCATAAAACCATCGACTATAAAATCGCCTGCGCCGAGTCGAAGTATTTAGCTATCCTTATCCAGCATTTAAAAGACATCACCTCTTTGTTTAGTATGTACCAAGACCTAAATTTTTTAACCGACGATTTATTGCACGTGTTATTTCAGGTGTATATGCCGCTGGCGCTCTTGAAAAATAATTTCACGCATTATGATTTACATAGCAACAATGTGTATTTATATGAACCGGTGAAAGGCAGCTATATTCATTTTCATTACCATATTAGCGGGCAGGTGGTCTCCTTTAAATCCAAGTATATCGTAAAAATAATAGATTATGGGCGCAGCTTTTTCAAAGACGATGAAGCAGCAGCAAGCGGAGCAGTAGCAGCAGCCGGCGCAGCGAATGCAAAAGATGTATACGAAGCTGTGTGTAAGGAGCCGGAATGCGGACCGGCGGGTTCGTGCGGGTATGATAAGGGGTTCGCTTGGATGGAAAAACTCGAGCCGCGCTACAAAGAAGGGTCAAATTGGATAAGCTCGCAAGAGAAAAATATAAGCCACGATTTACGGCTGCTAAATGAAGTAAAGGAAATGACAGTAGGTTTACTGCCGGATTTTATGAAGACGATGACAGACCTTGTACAGTATAAGAAACAGTTTGGTACGGGGCAAATATTGAAGTCGGGCTTGCCGAATAAAATCAATAACGTCCAAGATGCGGCAGATATTTTCAAACACGAGTTATTAGAGCCGGAAGAGATCGAATACAATGAGGAGGTTTATCAAGGAGAGACGAAGTTGGGGGACTTGAATGTGTATGATGATGGAAGACCGATGCAGTTCATAAAGGCATAGACGGCACATATAAAAAATAAAAAAGAGGTTGACCCCTTTTTATTTTTTCTTCTATTCTTCAATTTTATTTAAGGGCATAGCCCTTTCAAACCCGAAGGGCTCCCGCCCTTTCAAACCCGAAGGGCTCTGCCCTTTCAAACCCGTATCTACCTGTATCTACTCTACCCCTAGGTCGTCGTGGGGGGGCGAAACCCCCACCCCACCCTAAAACTGTAAAATCCCGTCCGCTCGCACCGAGATAAAATGCTTCTTGGCGAAGATATACAATTTAAAATTTTCATCTGCAAGCGCATAATTATCTATCTGATGAGGCCATCGGGTGTGCACATACGTTTCCCGCTCGGCAACTGGCAGGCTCCATGCAGATATCCCAATCGCTCTCTCGATCGGAACTTTACCCAATAAATACTGTGTCAATGCCTTGGTATTTTCTAATTTCGAAAGAACGTAGGCGTGGATAGAGTCCATGGCTTCAACCAGACTGAAATATTTTTTAATGGCAGCCTTTTGGTTTGTTTTGTTATCAAAATTCGTCTGCGTAAAGCAATAGATACTCTCATATATCACATGCATCAATCCGACCAAATTTTTGAGCGGAATTCTCTCGCAAATAACGCCCAGCTGCACGAGCGGGTCTTCATAACAGCCCCCACGCTCGGTAACCTCTCGCACAATAAAGCGGGTTAAGGTATACAGCACTTGACCATTTTGCCCATTGTGAATATTATGCAAGGTCTGTCCATTGCGGATAATATTAAACAAGCTATAATAATACTGGTTCAAGTTATACTGGGTCTTGACAGAAACCTCTCGCCAAGCCGAGTGGAGTTTCTTGGCGAGATATGTGTTTTGGCGGATGTGCCCGAACTGTTTTTCCAATGCTTTGCTGGTTTTTATCATACCGGGCTGCTTGAACCGCAAGGTATGGTCAGCGAGCACAACAGACATTTTTTCGTTATAGTAACCCATTCTCTCAACAAGGGTCGAGAACCTTACTAACTGACCGAGCTTGCGCAAATCTTTCTCGCTTATTTTACCGAGAAAGATTAACAGATTATATGAAGCCTCGCTGTTGAGCCCGTTGAGCTCGATGGCGAATATTTTTCGCAAGGCAAGTTTTTGGGTAGGACCATGCTCAAGCCCAGCCGTGCCATGCATAGCCATAAAGAGAGATATACTGGTCTCCAAATCTAGATACTCACCTATTTGTAACACGACGTCCTCGTAGAGGTCCGTGAATTTAATTTTATTATCACCTAGACCGCTTAAAGCCTTAACCCTAGCCTCAGCTTCAAGCTGTTCTTTTTTTGCTTGCCGATGGAGGGCATCTATTTCCGCGTACCTCCAAGCATAGCACAGGCGGCAGCATGAGTTTTTACATCCGCAGATGCTGCGAACACCGCCGGTCAACCGGATCGGGGTAAACTTAGCCTTGGCAGAAGCGTTAGCAGCAGAAGCACTGGCGTTAGCAGCAGAAGCACTAGCGTTAGCAGTTATAGCAGTAGACATTTTATATCGTTATTCGTCGTTCGTCGTTCGTCGTCGTAGAATGCCTAGAAAAGTATTTAAAAAAATCATTTCAATTATTTGCACATACAAAGTAGCTTACAAATACAAAGTAGAACGCTTACTCCAGTGGCGAAGCCCCGTGCTGCCCGTCAAGGATGGGCTTATAGTCCGAGGTAGATGCGTTGCCGCCGATCACAAGCGGAGCCATCCGTTCAACGGTTTCTTCTTCTAAAGTGCCGGACAAAATCACAGATGCCTTAGCCGGGCTGACGATATCTTGCCCACCAGTGGTTGCGGTATAGTTAAAATTCTGCATCTCTTGTAATTTGCTAGCCTCGGACGGCAAATAGTGCTTCATACCGTATGTGCCGGTGGCAATGCCTGCCGTTTTAATCAGCTGGTAAGCGACGACAAAACCTAACACGCCGATAACGGGGTTGGTTTTCATAAAAACGACGGCGGCAATTAAGACGACGGCAACTTTGCCGAAAATCGTATCGATGGGTTCGGCTAAAATAAGAGGCGTTTGGACGTTCAAAATAATGTACACGACAAAAACAATAGCTAAAACTAATTGCGATGGGCTTTCAAAAACGAGCTTATCTACGGATTTTTTAAAAGATTGCATCTATAACATATGTCTATCTTTTTTTCTGCGGTGAGCAAATTTTTATTAATCAAATATGAATCAAATAGTTGCATATGTCGAAATATATTCCATTTCTCTACCATCGTTATAAACGTGCAAATCACCCATTTTTTCCATATCTTCATATCTTGTTTCGTTTCTCTGTTCACAATATGTTTTGACCGGTTTGACAGTTTTCATTGTTTTTTTATTCGCAAGTGTTCTGTAAGGTACACCCTCCTCCTTCCATCGAATAAGTTCGACTAATTCGTTAAAAGCCTCATTAACGTTATTAATATCATCAGGTAAATTATTTGGTGGTTTTTGTATTTTGTATATATCATGCCATTTAACTTTTTCTAAAAGATTTTTTATCATTTTTTTATAATAAGTATAATGACCAAATTTTATTTGGTAGTATGGTGACTGTATCTCATCATAAACAATGGCAAGTATTAGTAAATCTATATTATTATTATTCTTATAATAGTGAAATCCTTGACGCCAACCACATTCTGGTTTGCATTCATTAACCTGACAAAGCTCTTTATGCACCGTTTCAGAATTTAAGCTTTCACTAAAATTAAAATAACAGCGCCCATAATCAATGATTTTTACCATATATTTGGATTTAAATGTAATGACTTCATCAATTCCATTTTCATTTTTATAATGATAATGATATTCGATATATTTACCATTTTCGGGTTCATATAAAAGCACATTGTTATAATGTAAATCATAATGTGTGAAATTTTCACTTAATGCTGCTAGTGTATAATATATTTGAAATAAAATGTAAGTTAATTCATCTAATTCTAAATTATTATTACTATCAATATACTTCTGTAAACTCATTGGATTTTTGAAATATTGTACAAGTATTGCCAAATGTTTTGGATTAGCGCAGGCAAAAGCGTAATCAAAATCAGTATCGGTATCAGTATTACTACCTAATATTAACCTAAGGTTTTTTAAAAGCTCGACTGGTTTTTTTTCTTTTTGCATTTCATTCCATGTTTCATCATCTTCATAATTGTAATAGCCATACGTTTCTAAAAAGCACGGAAACCGTTTATTCTGTTCATTTAAATACTGACCAACAATATATTCGTAAAACAGATTATCTGGGTGTAGTTTTATTCCACTATCTACGGTTGGTCCTTGAGAGGATTTTAGGATGGCATAGGCAAAATAATCTTTATCAACGGACTTTTTACGAAACCAACGAAAGCGTTTGGTCATGTTGGCTTTAATAATTTTATTATATGTAATTACACTAACAAATCCATTGTGTGAAACAGCTCCAATTCTTTCAATTTTGACAGCATTTTTAAAATGTACAAACCCGTTAAATTTTTGTTTGATTTTTCCTGATTCGGTGCCAATCGCCATGCACACTGACGTATCGGGACACCGCAAAGCCAATTTTTTAGCAGATTTTCGACGAGTAGCGGAATATACAGATTCTGGTGAGTATATGCGGGTCTGGGTGGGAGAGGCGATCGGGGATAGAAGCTGCATTGAACGAGACGGTGGCTGGCGTTGACTGATAATGGTGCGGGGAGGTGGTAGAGGCGGTGGTGCGGTCTGGAGAGCTTGAGGTATAGTTTTTTTAGTATGTGATTTACTACTACGTGATTTACTACTACGTGATTTACTACTACGTGATTTACTACTTGATTTAATATTAGCTAATATAGGACTATTATCATGTAATGAAGATGATGAAGATTTTTCCGAATTTGAATTTCTATCAAGGTATAATGTTTTCATATGTCAATTATATATATATTCATATAAAATTGATTTTCTTATAAAGATAACTCGATATGCATATTAACTATAACAAAATGCAAGCGCAAATGCAAGCGAAGCAGTCCTCACATATAGAGAAAAACGTCAGCACCTACCTCGGCGCCAAAGGCTATACCATTTATAAAGAATGCTTGGACATCAAAGAACAGCGGGTAATTCGGGACGAACTGAATGTCCGCCCTTACATACCTAAATCACCGATCCAGCAACCGACTTATCCGGTTTTTCGCGAATCGGTTAATAAATTTTATTTACCACGCTATTATGGCATAAAAAATTACGGCGATCCCGAAGAAATGCTGATCCCGCCGGGTGACGATATCCAAGTAGCATTTGAAGGAGATTTGCGGGATTATCAGCTGCATATTGTGGATGTTTACAAAAAGGAAGCGACTAACATCGGCGGAGGTCTCCTAGAAATCCCCTGCGGACGCGGTAAAACCGTCATTGCCTTGAAAATCATCAGCGAAATGAAAAAGAAAACCTTGGTCATTGTGCATAAAGGCTTCTTGCTTAATCAGTGGATAGAACGGATTACACAATTCCTGCCGAGCGCGAAAGTCGGGCGCATCCAAGGGCAGGTTCTCGACATCGAGGGCAAAGATATTGTCATCGGCATGCTCCAGTCGCTCTCCATGAAAGAATATGCCGACACGCTGTTTCATTCGTTCGGACTAATTATCGTCGATGAATGCCATCATATTTCGTCCGAAGTGTTTTGTCGGTCGTTACAGAAAATTATAACCCGGTATACGCTTGGTCTCAGTGCGACCATGAACCGGAAGGATGGTTTAACCAAAGTGTTTAAAATGTTCTTGGGCGAGATTGTGTATAGTGAAGAACGTGAGTCAACCGACCAAGTTTTGGTAAAAGCCATTCAATACGAAGTCGATGCGCCGGAATTTAATGCGATGTGTTATGATTATCGCGGCTCGCCGGCTTATAGCACGATGATTTCTAAATTATGCGAATACCGTCCGCGCAGCGATTTTATCTTGCAAGTGCTGGAGAAAGAACTGGCTATTGGCAAAGAAACGCAGCTGGCTATGCAAGTAATGATTTTGGCACACAATAAAAATGTCTTGACGTATTTACATGATGCGATTAAGCAACGCGGGTTGTATACGGTCGGGTATTACGTCGGCGGCATGAAAGAACCGGCATTAAAACAAACCGAGACTTGCCAAGTGATCATTGCGACGTATTCGATGGCGGCGGAGGCGCTTGATATTAAAACTTTAACGACGCTTATTTTGGCGACCCCGAAGACTGATATTGTTCAAGCGGTGGGTCGGATCTTGCGCGTGAAACATGAGCGACCTTTAGTGATTGATATTATCGATTCGCATGACGTGTTTTTGAGCCAGTGGCAAAAACGCCGGAAATATTACACGAGCAATAATTATAAAATAATGCATACGAAAAGTGACTTGTATGCCTTGGACAAATGGACGACGCTCGGGGAAAAGAAGCCGAAAGAAAAAAAGCCGGCACTTGCACCTGCACCATCAGCAAAAAAAGAAAAAACACCGGCAATAGCGCCAGCAAAAAAAGCAACAGCACCAGCGCTTGATACAAAAGGGTTAAATGGCAGCAACTTATTGACTAAAGGTGTTTCGGCAGCCGCGCAATTAATTAATAGTTGTAAAGCAAGCGAAAATAGCGAAGCAGACGAAAGCGCAAGCGAAGCAGATACAAGCGAAGCAGATGCAAGCGCAAGCGGAGCAGACACAGATGCAAGCGAAGCAGATGATGACAATATATTATTCGGTGGTTCGACGAAGAATAAATTGCTAAAAGGTCGTTGTTTTATTTAAAAAGCTTTACATTAAAATAACGGTGCCGCCCACCTTTCGACTGCAGCCGCGTTGGCGGTATTTTTTACCACCCTTTTTTGTTTTGCGTCCTTTCTTGGCACCGCCTTTTTTACTGCCCTTTTTGGTCTTGCGGACTTTTCGGCGTCTGCCACCGGACATGACGTCATTGCCACCACGGCTGACAATCGCGCCGCTCGTGCAATTTCGTGACCAAGGGGCATAACTGCCGCCATAAGTGGACGTCTCTCCACCGCTTTCAAACCCAAAACCGCCGCCGACTTTAGTGCTGGTGGGAATTGTAGTCGGAAATTCAGTGTAATTCGCCGGCTCTGTTGGGGCACCGCCTGCACCCGGAAAATCGCCCGGCGATAGAGGTCCTCCGCCTCGCTTGTAAAAGCGGATCTTATGTTGTTTACGTTTTCGGCTTCCTCCAGCAGCAGGTACCATATTCATTTCTTATATATATATAATAATTATTTTAATTAATATATATTTGTTGCTTTTTTAATACTTAATGATGGCAACGTTTGCTGTGCTTGTGCTTGCGAGAGCCGCCATGCTTGCGCGAGCCGCCATGCTTCTTGCTTTTCTTACTCTTGCGTGAG
>Ga0209296_1001765_pt1 | contig 16042 bp, 11 predicted proteins | sample S_130206_EF_Meta_FD_187319 | JGI IMG/M metagenome (GOLD analysis project Ga0209296, IMG submission 187319) | Freshwater microbial communities from Lake Simoncouche, Canada to study carbon cycling - S_130206_EF_MetaG (SPAdes) (version 2) | ecosystem: Environmental > Aquatic > Freshwater > Lake ...
ATGTAGGCGGAAAGCGCGATCGCTCCCCGCACCGCCAGAAAATAGGGACAGGGGTGAACGGCACCTATTTCGGCACCGGGGTGAACGGCGCCAATTCATTACCATCGGAGAATGGACGGACGCGGGTACGAACTTCTGCATGCGGATGAACACCTCCTAGTGGTGAATAAGGAGTGCGGGCTGCTGACCGTCCCCGGCATCGGTCCAGAGAAGGCCGATTGTCTGATCGCGCGTCTCCAGAAGGAGTGGCCCACCGCTCGCGTCGTTCATCGACTTGATCGCGACACCAGCGGCGTACTAGTGGTGGCGCTTGATGCCGACACACACCGCGCACTCAGCATGCAGTTCGAGCGCCGCGAAACTTCAAAGACCTATATCGCCATTGCCGCTGGCCATCCACCCAAAGAGAGCGGTGAGATTGATCTGCCAATCCGCAAGGATCTGGTCAATGGTCCGCTGCAAATTGTTGACTTTGTGCACGGCCGTGCCAGCGTGACCCGGTGGCGCGTTCTTGAACTCTTGAACGAACCCGCTCGCACGCGCTTTGAACTCACGCCAATCACCGGTCGCAGCCATCAATTGCGCGTGCACTTGTTAGCCATCGGTCATCCCATTCTTGGCGATGATCTCTATGCGCCCGCCGATGTCAAAGCGCTTGCGCCCCGCCTCTGCCTGCACGCGCAGCAACTTGGATTTACACATCCCGCCACCGCAGCGGCTGTTGAATTCACTGCGCCAGTGCCGTTCTGATATCAGTTGCCACGTGTGACTTGTCCGGCTCTTGCACGCTGATTCCGTGCGCCGACAGCGCGCGACCAATCGCCATGAGCGGGAAATACAGGCGGTACAGGTGGTATCGCAGGTAGAAGACCTTCGGGAATCCGGTGCCCGTGAATTCCGTCTCCACCCAACTGCCAGCCGGATCGCCGTCCGGATTCAAGGTCGGTTGCGCCGCATCAGCCGCCCGCAATTGCGTTTGCGCAAGCCAACGAAGTGCGCGCCACAAGTCCGGATCGTTTGCTCCGTACACCTCTTGCAACACCATCGCCGCCCACGCGGTTTGGCTGGCAGTGCTTGACCCGGTTCCCATCAGTGAACGATCTTCATAGCTATTTGCAGTCTCACCAAAGCTGCCGTCCGGCTTCTGCACGCTCTTGATCCACGCGCCAGCGCGCTGAATCCACGGTTCATTGCGCGGAACGCCGCAACGAATCGGACCGATCACCGCCTGCCACGTTCCGTAGATGTAGTTCACGCCCCATCGACCCCAGAAGCATCCTTCTGGCTCTTGATGGCCTTTGATGAATTCCACGGCGTGCGCGATGGTTGGATTATCAATGCGGTAGCCAAGCCAACTCATGCACTCAAGCGTGCGCCCAGTGATGTCGTGGCAGGCCGGATCCTGCATCGCGTTGTGATCGGCAAACGGCACGTACTCATAGATCTGATGATTCTGCGTGCGGTCAAATGCGGCCCATCCGCCGTTCTCGCACTGCATGGCAAACACCCATTCCACACCGCGACGCGCCGCGGCCTCATTCTCCGCACCACCCGCGCGCTTCAATGTCATGGCAACCATGACGGTGTCATCAACATCCGGATACCACGCGTTCTGATACTCAAAGTACCAACCCGCTGCGCGTGTTCCCGGGCGCACATTGGCAATCCAATCGCCAGTCCAGCGAACTTCCTTCGCGCGCAACCACGCCGCAGCGCGATCAAATGAACGATCTGACGACGCAGTGAGCCCGCAATCGGCAAGCGCGTATCCAGCAATGCCGGTGTCCCACACCGGGCTGAAACATGGCTGAATGTGAATGGTTTCAAGGCTGGCCGGCGCAGATGCCGGAGCACCATTGGTCGCAGCGCGCTCTTCAATAAAGAATGCATCGAGATCCTTCTCGGCGCGCAATACCAGTGGATCACTTCGCTTCACGCCAAGCGCGTGGAACACCACCTGGATGTAGACCATCGGTGGGAATATGGCCCCAAGGCCCTGCGTTGGCGCGGGCGCATCTTGGGATGCACGCGCCAATATCCAACTATAAGCGGCACGGATCGCCGACATGCGCGGCGCCGTGCCGATCACTCGGCCGGCAAACTTCAACACGCTATCGACCACCTTGAAGAACACGCGCCAGAAGTGCGGCGTAGTCATGGGCATCTTGAGTCGATGCCGATCATGCTCGCTGAGAAAGAGTTCTGCAATGCCCTGCTCGCTTCCGAGCTTGCGCGTCGGCTGCAGCGTTGCCACGATGGCGAGCGGCAAGATCATGGTGCGGCTCCACGCACTCATACGATCCATGTGAAAGTAGAACCACTTGGGTAGCCAGACGATTTCTGGCGGAATGGCCGGCACGGCGTTCCAACTAATTTGCCCGAGAGCGGCAAGATAGAAGTTACTGAAACTGTTGCACTTCTCTGCCCCACCCATGGAACGAATCACCGCACGCGCGCGGCTCATATGCGGCGCATCAGGCGAGTCACCATGCAACTTCAAACAGAAATACGCCTTCACTGTTGCGCTCAGGTCAATGGCGCTTCCTGGATACTGGCCCCACCCACCATCGGCGCGCTGTTGCGAACGCAAGTAGCGAACAATTTTCTGCAGCGTGTCGGCGCCATCGCGACCGTCCGCCATTGTGGAGCGCTCTTGCCCCAAGATCCACTTCATCAGCAGGTATTCGCTCTGCAGAATCGAGTCGCCTTCCAATTCCGCGCACCAGTGACCATCGGTGCGCTGCAGACTCTTCAGTGCAACAAGCGCGTCGCCAGCAGTGCGGGCGAGCATCTCAAGGGTCTGGCGATCGGGTCCGGTGGCGGGCAACATGAATGGGAGATCATAAATAGTCACGGCATCATGAGGCATTGCCCCTGCTCCACCACCATTCCCGGACGCACCCGCGTTTCAATTCCGGCATGCATGCCTTCTTTATGCCTAGATTTGCGATTCGGACGATAGTATCGATCTGATGAAATCACTCAATGGATTGTTGAATTCATGGCTCGGCCGAGGCTCGTTGGTGCTGCTGTGCGCCATCGCCTTCGCCCTGCCCGCCCGCGCCGGAAACGGCGTCTATGTGTCCACCAACCCAAACGGCGCCAATGCCGTGTTGGCCTACACCCGCAATGTCAAGAACGGCTTGCTGACGTATGTCGGTCGCTTCGATACGGGTGGTCGCGGCCTGGTGGACATTGGCGGTGCACAATCACACGCGGTGGTGGCAACGCGCACGCAGTTGTTTGTAGTCAACCCTGGGAGTAATGACTTCACCACCTTCGCACTTCGCGATGACGGGTCGCTGCTGTTCATGGGCGTGACGAGTTCCGGCGGAGTTCGGCCGGTGAGTATCACCGTGTCCGGCAATGTCATCTACGTGCTGAACCAAGGGCAACTTGGTGTTGCTACTGCAAGTTGTAATGGCTTCACCATTGGCGACGACGGCTTGCCGATATCGATCGGCACCTATGACGTCATCTATGAAGCTGAAGCCATTCCGACCGATGTGTTCTTCACGCGTAACGGCGCGCGACTGGTTGTGCTTCTCAATGGAAGTGATGCCATCGATACATTTTCTGCGTCAATCGCTGGTGCATTGACAGTGAATCGACGACTCACGGGGGTCAGCAATCCTGTTGGCGGAGCAATGTCTCCGGTGCAGCCGTTCGTTGCGTTTGCAACACTTGATGATGACACCACGCCGCGGATGATTTCGATCCGCGCCACAGGAACCGCATTACCAAGCATCGTGAGTTCCGCAGGTTTATCGAGCACCATTTCGCCGTGCTGGGCTGTAGCAACTCCGAACGGCAAGAAGGTGTGGTCATCCAACTTTGCAGCTGGTTCGCTCACGTTGTTCGCTGGAAAGTTAAATGGCAGCATTCAAGCGGTCAGTAGCTATGTGCCCGCTTCGAGCAGCCCGGGTTCTCTTGATGTGGCGGTTGATCAACGCGGAAAGTTCTTGTACCGGCTGCGCGCCTTTAACCCCAGTGGCGGCGCCGCGCCGGTACCCGTGATCGAGGCCATGAAGATCACCCAATCGACAGCGAACGGCGGAGTTCAGCTGGTGCAAACGGTTTCATTGCCATCCGATCTGCAGACCGCTTCGCCGACTGGCATCGTGGTCACCGCACCCTAAAGACACAGCCCCAGCGAATTGCCGGGGCTGTGTGTTCAATCAGGTAAGAATCGGGCCGCTCGGAATCACTTAGCGACGGCGGCGACCAACCAGTCCGGCCACGCCGAGCAGCGCGATGGCTCCCGGAGTCGGGACTGCACCACTGTAAACATTGATGTTGTCCACACGGTTGGTGCCAGCGGCGGCAGTGGTCACCGTTGACTGAATGCGGAAGATCAACGAGGCCTGTCCGGCTGCGGCGCTGAGGCCAGTGATGGTGGTGGTGAATCCAGCCTGGTTGGTCACTGTGTTCCAAGTAGTGGTGCCGCTGCCAGCCAAACCAGCCTGAACAACCGCGTATGAGGCGAGGACCGTACTAAAGTTTGCACCGCCATCGACGCTCATGAGTACAGCAAAGGTTGCCGGGCCGGTGCTACTCCGCGTCTGGTCAAACGAGATTGTGATCGCGTCGGCATAGCCAGTGGTGGAGAGGGAGACTTGGTAGTAGTCACCAGTGGTCCAGTTGTTCGAACTGAGCGAATAGGTCGAACCATTGCCAGCGGGTGAGGACCATGTCGTTGCGGCGACTGCGTGGAAACCGCTGAGCGAAGTTCCCGCGGTGGCTTCGCCCAAGTCGGCGGCGCCGTAGGTGTAGTTGGTACCAGTGGTGGCAGCAGCCACGGCGGTCGACATCGACCATCCAGCGACCAAGGCTGCGGATGCGGACATGGAAACGGCGCCCGCGGTGATGAGCGAGGCAGCGACAAGTGATCGATTATTCATGTATGGAAGTCCGAATAGGTGGCGTCAACCAGTGCGACTGGCCGCCCAATTCGTCTTCCTCGTATGACACACAATGCCCTGTAACTGATCGAAAGCAATGCCAATGTTCAGAAATGGCGTTCGGACTTGATTAAGTCGGCCGCCTGGGACCGGTCGCGCGGCCAGAATCATGGCAGCGTTATCTGCTGCAGAACCGAATCGTAATTCCAAACCCCGTACTGGAGGGTCTGCGGGGCGGTTCCGCCGGCGGGGAAGAGCCCGGGGGCATTCGCTTGGAGGTACGCAAAGTTGCTGACGAGCTGACTGTGGAATTGGTTGATTTTGTCGATCGACCACCCTGGTGAGCCAAGAAATTCGGGCTCGCCGGAGAAAGTGATGAAGACCGTCGACCCGGACAGCGGAACCGTGTTCGAGATGGGTGGGTACTGCGTCATCAAGAATGCCACATACGCAGCCACCAGTGATGGACTCGGACCGGGACCCGTGGTGGGATCGGTGTACATGTAGACGTTCGGGGTGGCGGTACCTCCAAAGCATGGAATCTTCGGCGCGGCGTAAGCCCCGTTGCTGTCCACATCGACCACCATGTACGGATACGTTTGCGATGGCAAGATGCAGTCCGCAGCGCTGTAGGCGGGGAAGTAACTACTACTGCCACTCACCAATGCGCTGTAGTCAGCGGTGATGCGCTTACCAAGGTTGTAGTACTGCGGAAAGCCGAAATCAAAGCCGGCGGCTCCGTACTGTTCCGGACCGCCATAACTGGGGCCAACATTGCCCAAGGTCACCGGGGGCGATGCTGCGCGAACGCCCGGAATGGACTGGGCATTACCCGTCATGCAGCCCTTGATGGCGGCAAGGCTATTGACTGGAGATGTGGAGACATCCTCCACCGAGCTTTGTTCTATCGAGAAGATGTTGAATCCACGACCGGAGGCTTGCGGGTCGGCGATCTGATTGATCGCGTTCATCGCAGCAATGCTTTTGTCCAAGACGCATTGCCACGTAGCTGGCGATGTCGGAGCGCAGTCACCTGCGGTGCAGCCCCAGAATGCGCAACTGGAATTTGAATTGTCAGGATGGAAGCCGATCTGGAGCGTTGATCCGTACGCAGTACGTAGCAGTGCGATGAGGTCCGCGTACATCTGATAGTTGTTGGCACCTGCTGCGAATCGCAGGTGAATCTGCTGCAATCCGGGCGCTAGTTTCTGAATCTTCTGCACATAGATCTGCTGATCAGCCGCGGCGGTCGGCGGAACTTCCTGTGCCACCAGCACACTGATCCATGCCTGCGGCGCAGACAGCGGACATTCGCCCCACACTGCGAGCAGTTGCGCCAAGTCATGACCATCAATGCGCAAGTCGGCATTGAGATCCCCGCGCGTGTTCGGCGGAACCGTTCCCCAGCGACCAATCATGATTCCTAAGTCCCGTCCATCCACCTGGTGGTTGCCGTCAAGATCCGGGGCGCACAACTCAACCCCGCCTACCCCGCTCGCGGATGCCAACGTGGGAATGAGATAGTGCGAAGGATTGAAAGTCGAGACCGGATCGATGGATACCTGATTCCAATACACGCCCGCCTGAAATGGCATCACGCCGCGATACATGCTGTTCCACGGCGCAGACGCATCAGGTTGACCAGGGCACCCGACGGCGGGCGCTGCAAGAAACAACTGGCTTGGGCAATCGTGTGCGGAAAGTATGGCGTAGGGAAGTGTTGCATCGAAGAACGCTGGCGTGTCCGATGACAGGCTTCCGGGAAGCGCGCCGCAATTCACGCTCACGCATTGCGCCGGACAGTCCCCCGAGTCGTCGCATCCGGACGCGGAATATTGCTGTGCAAGTATGCCGTCGATGAGCACATGACCTTCTGCAGAAACCAGGTGCAGCATGGAGAGCAGATCGATCGCGTTGGCGTCCAACTGCGCTTGCGTGGTGGCAGCCAGCGTGTTCCGAAGACCAAGGAACTTGACGAAATTGTCGGACGGCGTCCCGGTGATGACGGACTTCAAATCCCAGCCAGCGGCAGTCTGTTTCTGAATCGTGCTTGCAGGTACTGGAATGATCTTCATGCTCGGGCCGAGGAGTTCGCGGCCCGCCCACATCACCGCGGTGATTGCGGAAGCGGTCTCCTCAGGAACGGCCATCGGTCCTTCAATATCTTGGCACCACATGACGTATCCGCCGTTGGCGGTGGGCGTACCTTCAGATGCTGCGGGGAATCCGCTTGGATCCACTGATGCGGCAGCAAGAATGAGTGAAGCGAATTGCTGGCGCGCCGTTGGCGTGCTGAGGTCCGGCGGCGTAGCGGCATTGAAGAGGTGCTTCAGATCCAAGGCGGGCGGCAGAATGCCGGGATCGCTCCACAGAATCTTGCTACCACCGTTCGTACTCATGCCTGTCGATGTTCCGACAATGCGACCCGCTGCGGCGAGCGTTGTTCGTTGCGTTGCACTCGCCCATCCGATCACGGTGCTTCCAGGTGGCAATGCCACTTGCAGGTTGGCATCAGTGAAGTTGTCCATGAAATATGCAAAGTGCGGCGTGGGCGTCTGTGCGCTCGCCGCGCCGGACAGCGCCGCAGCGATGGACATGCACAGCAGCCCGGTCATGCTTGGTGATGTGAAGACCCGATGGGGGGAAAGTCGTCGGGCGTTGGGGCTATTCATCGGGTAGTCGAAGTATGCATTGCGGAATGGAACATGCACGGCGAATATCCGCCGGCATGGCATATTTCGGAGCATTGACGGCGCAAATTCAGCGTTTCATGCGAAACGAAGGCACAAGTTGCCGTGAAACTCAATTTCGGAATGACCGCGAAGGCGCATCAATTGGCCTGACAACCGCCGCGATAACTGCACTCGCCACGGTCCAAGTCAAAAACGTGTCGGCAATTCCGGCGTAGACCCATCGCGCGGGCAACTGAAACCAGGCGAGGTCGGGGCCATCGCCAGCCATTGCTGCAAAGAGGGCAATGACCATGCCGATGGTCCAGCGCCCCACCCACGACGGACAGCGCATGCCGGCCATCAGGATGCTCATGAGAAAGGCGCTAAAGGCCATGTATCCGAACGCTGTTAAGTAGCGCTGTGCGCTGATGGGGTCACGGCCTTGCTTGCGTACCAGGAGCACGCCCACGGGTCCGCGCTGTGATGCCTCGCGCCAATCGGACACGGTACGAGCGCGCTGCGCGGCGTCCATGGTGCCGAGTGCCTGCATATCGATCCCAGGAAATCCGTAGGCCCCGTCACGCGGCGCGCCGCGGCCGATGGCGTCAACAAGTGCAGAATCCGCGGGCAGTGGTTCAAGTGCCCAGTCATACAGGCGCACCGCCGACCACGAAACATACGCCCAAACAAATGCCGCAAGAGCCCCAACCATTGTCCCAAGCAGAATGCGTCGCACCATCCCCACAAGTTACAGAAAATGGTCCGGGAGGAACGGGAACAATTGAAAATGGTCCGGGAGGAACGGGACCAATTTAATTACCACTCTGGACCTCCAGAGTAGCGGCCGAATACGTCCGCCATTGCCTGGACCATCTCGCCGAGGGTGCACTTGTTCAACGCACCCTCGACCAGCGACGGCATCACGTTCTCGCCCTTGCGCGCCGCCACGCGGATTGCATCAAGCGCAACCTTCACGCCGTCTGCATTGCGGGTCTTGCGGAATTTGGTGAGACGATCGCACTGCTCTGTTTCCACCGTATGCGGGATCTGCAAAATCTCAACTTGGTGCTGCTCGTTGCCATCGTTGTAAGCATTCATGCCCACCACGATGCGATCGCCCGCTTCCATCTCTTGACCGAAGCGGTAACTCGCCTCAGCAATCTGCCTGCGGAAATAGCCCTTGTGGATTCCAGCAACCACGCCGCCCATGTCATCAATTTCCTTGATGAACTGGTTCGCGTCCTTCTCCATCTGATCGGTCAGTGCTTCCACGTACCAACTGCCGCCCAGCGGATCGACGGTGCGATGCACACCGGTTTCATGCGCAAGGATCTGCTGCGTGCGCAACGCCACGCGAACGGCGGTCTCGGTGGGGAGACCAAGCGTCTCATCCATACTGTCCGTGTGCAAACTCTGGCAACCACCGAGCACGCCAGCCATCGCCTGGAATGCAACGCGCACAATGTTGTTCAGCGGCTGCTGCTCCGTGAGGCTGCAACCGGCCGTCTGCACGTGAGTACGCATCAGCATGCTGCGTTCGTTCTTCGCGCCGAAACGATCGCGCATGGCGTTTGCCCAAATGCGGCGCGCTGCGCGGAGTTTGCAGATTTCCTCGAAGAATTCGTTGTGACTGTTGAAGAAGAAGCTGAGGCGCGGCGCGAACGTATCCACCGGCATGCCACGCTTGATGCACGCCTCTGCGTATTCCATTCCGTCGCGCAGCGTGAACGCCAGTTCTTGAGTGGCACTTGAGCCAGCCTCGCGAATGTGATAACCGGAGATGCTCACTGAATTCCACTTCGGCAGGTGCTGCGCTGCAAACTCAATGGTGTCCACTACCAGTTTGACGCTCGCCTCCGGCGGATAGATGAACTCGTTCTGCGCGTGGAACTCTTTGAGAATGTCGTTCTGCAGCGTGCCGCCGACCGTCTTCCAATCGACGCCGCGCTCCTTGGCCATCGCCAAGTACATAGCCCAGATGACTGCGGCCGGACCGTTGATGGTCTGACTCACAGTGACCTCACCGATCGGAATGTCCGCGTACAGGCGATGCATATCTTCGATCGTGCTGATCGCAACGCCGCATCGGCCAACTTCGCCTGCAGACAGCGCATCGTCAGAATCGCGGCCCATCAGCGTGGGAAGATCGAACGCAGTGGACAGACCGGTATTCGCTTTGGTCCCCTTGGCATTCTCAAGCAGATACTTGAAGCGGCGGTTGGTGTCGTCCGCAGACCCGAACCCAGCAAACTGCCGCATGGTCCAAAGGCGATCGCGGTACATCGTCTTGTGAACGCCGCGCGTGAACGGGAAGACGCCGGGCTCGCCGATCCGCGCGTGCGGCTTGGAAGCGTCCGCAGGGTCCGTGGTGTGCACCGTGGCGGGGCCGTAGCGCTCATCGATCACGTAGCCAGAGAGCGTCACCGTCTCTGGGTTAATGGCGGGCTTCGTTGGCGCGGCGGGCGCGGCGGAAACGGGAGTCTTCGTGGAACTATTGGTCGGGTGGGCAGACATTCCCGGATTGTAGGGGCGTCAACTAGTCTTCCCCATCGCAAATCGCCATGAAACCGCTCCACACCGGAACCCTTGCATTTCTCATCTGCCGCACGGCCATTGGCAATGATTTGTTTGCGGGAACGCAGGTACCGGTTCCACCACCCACCGCTTCACAAGGAGTCGGACCGCAGCATGCCGCGCAGTCGGCCGACGTCGCACCAGCCAATGTTCTGCAAACGGCCACTGCCCCAGTCACCGACCCTCGCCCGCCCGAGTTCCCGCTCATCGACCCACACGGATTCTCACTGGACTTCCGTCCGCAGATTTGGATGCCTTCCGTCTCTGGCAGCGTTGGTGTCGGCGACCGCACGGCGAACGTCGAAGAGAGCTTCATCGACATCCTGCAGAACACCGACTCGGTGATCGGACTCTCGGGACGCGTGACACTTGCCTATGACCGATTCGAGGCGTTCACCGACATCACTTGGATCAGACTTGGCTTCGACAAAGTCACCACTCCATCCGGCGCGCGCTTCAGCACCACCATGAGTCTGATGATCTCTGATGCGTGCATTGCTTACAACCTCCTTGAGCCATCAGTGGACAGCCGCGGACGACGCGGCCCAACACTTGCCCCGTATACCGGCGCGCGCATCTTCTGGGCCAACACCCAGGTCACCGCTTCGGACGTTCCATTCAGTGACTCCGCGTCATCCGTATGGGCGGATCCAATCTTCGGTGGAATGTGGGAAACGCCGTTTGGCGAGACCGGACGATTCTCACTCGCAGGGGATGCTGGTGGATTCACACTCTCCTCGCAATTGACGTGGCAAGTCACCGCGCTCTTCGGATTTGACTTCCGTTGCCTTGAGCACCCGTGCACGCTCTCGATCGGTATGCGGGCCATTGCAGACGATTACGACGCCGATAGCACGAACAGGGTCACAACCGACCTCATCCTGTGGGGCCCGATTCTGGCTTGGGATATTCGATTCTGAACGCTCGCAATCTGCACGAACCGCAGCGAAATCTATAGAATCTTGCCCCTATGCGCACTCTTGCCAACATCGCTATCACTTGCATCGCCATCACCGTCAGCGCCGTTGCGCTCCCCGCGTGTGCACAGCGTCGACCCGTGCAGCCGGAGTCAGAACTGCTGGCCGAGCGCGCGGAAATCAAGAAGCGATTCAATGAAGGCAATCGCATATGGATGGAATTCCTGGTCAAGAGCGTGCATGAACGCCGCGCCACGGAGCCACAAGCAAGCGTTGACGTATTGGTGGTCTCCGGCGGTGGTGACTGGGGCGCCTTTGGAACGGGCGTATTGATTGGCTGGAGCGGAGTGCCCGCTGGCCCCAACGCGCTTCCGAAATTTCAAGTGGTATCCGGTGTGAGTACCGGTGCCTTGATCGCGCCATTTGCGTACCTCGGAACTGCCGCGGACTTGAAGGCGATCGATGACCTGTACCGCAATCCCAAGTCAGACTGGGTGAAGTCACGCGGTCCCCTGTTCTTCCTGCCGGACAATGCCAGCTTTGCCGAAGTGCCCGGGCTTGAGCGCGAAGTGGACAAGTTCATTGATATGGACTTTGCCAAGCGAGTTGCCAAGGAATTTGAAACCGGTCGCATTGTGGTCATTCAGACCACCAACATGGACGACGGCAGCGCGCAGCCCTTCAATTGGAGCTTTGCGGCAAAGCAAGCCACTGAGGACGGCAACATCCGTCGACTGCAGAACATTCTGCTGGCTTCCTCGGGAATTCCCGGTGCATTCCCGCCCCGGGAGATCGACGGATCGCTTTACGTCGATGGCGCGGTAACCAGCAACATCATTTACGGCGGCGCGTTCAAACGCAACGAAACATTCGGTGCAACATGGAAGCGCATGTATGCCGGAGAGTCGATCCCCAAGATTCGCTACTGGGTCATTCTGAACAACTATGCCGCTGCGCAACCCGTCACGGTGCAACCGACGTGGCCGAGCGTGATCTCACGCGCACTGGAGGTGGCCGTGCGTGCGTCAACAACCATTGCACTCCGACACTTGTATTCGATGGCCGAGGTCAACCAACTCCGCGGCGATGGCGACATTGAAGTTCGCTGGATGGCCATTCCCGATTCTTGGAAGGCGCCAACCGAAGGCATTTTCCAACAGGAAACCATGCGTTCGCTCTCTGACCTCGGTATGAAGATTGGTGCCGACCCAGCGTCGTGGCAGACTGAAGCTCCGTGAGCACCCACCCTGTTGGCGAAGTGCCTGGACGATCGCGCAGCACCACGGTGGTGGCGTTCGTTGCGCTGTATATCTTCTGGGGTTCCACTTACCTTGGCAGCAAGTTTGCCATGGCAAGCTTTCCACCGGCGCTCCTGAGTGGCATCCGATTCATCATCGCCGGGCTTTCTATGGCGGCAATTCTCTTTGCATGCAAGAAGTTGCATCTCAAAGACTTTGCCAATTGGCGCTGGTGGCGCAACTGCAGTTGTGCCGGAATTCTGCTCTTTGCAATGGCAAACGTCATGGTGTCCATGGGTGTGCAGCGCATTCCCTCGGGCGTTGCCGCATTGATTGTGGCGCTGACCAGCGTTTGGATCGTCACGCTCGACCGCATGATTTCGCGCGCAGGCGCGCCAAGTTGGACAATCATCTTGGGGCTCGTGTGCGGAGTTGCTGGAGTAACCGTCCTCGGCGGTCCCAGCTGGAGCGGCGCTGCCAGTGAACTGAACACCGTTGGCGTGCTACTGGCTGCGGCAAGCACCATCGCATGGGCATGCGGAACCATGGTCGCCAAGCATTCGGCACGTCCGGACTCGCTGTGGGCTGCCAGCGTCATGCAGATGCTCGGCGGCGGCGCGGCTGCGCTGCTTGCCAGCACCATCTTTGAGCGCCAAGCGTGGCCGGCGTGGGAAGCAGTCACGCCAAGCTCATTGTGGGCGATCGCATACTTGGTGGCATTCGGATCACTGGTCGGCTTCAGCGCCTATGTTTGGCTGTTGAGCAACGTCAACGCGGCAGCAGTGGCAACCTACGCCTATGTGAATCCGCTGGTGGCACTGTGCTTGGGAACAATCCTCGCCGGCGAAGCAATTCCTGCGCGCACCGGCTTGGCCGCACCGCTCATCCTGGGAAGCGTGGCGCTGATGCAGTTTGTCAGACCGCCATCAAAGAACGAACCGCCGGTTGCCGAAGAGTAGGCCCAGATTCTGTTCGCGCCCCAGTTAGTGAGCACTCACGCCGTCCACGCGCGAACATGATCGCCGACCACCGCGGTCACCACCGCAAACACGCGGTCGCGATGCGATCGAACAACTACGTTCTGCTTGCCATCATCGCTCAACGCCCCAACATGTTCAATTCGAAGTGAACGACCGAGTGCATCGGCGCCGATCCGCTCTGCCTTTACCACCGACTCCTTTGCACACCACAGGCGAAGTGGCCATGCATCGTCATTCCATGGAAGCCGCGCTTCACCCGTCTCTTCTGCAAGCGCTCGCAACGCGGCGACGCCGGAAGCATGAATCGGCTCCGTATCAATACCAATGCTCGGCGCACCAGGTGCGGCGATCGCACATCCGGCAAGTCCGCGCGTATGCGCAATCGATACGAACGGCGCCGCGCGGTGGCCAGCGATACGCGGCGCACCTTGTGCATCATGCTCAAGGGCGGCGCCATGCCACGCGCTGGGCCCGTGCGCACTCTTCCACGCGGCCACTGCGACGCCGAATGCAGCACGACTCGCTTGGCGACCGAGTTCGCGCACATGCGCACGCGGCGCGTCGGGTTCGTGCGCAAAGGGAAGCCAGATGATGACAGGATCCAACAGGTCCATGGGCGAGAAGTATGTCCGAAATCGATCGCCGCGCAAAGTCGAAATCCGAGAATTGGCGAACGCGACAGCGGTGCCTCCCGAGGCAGGGACCGCGCTGAAAGTCACCAAATCACACGGAGAAGTAGCCAGCACCGGGGTGATGCACAATGATCGCGCTAGTTGACTGCTCAGGGTCAATCTGGAAATTCTCAGTGAGATGGCAACCGATCCGCTCCGGCCGGAGCAAACGCCACATCTTCTCTTGATCAGACATATCTGGGCATGCCGGATAGCCAAAGCTGTAGCGGCACCCTCGATACTTCTGTTGGAAGAGCTCGCGGATCTTCGGACTGTCGTCATGACCAATCCCCAACTCCGCGCGCATGCGCTTGTGCCACAGTTCAGCAAGTGCTTCCGCACATTCCACGCCGAATCCGTGCGTATAGAGGTATTCCGTATACGCGTTGCTATCAAACAACTTCTTCGCACGCACGCTAGCCATCGGCCCCATGGTGACGCAGGTGAGACCCACCACGTCACGCTCGCCTGAAGCAGCAGGACGGAAGAAGTCGCTGATGGAAAGTTGACGGCTAGACTTCTGACGCGGGAAATCAAATCGCTCGAGTTCACGGCCCGGATCAGTCGGGTCGTAAATCACCAACGCATCACCTTCCGTTGCACACGGGTACCAGCCGTACACAACCTTGGGTTGCAAGAACGCGTCGCCGTCTTCCTTGGCTTGCTTCTGCATCCGCGCAAGTGCTGGTCGAGCCTCGTTATCTAAGAGTGCTTCGTACGCCTTGGCATCAAGGTCGCCTTGCTTGAATCCCCACTGACCGCGGAACAATGCAGTCTGGTTGATGAATGGGAACAACTCGTCAAGATCAACATGCTCCACCACGCGGGCGCCCCAGAACGGCGGATCGGGAATGCGATCCACGGCAACCACGGAACTTGCCGGCCGTGCACCTTCGGTACCGCCCGAGCCCTGCTCGCCGCGCATCGCCGCACCACCGTCAACGCTCTCAATGACCGCCGTGCCGCCTGCAGGCTCTTTGCCGATCGCACAAGCGCGCGATGCAGCAACGCGCTCGTCAACAGCACGACGCTTGCCAAGTCGCTCGTCGATCTGCTCGTCAATCGCCGCCAACGTGCCGGTGGCCAATGCATCACAGACGGACATACCTTCGAACGCGTCGCGCCCGTAGTAAAGCGGCCCGGCGTAAATACCGCGCAAGTGACCCTCCGCGTAGTGACGCGTGAGTGCCGCACCGCCAAGCAGTACAGGAATATTGATGCCGCGCTCGTTGAGTTCGCGCAGATTCTGCTCCATCACGCCCACGCTGCGCACAAGCAATCCGCTCATGCCAAGCGCGTCGGCATTGGTTCGTTCCACTGCTTCCAGCATCGCTGTCAGCGGCTGCTTGATGCCAATATTGTGAACTTCAAATCCATTGTTGGTGAGAATGATGTCAACCAAATTCTTACCAATGTCATGAACATCGCCGGAAACCGTCGCCAACACAATCCGTGCTTTGGCACGACCGGTAGCGCCAGCCTTCTCCATGTGCGGCTGCAACAAGGCAACTGCCTTCTTCATCACCGTGGCACTCTTCAGAACAAACGGCAACTGCATCTTGCCGGAACCAAAGAGATCACCAACCACTTTCATGCCCATGAGCAAATGATCATTGATGATTTCCAGCGGCCCATACACGACCAGTGCGCGATCGAGCGCCGCTTCAATACCCTTGTCTTCGCCGTCAATGATGTGCTGCTGCAGCGCCTCTTCAATTGGAAGATCCGCAAGCGTCTTTCGAACCTCTACTGTTTCGGCGCCATCGGGGAACAGCCCGATGAAGTGCAGCAGCGGATCAAAGTCCTCGGGCATTCCTTCCGGGCGCTCCGCACCACGACGATTAAAGATCAACCACTGCGCAGCATCCCACTGTTCCTTCGGAATGCGATTCTCCGGAAGGATCTTGCTCGGGTGCACAATCGCCGCAGTCAGACCACGCATACGCGCTTCATGCAGGAACGCACTGTTCAACACCGCTCGCGCGGAGGGCTTGAGTCCGAAGGAAATGTTGGACAATCCAAGCAGAATTTGGCATTCTGGGAATCGTTCGGAAATTCGCTTGATGCCCTCCAACGTCTCCAGACCCAA
>Ga0209296_1001766_pt1 | contig 16037 bp, 25 predicted proteins | sample S_130206_EF_Meta_FD_187319 | JGI IMG/M metagenome (GOLD analysis project Ga0209296, IMG submission 187319) | Freshwater microbial communities from Lake Simoncouche, Canada to study carbon cycling - S_130206_EF_MetaG (SPAdes) (version 2) | ecosystem: Environmental > Aquatic > Freshwater > Lake ...
CAGACACCTAACAACCTATTGGTTGCTACATCAGGTGGAAATGACAATGTTGATTTTGCTAGTCTTCTAGGTGAAGTTGATACAACAGGACGCCCTCTATACGCAGCAGCAGCACCTCAAAATGCTAATGGTTTGATTTCACAAGGTTCGACTAATGGCACAGTTGCTGGTCTTAACCTAGTGGTTGATCCTAACTACACAGGTGGAACATCAAACATCAAGGTTGGACTTGTTTATCCAACAATGGCAATGCGATTCCATGAATCCGGCACCCTCCAGATTCGCGCCAATGTCGTTGCAAATGGTCAGCTTGAGATCGGTCTCTACGGATATGTTTGTGTAGTTAATCGCTACCCATCAGCATTCCGCGCAGTACAAGTTGCTTAATTAGCAACACTTTAAGTCGCTCTGGGGAGTAGTAGCCCTCTACTCCCCAGAGTCTTTAGAAAGGAAACGCGATGGCAATCACGACAGTTGCAAGTCTAAGAAGCACACTTGGAGTTGGCACATTGTATCCAGACGCGACCCTTCAATCCGTATGCGATGCCGCAGACGATGTTTTGCTTCCTATGTTATGGACACCTAAATGGTTTTCAGTAGCTCATAGCAATGTTGTAAACACAGGTACTCTATACTTTAATGATTCTGTTTTGGATACTTTTTATGTAGGGCAAAGCGTAACGATTGCTAATTCAGGTGCTTCATACAATGGCACTAAGACAATTACATCTGTAAATGAATACTCAATTACCGTTGCAACCAATCACACTGTTGCTCAGGGTTATCATCCAATCTTTCCTTATGGTTCTGTATCAACTACAACCTATACAGACTGGACTTCTGACGATGCTGTAATTAACGCTGCCCTCATGGTCAGTGTTGAAATCTGGCAAGGCAGAACCGCAACTCTCAGCGGATCTAATGTTGCCGATTTCCAGCCATCCCCTTATAGATTATCAGCGCAATTGCTGGCAAAAATAAGGGGCATGATTGCCCACGCGCTCGACCCACGATCGATGATTGGCTAGCAATGCCAGCAGCAATAACGACACTTCGTACGACTCTAGCAACTGCTCTAGTCGATAATAATCTTTACCAAGTTTTCGCATTTCCGCCGCCAGTTGTATTAGCAAACAGCGTAATTATTTCTCCAGATAATCCGTACATTACGCCTAGCAATAATGCACGAAATACAATTAGTCCTTTAGCATCCTTCAAGATCATGATCGTTGCGCCGCTATTCGATAACGAAGGAAATTTGAATGGCATAGAAGATTTTGTAGTCAGAGTGTTTAATAAGCTCGCTGCATCTAATTTGACGTACAATATAGGCGCAGTCAGCGCACCTAGCGTTCTCAATGCTGCTTCGGGAGACCTACTCAGCTGCGAGATTTCCGTATCAATCCTAACAAGTTGGAGCTAACATGTCAGAACTAACACCAGAGGATCTAGCCTTCTTGAAGAAGATTGGTCAGACTCCAGCAGTACCAGCAGCAAAACCAGTAACTACAAAGAAGGACGAGGAATAAACAATGGCAATTTTTCTAAACAATAAGGTCGGTTTTAAGATTGCTACAGTCAATCTTTCAGACCATGTAACTGCTTTCCAATTAAACCGCACTGTGGACGCCATCGAGGTTTCAGCAATGGGTGATACAGCTCACAAATTTGTTGCTGGATTGGCAGCAGACACAATTACTGTGACATTCTTGAACGACACAGCAGCAGGATCAGTCCTTGCTACTCTACAGTCAGCTTTCGGATCTACAGTTGCTTTCCAAGCAATTCAGGATTCATCAACAGGCGTATCAGCAACGAACGTACTCTATTCTGGTACGATTTTTGTAGATAACCTAACAGACATTAATGGAGCCGTAGGCGATGAAGGTATGATTGACATCACATTTACATGCAACAGCAAGACTTCTTACGCTACTACAGGTACTTGGTCATAATCTAACTAACTAACAAAGGGGCAACTCATGGCAAAACTAAAGATCACTCGTACAGATGGAAGCATTATCGAAGGTGAAATCACACCTGCTGTGGAATACAGTTTCGAATTATATGCTAAAAAAGGGTTTCATCGCAGCTTCCGTGAGGAAGAGCGTCAGACGGACGTCTATTGGTTAGCTTGGGAAGTTACTCGCAGGTCAGGTGAAACTGTTAAGCCTTTCGGAATTGAGTTTATCGAGACACTTAAAAGTGTTGAGGTGCTTGACTCAGACCCTTTAGCTTAAAGCGCGATCAACCATTCACCTACTTAATTGCTCGATTGAGCATTAGGTTGGGGATCGCGCCACAGCACTTATTGGAATTAGATAAGACCATGCTAGATGCTCTAGTTCAAGGTCTAAAGGATGAAGCGAAGGAGATCAAAGATGCCCACAGAAGTAAAAGGCGTAATTGAACTTCGTAAAGCTCTTAACAAATTTGCTCCGGATCTTGCTAAAGAATTGACTAAAGAGATAACTACTTCTCTCAAAGTAATTCAAAGAGACGCTAGAGGGTTTGTACCTAATAAAGCTCCAGCTGGTCTTTACAATTGGGATAAGGTTGCTGTCAAAGAACCTAAGGTTTTTAACACATCCGGCAGGGTTCGACCATTTCCGCGTTACGATGCAACGCTTATTAAGCGTGGAATTGTGTATCGCACTGGTTATGGCAAGCCTAATTCTAAAGGTTTTAGATCTTTGTTTAGAATAAAGAATATGTCAGCAGCCGGATCGATTTACGAGAAGGCTGGACGTTTAAACAATTCCGGCGATCAAAAAACTAAAAGAACATCTACTGACTTGCGTGGCGCAGTATTCGTTGAGCAAGGGCAACTTTATGGCTCAAAAAAAATGGGTCAAGATATGCGTGGTCGCGTTCTCTACCGTGCATGGGAACAAGATCAAGGCAAGCAATTAGTGGCAATCTTTAAAGCCATTGACACTGCTAGAGATAAGTTAAATAAGCGTGCAACAGTAAGCAGCGTAAGGGAGTCAGCATGAGCAATGTAGTCATTGATATTGCCGCGCAATTTACCGGCAAGCCTGCTTTCAAGAAAGCCGATACTGCTGTTTCTCAGTTAAACAGAAACACTCAGAATCTAGGCAAAACTCTTACTCGCACGTTCGGTACAGCAGCAGTCCTTGCTTTCGGTCGAGCTTCTGTCAAAGCGTTTGCGGAAGATGACAAAGCTGCAACCTCATTAGGTCAGACATTAAAAAATCTTAATCTTGCTTATGGAAGCAATATCGGCACAGTCAATGGTTTCATTTCTAGACTTGAAATGCAGACAGGCGTGCTTGATGATGAGCTTCGTCCGGCTATGGATCGCTTATTGCGTGCCACTGGAGATGTTACTAAATCTCAAGAATTGCTTGGACTTGCATTAGATATTGCAGCCGGCACAGGTAAGAGTGTGACTCAGGTCTCACAGTCATTGCAGAAAGCATTTTTGGGGCAAACTCAGGCACTTGGTCGTTTAGGTGTAGGACTTACAAAGGCTGAATTAAGTTCATCTTCGTTCGAGGAAATCCAGCAACGTCTGACTACTTTGTTCGCAGGACAAGCAACAGCGGCAGCAGAAACATTTGCTGGTCAGTTAGATAAGCTCACGATTGCATCTAACAATGCTAAAGAAACTATTGGTAAAGGTTTATTTGATGCTATCACTGCTTTATCCGGTGGTGGTGCTAACGCCGGAATTCAAAACATCGATAAGTTAGCAACAGGCATTGCAGATACTTTAAAGAATGTCGGTTTATTAATTGGCAAGCTAGAAGAGTTTAAACCTGTCCTTATTGCAGTTGGTCTTGTAGCAGCGGCAGCCTTCTTGCCTATGACTACAGCAATTGCAGGTGCATTATTTTTACTAGGTGATCTAAACAAACGATTAGATGAGCAGTCATTCCGCAAGGGTGTAATTCCTAAGGGCATGGGCAATATATCTATGACCGTTTCTGGTCAGGTAGATAACACTGTTCTAAAGACTCAGACTAAGGTTACAAAGCTCACAAAAGAGCAAGCAGCAGCACAGGCTAAGATCCTTAAAGATAAGAAACTGTCAGCAGCAATCGACAAGGCTAACCTATTGCTTGGCAAGGGTGACAATCTTTTTGATATGGATAAAATCCAACTCAATGCAGCTTTAATCAACCAAGCAGAACTATTAGGCAAGACTACTAATGCAGCACAGCTTCTACAAATTGCTAACGATACTGCTCGATTGAATGTGAAGCAGTCCATCCTTGCACTTGAAGATGCCATTGCTTCTAAGGATGAAGCGGCTATCGTTGCAGCGACAAAGAAACTTCAAGAAGATCTAAAGATTCTTGGTGCTTTGTCCAATCAAAAAACTCAAATGAGTGCCATTGAATCCATTCTTAATGGCTTACAAGCTAAAGATTTGATCAAGCAAAGTAATCTGGATGAAACACTCCGCAAATTATATGAAATGCTTGATCTCTTAAATAAGATGAAATCGACCACGATTACAACACCTAATCTTGGTACTCCAACGATCACCTCTCCTAATAATGGTGGATTTATTCAGACACCTAATGGGATTTCTCCAACTACTGCACCTAGAAGTATCGCAGAAATCAATGCAGCAACAGAAGCTCTAGGCGGCGTTATTTCAGTTATTGGCGAGAATGGTAAAGAATTTACTAAGCTCGTTGATGGCTTGCCACCTGTATTCCAGACCGTAGAAGATGCAGGCGCGTTTAATGCTCTGGTCAATTCTTTTGCTAATGGAGCGATGAATCCATTTAATTCTGGATCTTTCCGCGCGGCAGAAGGCGGTTCTCTGTTTAATTCAGGCGCAGTAGGTTCACGCGACAGAGACTTCAACATTACAGTCAATACAGGCATTGGAGATCCAGAAGCTATTGCTAGAGCGATTGAGGATGCTATCCGTCAAGCCAATCAGCGCGGAACTACAAGTCTGTCGATAGCATGACATGGCTTCCAGAATGGCGCATTACAGTAGGCACTACTGTTTATACAAATGTAACCTCAGTTAATGTCACTATTGGTCGAATTGACATCGATCGTCAATGTCAAGCAGGTTATGCTCGCATGGACATTATCAACTCGACTAATGAGCTTTTTGACATAGATGTTACAGATATTCTTAGCCTAGAACTTAAAGACAGCACAGGTACTTATGTGCCTGTATTCGGCGGCACTGTTTCAGACTTTACGACTTCTGTCAGAACTCCAGAAGAAACAGGCTTTGTAACTCTAGGTTCTATCCTTGCAGTAGGTGCTCTCGCTAAACTGCCTAAAGCTATCTACACAGCAGCAGTTGCTCATGATCTTGATGGCGAACAGATCCGGATCATCCTTTCAGATCTGCTGGTCAATCAATGGCAGGAAGTAGCACCTTCCCTTCAATGGGTCAATTACGATCCAACTACGACGTGGGCTTATGCAGAAAATGTAGGATTAGGCGAGATCGATGCCGGTCTATACCAGATGGATAATCTTGCAGCAGCAACTCGAAACACTCAGACCTTAGTACAGCAGATCGCAGACAGCGCACTCGGAAACATGTACGAGGACAAGCAGGGGCGCATCGGGTATGCAGACGGAGATCATCGAAGCAATTACCTAGCTGCTAATGGATCAACACAGTTAGACGCTAACTACGCAACCCCTGCCAGCGTTAAGTCAATTCTACAGATTGGCAAGATTCGAAACAGTGAGATCGTGCGCTATGGCAACGACTACGGCAGCACTTATTCAGCCACAGATGCTGCTTCAATTTCTACCTATGGACGCTATCAACGATCATTTGACTCTAATATCCGTCACACAGCGGACATCGAGGACATTATCGAAAGAGATTTAGCCTTGCGTTCAACCCCTAGAACACAGCTTGACCAGATTACTTTTAGACTTGACAATCCCAATATGCCATCTGCTCAATTAGATGACCTTATCAACCTCTTTTTTGGTGAGCCTGTAGTTATCACTAACTTGCCGTTCAATATGTTCGAGGGATACTTCTCAGGCTTTGTAGAGGGTATCTCAATGAGGGCAACGCCTACTTTTGTGGACATGACTATCTATGTCTCACCAACAGACTTTTCTCTTATAGCCCCGACATGGGCAACAGTAATTCCAACTAACACCATCTGGAGTGGCGTAAATGGTACACTACAGTGGTCTAAAGCGATCGGAGCTCTAACCTAATGGCAACAACAACCCCTAATTTTGGTTGGGCAGTACCAACCAGTACTGACCTAGTGAAGGATGGCGCAGTAGCCATTGAGACACTAGGCGACTCTATTGACGCATCGCTTGTCGATCTCAAAGGTGGCACGACTGGTCAAGTCCTTGCTAAGGCAACTAACACAGACATGGACTTCTCATGGACAACGCCAACAGATCAAACACCTTTGACCACTAAAGGCGATCTCTTTACTTTTACTACTGTTGATGCTCGTTTAGGCGTTGGCACAAATGGACAAGTCTTGCAAGCCGATTCAACCGCCGCCACAGGATTAAAGTGGGCTGCTGCTGGTTCATCGTTCAACGGAGCATTTGTAACTAAAAATGCAACTCAAACAGTAAGCACTGCTTCAACTTATACAGCTTTAACTTTTCAAGCGGAAACATACGACACTGGCTCATTTCACGATAACACTACAAATAACTCACGGCTAACAGTGACCAATGCTGGTTATTACAATTTCAATTTTGGTGTTATTGCAGACAGTACGAGTTTTTATCGTTATGCTTTTTTTAAGAATGGCACTCAATTTATGCAAGGTTATTCTTTTTCTCCACCATCAGCTACAGGTGTTATTGTGGCGACTTCTTCGATAGATATGTTGTTAGCCGCTAATGACTATGTAGAAATTATGGTTTATGTTGCTTCATCAGTTGGCTTTTACGGCTCAAACTCTTTCACAGTCCCAACCTATTTTTCTTGCGCATACTTAGGAGCATAATTATGGAACACAAAGTCAAGACACCAAATAAGCCGACTGATTCTCTTGTATTTAAAGATGAAACTGGTTGCGATTTGTTTATTCGCGAAAATCAATTTTACGTCTCGGGAGACATCACCGCAGAGCAAGCTCAGGCTTTATTAGATGCCCATAATTCTCCGGCACAAACAGAGCCAACACTCGACGACAAACTTGCCAGGGTCGGTTTATCGATTGCAGATCTGAAGGCTGCACTTGGACTGTGAAGCATAAACTTTCTAAAGCTGCTAGTCAGTTAAGAGAGCAGATTGATGATTCATTCCCAGATCGTGACCGCACATCGGATGGTTGGATCGGTGATACCCGACACGCTGCTCGCAAGTCTGATCATAATCCAGATGAGCAAGGCTGGGTTCGTGCCATCGACATCGATCGTGACCTATTCAAGGGATCAAAGCCAGACATTATGGGCGATCTTGCAGATCAACTTCGTACCTTATCAAAATCAAAAAAAGACAATCGTATTGCTTACATCATCTTTGATGGACACATCTGCTCCAAGATCCTTAACTGGAAATGGCGCAAGTACAAGGGCGCAAACAAACATGTTAAGCATCTTCATTGCAGCTTTAAGAAAGAAGCTGATAATGATGGGGCTTTTTTTCAAATATCTATGTTAGGCGGAGAATAATGAAGAACATCAAGAACCCTGCAATCCTAGCTGCTGGAGCATTTCTAGCTGCATGGGCATCGAGCAACTTTGATCTTGACTATCGCGCAGTCCTATGGGCTGTTCTATCAGGTGTATTCGGATACGCCACGCCTAAGAAGTAATGAGTCCGCAAGACATCGCAGCAATCGTTGCAGCGGTGACAACAGTAATCGGATCATTCGCTATGGCAGTTCGCTGGCTCGTTAAGCACTACCTTGCTGAGTTAAAGCCCAATGGCGGTAGCTCTATGAATGACCGACTAAATCGATTAGAAGCGCGTGTCGAGACAATCATTGTCCTGTTAGAGAGGTAACAATTATCCTATGGCAAGAAAAGCGACTAAGAATCTAGTTGAGCAAGATTACTCAGCTCTCGATGCTTATTGCATTGGGATGTATGAGTTCGCTCAATCTTTAAAGCGTGCAGGTTTTGATGAGGAAACTGTTCTAGGAATTATAGTAGAGCGATCTGCTTACCCTGCATGGATCTTGCCTGATCCAATCGAGCCAGAACGGTTCGGTGATTACGAAGATGAGGATGATGACTAGCAGCCAGAAGAAAAGGTATCTGGTCATCAGTGACCTTCAAATACCGTATCATCATGAGCAAGCAGTAAAAAATCTGATCAAGTTAGTAAAGCGCGAGAAGTTCGATCTAGTCCTTAACACAGGCGATGAGCTGGATATGCAATCTCAAAGTAAGTGGGCTAAGGGCACTCATTTAGAGTACGAAGGGCAATTAGACCATGATCGAAGTCTCGCTCAAAACATCCTCTGGGATCTCGGCACTACCGACATCACTAGATCCAACCACACCGATCGTCTTTACCACACTCTCGTTAGGGGAGCTCCTAGTCTCATCGGACTTCCAGAGCTCGAATACTCCCGTTTTATGGGTTTTTCCGACATGGGGATACGTTTTCACAAAAAGCCATTCGAGTTCCATAAAAGCTGGGTCTTAGTCCACGGAGACGAAGGATCGATGAACAGCAACGCCGGACTTACAGCTCTGGGATTGGCTAAGAAGTTCGGTAAATCTGTGGTTTGCGGACACACGCACAGAGCAGGTATTAGTGCCTTTACAGAGGGCATAGGAGCCTCGTACAGGACTTTGTGGGGCTTAGAGGCAGGTAATGTTATGGATAAGAAGAAAGCGTCTTATTTAAAGGCTGGCAGTGCTAATTGGCAGATGAGCGTAGCAGTCATTGAAACACACGGAGATAGAGTAAGTCCATTCTTAGTGCCTATTAATAAGGACGGATCGTTCACCCTATATGGCAGACTTTACGCCTAGAAATCGTTATCGTTTCGTTACTTAAATATGCTTGACCGAGCTATACAGGCGTGAGATTCTAATTCTGTAAGCGATCGAGGGCATCGCTACAGATGGGTACAAAATGTTAATTACAGAGCAAGACTTCGACATGTTAAGTAACACTCAAATGCAATGGAATGGCTACGATTGGGAAATTCAAGCTGATCGTTTCGAGCCACATGTTAGCTTTGATCATCTCTGGGCTTTCTGGTTTGATAGCCGCACAGCTTTGATTCTAGCGCGTAACTTCCTGATCCAGCGCGAGATCAAGTTTCAAGAAACCTATGACAATGCACTAGATCAATTTGTCATCTTGACCGATTACGCTGTCACAGAATACGAGGTCGCATAATGGCTGCCATTGAGATCTATGGTTCACTTGCAGTCGAGAAGTTGTATTGCATTTATTGCAGCTTCGACATGACTTTGACTGGGGTTTGTATTGACTGCAACGAGTATAAAAGCGCAGTGACGCTACAGGAATTTATTAAGCATAATGGACATTATCCGAAGCTAAGGGCGGTAAAGTAATGAGCAATCAAGACAAGATGTTATTGATCTGTGTCATTGGTATTTTTATTAGCATGAGCATAGTTGCATGGGATGCTTATAGACTAGGCAAAGAACGTGGTATCCGAGAGGGTTGGCATCGAGGTCGATCTCTAAGCAGACAGGAATTTTGGGAAGAATGAAATATACGGAGATTTTACAAAGTGCAACTGACATCATTCAAGACCGTGGTCTCAACGACTACGGTCATCCGCAAGATAACATGCAACACGCCGCAATGCTCATCTCAGCATATTTACAGATGCCAGTCACAGATTATCAAGTTTGTGCCATTCTCGCGCTTGTCAAGATTGCCAGAGCAACTACCGGAAATCCAGACAAAGCCGATAACTACATCGATGGAGCAGCTTACATTGCTTTAATGGGTCAGTTAGCTACAGAAGAGAATGAGCTATATGTTTAATTTAGATGAATACACCACTGTACGAGAAAGAGTCATCGAGTTTTGGAAGAGGTATCCGAATGGACGGATTGAAGCAGAGATACTTGATTGGTCTGATAAACGTTTTATCGTTGCTGCACGCTTGTATCGAGAAACCACAGATGAAAAGCCATTCTCCACTGGTTTTGCGAATGAGGTTATTACGGACAGAGGCGTCAATAAAGATTTTGCTTTGGAAAACGGACTTACTTCGGCAATTGGTGTTGCTTGCGGTCATGCGAACATCGGCATTGACAAGCATAAGCCATCCAGAGAAGAGATGAATAAGGTAGTAGCACAAAAGCCTGTAAAGCCTGCGGTACAAGATCTGGTACAAGCTATCAAAGCAGCTGACAAAGAGCCAGCAGAGCAGGACTATTGGACTACTCCAGTAAATGAATACATGAAAGTAGTAGATGCTCCAGTAATGCTTGACAAGGCTATGCAGAATGTTGCAGACATTATTGGTACAGCAGAAGCGTCAGAGGTTCCCAGCTGTAAGCATGGCAGTATGGTCTGGAAGACCGGACATTCGGCGAAGACCGGCAAGGATTGGGCTTCGTATCAGTGCACAGCTTTAGGACACTCAGGCTTTGAAGGCAAGTGTCCGACAATATGGTATGAAATAAACAGTCAGGGCAAATGGCAACCACAAAAGGCAAGGGGCTAATAATGGGCAATATAGGAATTAAACTAAATGGTGAATGGGTAGATCTTATGTCTGCCTTTGTGCCATGTCAGCTGTGCAATGAGCCAGTTCAGATCAGAGAGCTACAAGACATATCATCCGATTCTGTCAATGGTGTTGTAACTTGGCAATGCGCTAAGTGTAAAGCAGTTAATGGCTAGTCAGCACAGGAAACATCGAGGATTCCGAACAGAACGTGTAGTTGCACAGTACCTATCGACTGTGTGGCATGGCGCGACTGTCGGAAGGGGTAGTGGCAAGGATATTCAGGGAGTTCCGTTTGACTGTGAGGTCAAGGCAAGAAAAGCCTTTCAGCCGCTCAGCTATCTCGCGCAATTAAAAGCTCGCACGTCCGTTTCTGGGGAATTGGGATTTGCAGTGATGCGCCTAAATGGTCAAGGCGAAAGTCCGGAAGATTACGCCTGTATCATTAGACTGGAAGATCTATTGCCACTACTCCAACTTAAATATGGTCATCTATCCAGCGATCCCACAGAAGCAGACATTGACCGCTGCACCGGCTGTGGGTCTTACATGATAACGAGGTGCTTAACTTGCCATCCTACGACTACACATGCAGAGCCTGCAATCTTAGTCAAGAAATCTATCACGGATGGCACGATCGACCAATAATCCCATGTACCTATTGTAATGAGCCTATGCTCAAAGTAATAGCTGCTACACCTACTATCTTAAAGGGCAAGGGCTTTTACTCAACCGATAACCGATAAAGATTGGGGGTCAGTAATGCGAAACGCCGATCTGACCAGCACTTATACAAATGGATTTGACACACCTGATAACCTAAGTTCGCAGAACGCATCAAGCGTTCAACTCGCGCCGCTGAAGCGGATAGCGCGAGGGGTGCTACTAGGTTTAGGGCTATCTCTATGCTTTATGGCTAATGCAGGTAGTTCTGATATAACGAATATAAAGATGACACCTAAACAATATGCTTATTATTCATTGAATGATATTAAACAATACAAATGCTTAGCCTTCCTTTATGGAAAAGAAAGTGCATGGAATCCTTCTGCTGTCAATGGTAGCCATGCAGGGATACCACAAGGTAGAAGTAAATGGTTACTAACAGCTACACCAATACAGCAAGTGGAGTGGGGCTTGCGCTACATCAAGCATCGTTACGACACACCATGCAAAGCTAAAGATCACTGGCTTAAATACAATTGGCATTAAAGAATAACGACCCTAGACTCACTACTGCTTACAAGAAGATAAGACTTCAAGTACTAGCTAGAGATAACTACACATGCCGGTACTGTCAAGGCGTAGCAGACACAGTTGATCATTTAGTCGCATTAGTAAATGGCGGCGATCCACTTGATCCGGAAAACATGGCTTCTGCCTGCCGCAAATGTAACTCATCCAAGGGCGCACGCCCAGCACCCTTTTTTTTGGCACATACTTCTACCCCCTATGCCTTTGCTGCTCCTATCTCCCCGACACGCGCCGAACCGGTCGGAGACAGTCCGTTCATAAACCGACCAGAACCGAGTTAGACTAGAAACATGGCAACTAAGAAACGAAAGAGATTGGGGCAGACAAAACCACGCTTGTCTAATGCGCCTATTAAAGGCAAATCCAGAGTTGATGAGGTTGCTAAGCTCGCAGAACAAATCGGCATGCCTTTATTGCCGTGGCAGTATCATGTGCTTGAAGACATGCTAAAAATTGACAGTAAAGGGATGTTCCATCGCAAAAGCAACTTGATTCTTGCGTCAAGGCAGTGCGGTAAGACTCATCTTGCCCGTATGCGTGTTCTTGCAGGTTTATTCATATTCCGTGAGAAGAACATCCTCATGATGTCCTCTAATCGTGGCATGGCTCTGACCTCATTTCGAGAGATTGCTTCCATGATCGAAAGCCATGACTTCTTGATGTGTCAGGTCAAGGCAATCCGCTATGCGAACGGCACAGAGTCCATCGAGCTATTGCCGGAGTTCGGCGGATGCCGCTTAGATGTAGTAGCTGCTACTAGAGATGGTGCTCGCGGTAGAACAGCGGACTTCCTCTGGATTGATGAGCTTCGTGAGATTGATGAACAGGCTTTTATCGCAGCAAGTCCAGTGACCAGAGCTCGCGCTAATTCTCAGTCACTATTTAGTAGCAACGCCGGAGATGCGTTCTCAAAAGTACTTAACGATATGAGAAATAGAGCTATGGAGTATCCGCCTAAGCAATTAGGCTATTGGGAGTACTCAGCTCCACAATATATTAAGATCGATCCTAACTCCGAAGAGTTCTGGGATGCAGTTGCTATGGCTAACCCATCACTCAACTACACAGTCACGGAAGATGCAATCCGCGAGACGTTAGCGATGAGCACAGTTGAGTCAATTCGTACAGAAACGCTTTGTTCGTGGATTGATGCATTGAGTAGCCCGTTTCCTATGGGAATCCTTGAAGAGACTAGCGATAGCGATCTTGAAATGTCAGCTGGAGCTTATACAGTATTCGGGTTCGATGTCAGCCCGTCAAAGCGCAATGCAAGTCTTTGTGCCGGTCAGATCCTTCCGGACGGACGAATCGGAATCGGGATCTTAGAGACTTATTACAGCGATACAGCAGTGGACGAGTTGAAGATTGCCGCTAGTATCAAAGCGTGGTGCGATATTTATCGTCCTAAAGCTGTATGCCATGACAAATATACCACGGCAAGTATTGCAGAACGCTTAGCTAACGCTGGAGTCCAAATACAAGATGTTTCCGGACAAAAGTTCTATCAGGCGTGTTCGGACTTTCTTGACAGCTTGGTAAATCATAGGGTCGTTCATTCGGGGCAGGACATCTTTTTAGAACAGATGAACAATTGTGCAGCAAAAGAGTCAGACCACGGATGGCGTATAATTCGCAGGAAATCCGCCGGCGATGTGTCCGCGCCGATTTCACTCGCAATGATTGTGTCCACTTTAATGAAACCACAGTCAAAGCCAGAAATTATAGTTGGATAGACACGCCCTAGCAGATTGTCTAATTACTTGACAAATGGTACAATTTCTGTCTATGGGTATCTTTTCGCGTAAGCCGCAAATCATTGAAGCGCAAAACGCGCCGCAGGTAATGTCCGACTCTTACCTGTCATTCGGTAATTATTATCCAATCTTGGTGACTCGTACACAAGCTCTCCAAGTACCAGCGATCAAAAGATGTAGAGATCTTATTGCCGGAACGATTGCATCAATTCCACTAGAGTATTACAAAAAATCCACTGGAGAAATGATTTCTCCACCTCGTTGGGTTGAGCAACCTTCTAAATCACAACCGCGATTTGAGACTCTTTATTTCACGCTTGATTCGTTACTGATGTTCGGGGTCAGTTACTGGTTAATAACCGAAACGTATCTTGAAGACAATCGAATGGCAAATGCACAATGGGTTGCTAACAGCCGCGTTACATTTGTAACAGATTCAGAAAACAATTTTGTCACACAATACTTTTTAGATGGCAAGCCTTTGCCAATGTCAGGTCTTGGATCTTTAATCACTTTTCAAAAAGATGAAGGCATCTTAGCTGTTGGCGGAAAGACAATTAAAGCTGCACTGGATGCACAGAACGCCGCAAGCATTGCTTTACAAACTCCATCTGCAACTGGCTTTTTAAAAAACACAGGTGCGGATCTTCCACCAAGTGAAGTCAATGGTCTTTTAGCAGCTTGGAAAAAAGCGCGAAATAATAACGGAGTCGCGTACTTAACTTCCACGATTGATTATCAAACAATTGGTTTTTCACCTAAGGACATGGGATATAACGATGCCATCCAGAACCTTGCCACGGAGTGCGCAAGATTATGTTCGGTAGATCCTTATTATGTAAGTGCTTCCATGAACACGACTATGACTTATGCGAACGTACAGGATGAAAGAAAGCAAATGGTTGCTTTCACTTTGCAGCCTTATGTTTCTGCAATTGAGTCAAGACTCAGCATGGATGATGTGTCCACATCAGGACATTATGTAAAATTTGCGTTAGACGATTCATTCTTACGCACAGAACCAATGGAAAGATTGCTAGTGCTAGAAAAAATGTTAGCACTTGGTTTAATTACAACAGAACAAGCAATGCAAATGGAAGACCTATCACCTAACGGGAATGGCAGCTAATGGAAACTCTATACATCGAAGCATCATCAATTGAGTGCTCAGAAGAACGCAGAGAAATCTCTGGCAAGATCGTGCCTCTAGGCACAGGCGAAATCGGACACACAAATCTTGGTGCTTATACTTTCGCAGCAAACTCAATCGAAATTGCAGATCCTTCAAAGATTAAGTTGCTATCACAGCACGATCTAAAAAAGCCAATTGGTCGCATGACTGCTGCTGAAACTCGCGCAGACGGTATCTATGCAACATTTAAGTTAAGCCGTTCATCTGGCGGCAATGACGCTTTGATCATGGCACAAGAAGGACTCGTTACAGGTTTATCGATCGGCGCAGAAATTATTGCATCGCAACCATCAAAAGATGGACACACAGTTGTCTCATCAGCTCGTCTAAAAGAAGTTTCTCTCGTAACAGTTCCCGCATTTGCGTCGAGCGAAATACTAGAGATCGCAGCAGAGGAAGTCATCCCTGTTGAAGAAACCAAACAAACAGAAAGCGAGACAGTCGTGGAAGACACTACAGTCGAAGCAGCACCAGTAGAAGCAGCGGCTGTAGAAGCTGCTCGCCCTACAGTTACAGCAATGTACTACACAAATCCTCGTCTTAACTTAAACATCACAGCAGGTGAATACGCTAAGGCACAACTAAACGCATCACGCGGTGACGCAGATGCTCGCGAACTTGTTGCAGCACTACAAGTTGCATCAGTTGCAGAAAACACAGGCATGGTTCCACCAACATACCTAAAGGATGTAATCGGTATTATCGATTCATCACGTCCGTTTATTGATTCGATCGAGCGCGCTGCGCTTCCTGCATCTGGAATGAAAATTTTTACTCCAAAGCTCGGAGTACAAGCTGCTGTAGATTTGACAGCAGAAGCAGCAGAGTTTGCATCAGCTGACACTACAGTCACCTTCCAAGAAGATACTGTGGTCAAGTTTGCGGGTGCCGGAAAACTAGATCTAGAATTAGTAGATCGCAGCGACCCATCTTTCCTTGATTTGTATCTTCGTGAGTTGGCTGCAAGCTACGCACAGAAGACAGATCAGTACGCAGCGAAGATCGCAGCAGACGGATCATCAGATTCATCTTCAACAACAATCTACAAGGCAATTGCTAAGTCAATCGCAGATTCATTTGGCGTAATGCGTCAGACACCTAACAACCTATTGGTTGCTACATCAGGTGGAAATGACAATGTTGATTTTGCTAGTCTTCTAGGTGAAGTTGATACAACAGGACGCCCTCTATACGCAGCAGCAGCACCTCAAAATGCTA
>Ga0209296_1001768_pt1 | contig 16035 bp, 16 predicted proteins | sample S_130206_EF_Meta_FD_187319 | JGI IMG/M metagenome (GOLD analysis project Ga0209296, IMG submission 187319) | Freshwater microbial communities from Lake Simoncouche, Canada to study carbon cycling - S_130206_EF_MetaG (SPAdes) (version 2) | ecosystem: Environmental > Aquatic > Freshwater > Lake ...
GGGACGCGGATTGATCGCCACCCGGGTGGACATGCCGTTGCCGGCCCAGCTGGCGCGATGCCAGCGGCCCTGCGGCGCATAGACGATGTCGCCGACATCGGCGGTGAACACTTTCATGCCTTCCATCTTGTAGTCGATGGTCCCCTCGGCCACGACCCAGAACTCGTTATAGTCGACATGGAAGTGGCCCTTGTTGCTGTCGGGGGGCGTCGGCGTGCCCTTGCCGCGGATCACGTTCATGAAATTGTTGCTGTCCTTCACGAAGGGCGCATTGCCGCGCGCCGGCGGACGGTTCACGAAATCGCCCCAGAAATCGAGATAGGGCTTGTTCTCGGATGTGTAGGGGTCGGGACCGGTGCGGTAGCTGACCTTCTCGTACGCCTTGCCGGGCGCACTCGGCGCCGTGTCGTTGCCCGCCACCGGATAGAGCGGCGTGCGGCCACTGCGCGTCACTTCAAAGCGCACGCTGGGTTCGCTGCCCACGGTTTCCATGGAATAGGGGGTGCGGAACGGCGCCTGCACCATGAAGCCCTTGCTGGCGACGAAAGGCTGCTGGCCTTCGATGGTGAAGCGGATCTGTCCCGATGCGATGTACCAGAAGGCGCGGTCATCGGCCCAGAATTGCGGCTTGGTCTTTTCGCCCGGCGCCATCTGGATGTAGTTGGCGGTATAATCCTGGTCGCGCACGATCGGCTGCACCCAGTTCTTCTCGCCCTTGTGGGCGGCCATGATTTCGGCGAGGCGCCAGACCGGCTTGTTCGGCGCCTTCCACGCGGTCAGCGGCACCGGCTTGGGCGCCCAGGCATAGAGGATCGCGCCCTGCTGGGCGGCGGCTGGAATCGCGGCGGCCAGGACGAGGGCGCTCGCGCCCAGACATGCGATTTTGCGGAATGACGGCATTTTTCTCCCCGAAACGATGTTTTTGTTGGCCGGAACCATGTCCCACTTATCCCGCCGAAACAACTGCGCGGCCGGCGCGAACAGGTGTATTATACACTGGCAACTTTCCCCGTGGAGATTGGGTATGAAGGTTCAGATCAGCTTGTTCGCCGCCGCCATCGCATTGGCACTCGCAGTCATTTTGGCGCTGCCGACCGCAGCGTCCGCGCAGATCATCGTTTCGACCTCGAATGCCCTTGCGCATAACTGCTTTCTGGCCGCCAAGGCCGGGCTGAAGCCTCGCGAGGGCCTCAGGCTCTGTGATGCGGCGCTGCGCAACGATCCGCTGAACATCCGTGACCGCGCCGCCACCTATGGCAATCGCGGCGTGCTGCAGGACCTGGCGAACGAAGTGGAGAAGGCCGAGACCGACTTCCGCACCGCCATCCGCCTGGATCCCAGCCTGGGTGACCCTTACGTCAATCTGGGATCGATGCTGATCCGCAAGAAGTAGTTTCACGAGGCTATTGCGCAGATCGACAAGGGCCTGGCGCTGGGCATGAGTTTTCCCGCCGTCGGCCATTACGACCGCGCCCTGGCCTATGATTATCTCGGCCGCTATCGTGAAGCCTATCTGGATTACCAGAAGACGCTGGAACACGATCCCGGCTTCAAGCTGGCCAGCGACCGGCTGAAGGACTTTGTCGTCACGCGTACGCCCGGGCAGGGCTGACGCCCTAGAACAGCGGACCTTTGTCCAGCCTGGCCACCAGCTTTTCCCGGGCCTTCCTGCGCTTGCTGGGCTTTGCCGGCTCGGCCGGAGCCTGGGCTTTGCGTTTTGAAATGCCTTTGCGCGTGGCCTTTGCCATGTCCCATCTTTCGGTGATGCGCGCAGATAACGATCCAGAGGGCTTGATGGCAGCATCGCACGTGCCTTGACCGGAACGCCCATGGCCAAAATGGGAACATCTTGCGCCTGACGCCGTCTGCTAGCTTTTGCGGAAGCGGAGCACGGCATGAATGGCAACGACACCAAGCGGGACGATCTTCTGGCCCGGGCGCTGGAGGCGGAAGAGCGGGCCGAAAAGGCCCAGGATCACGACATCAAGGAAAGCTGGCTCAGGATCGCCAGGAGCTACCGGATACTGGCCCAGAACCGCGAATAGTTCGCACGCCGCGCTAGCTTTTGCGGGGCGCCGGCTTGAAGGACATCTTGTTGGACCGCTTGAAAGCCGCATGTTCCGCCTTGGTGGTGGGCAGGCGCGGACTCGCTTTAGGTTTCGGCGTGGGCTTGGGCGGTGCTTTTTCCATCCCGGCTTGTACGCCGATTGCGGCAATCCCCACAGCGTCATCTATAATTTCCCATAATATTACTTATACGAGAATTTGGATGATGCGGGGATATGGCGGCTTGCGGGCCGGTGCGCCCGTCCCTCCAATGCCGTGATGACGAGTCCGCCACCCGAGATGAAACCCAGCCGCGACATCGCGGTGCTCCTGGAAGTGATGCGCCGGCTGCGCGGCCCCGACGGCTGTCCCTGGGACCGCGCCCAGAGTTTCGCGACCATCGCGCCTTACACCATCGAGGAAGCCTATGAGGTCGCCAGCGTCATCGCCGACGGCGATCTCAAATCCCTGCCCGGCGAACTGGGCGACCTGCTGTTCCAGGTGGTATTCCACGCCCGCATGGCCGAGGACGCCGGGCTGTTCGATTTCGGCGATGTGGTGGAAGCGGTGACCGCCAAGATGATCCGCCGCCACCCCCATGTCTTCGGCGACGAACAGGCCAGGGCCGACGCCGCCAGCCAGAAGGATTTCTGGGAAAAGCTGAAGGAAGGCGAACGCGCCCAGGCCGGCCGGACCGGGCTGCTGGACGATGTTGCCAGCGCCCTTCCCGCCCTGATGCGCGCGGAAAAGCTTCAACGCCGCGCGTCAACCGTCGGTTTTGACTGGAACAATGCCGATCTGGTCATTGAGAAGATCGCCGAGGAAGCCCGCGAGGTCACGCAGGCGCGGACCCAGGCCGAGCGCGAGGAGGAAATCGGCGACCTGCTGTTCGTGGTCGCCAACCTGGCCCGGCACCTCGAGGTCGATCCCGAGGCCGCGCTGCGTTCCGCCAACGACAAATTCACCCGCCGCTTCCGCCATATCGAAGCCAGTCTGGCCGCCCGGGGCGTCAAGCCCGGCGCCGCAAGCCTGGAAGAGATGGAAGCCCTGTGGCAGGACGCCAAGAAACGGGAAAAGGCCAGTTCATCCGCAGACTGAGGATCAGCCGCTAGCACCCTGCTCTACCGTGATTTTCTGGGGAAACCGGTTTTCAAAACGGCCCAGATCGTCGGGGTGGACACGCAAGCTGAGGCTGATTTTCCCGCCCCGGTCCCGCCGGTCCAGCACCTGGGCATGGCGGTAGGCAAAGGCCAGGGCGCTGCCGTCGGCCGCGTCCAGCTTCAGGGATACGGTGATGTTGCCACGCGTCACGCCGGATTCGAACTCGGCCAGAAGCGCTGGAACGCCCTCGCCGGTCAGGGCCGAGACGGCCATGGTTTCGCCCTTGCGTCCCAAGAGCCCCGCCCGCTGGCCGGGCTCCAGCAGGTCGATCTTGTTCAGGACCTCGAGCATGGGGCGGTCCGGCGGCACGCCCAGTTCCTCCAGCACCGCCAGCACATCGGCCTTCTGGGCCGCCGTTTCGTCATGGGCGGCGTCGCGTACATGCACGATCACATCGGCTTCCAGAACCTCTTCCAGGGTGGCGCGGAAGGCGGCGATCAGTTCGGTGGGCAGGTCGGCGATGAACCCCACCGTGTCCGACAGGATGATCTTGCTGCCCCTGGGCAGCTTCGCGCCCCGCATGGTGGGATCGAGGGTGGCGAACAGAAGGTCCTTGGCCAGCACCTCGGACTCGGTGAGGCGATTGAACAAAGTGGACTTGCCCGCATTGGTGTAGCCGACCAGCGCCACGACCGGGAACGGCACCTTCTTGCGCGCCTGGCGGCCCAGGCTGCGGGTGCGCTTGACCTTCTCCAGCTCGGCCTTGATGCGCACGATGCGCTCGGCGATCAGGCGGCGGTCGCTTTCGATCTGGCTTTCACCCGGACCGCCCAGAAAGCCGAAGCCGCCGCGCTGGCGCTCCAGATGGGTCCAGGACCTGACCAGGCGCGAACGCTGATAGTTGAGATGGGCCAGTTCGACCTGAAGGCGCCCTTCCCGCGTTGCGGCGCGCTCGCCGAAAATTTCCAGGATCACGGCGGTCCGGTCCAGCACCTTGCTGTTCCACGCCTTCTCGAGATTGCGCTGCTGCACCGGCGTCAGATGCGCATTGACGATGATGACGTCGGGCTCGTGCGTCTTGGCCAGGAGGCCGATTTCTTCCACCTTGCCGGTGCCCAGCAGCGTCGCGGGCGTTGGCCGCGCCAGCGGCGCGACCTCGGCCACCACCACATCCAGATGAATGGCAGCCGTCAGCCCGACCGCTTCGGCCAGGCGTGCCTGCGCATCCCTCAAGGCGCGCGACGAAGCCGTGCGGCCTTTGGGCTCTACATGGATGACGAAAGCTTTGGTACCCAACTCAGCCTTCGGCCGGCTCGTCCTGGAGCTGGATCGGGCCCATGGGCATCACGGTCGAAATCGCGTGCTTGTAGACCAGCTGGGACTGGCCATCGCGGCGCAGCAGGACGCAGAAATTGTCGAACCAGGTGATGTTGCCCTGGAGTTTGACGCCATTGACCAGAAAGATGGTGACGGCGGCTTTGCTTTTTCGGACGGCGTTTAAAAACGTGTCCTGAAGGTTCTGTTGTTTATCGCTCATGGGTTCGCCCATTGTTTCAGCAATGCGAGGGGGTTCTCGCGAAGCATCTTGGGCTGTCAGTCTAACCAAATGCTGCAATTGCGAAAGGGGTAAAACGCGCCATTTCAGGCGGTTTTCGTGCCCGCTTTTGTTGCATACAGGTCATGAATGCGGCGGGTAAGTGGTCCCGGCGTACCGTCACCAACCTTTTTACCATCGATTGTCACGACCGGCACCGCCGCGCCCGTCGCCGACGAGATAAAGGCTTCCCGCGCCCCCTGCGCCTCGGCCACGGTAAATTTGCGCTCAACCACTTTGATCTGCGCCGCCGCCATCGCTTCCAGCATGATCAGCCTCGTCACCCCCGGCAGGATGGCGTTGGAAAGATCGCGGGTGACGACATTGCCCTCGCCGTCCACGATCCAGGCATTGGTGGACGCGCCTTCCGTCACATAACCGTCCTCATCCACCAGCCAGGCTTCGAAGGCGCCCGCCTGTTTGGCGGCCTGCTTGGCCAGGAGGTTGGGCAGCAGTTGCACCGTCTTGATGTCGCAGCGCCCCCAGCGGATGTCGGGCTGGGTGGAAACGGCGATACCTTTTTCCATCCGCACCGCAAGGCCCGCCATGTCCTGCGCCCGCATGGTGAGGATCAGGGTGGGACGCGGCGGTTGTTTGGGCGGAACGTGATCGCGCTTCGACGCGCCGCGCGTCACCTGCAGATACAGAAGGCCATTGGAAATCCTGTTGCGAGCGATCATCTCGCGCATCACCAGCTTGAGCGCAGGCCGCCCCATCGGCATCTCTATGCCCAGTTCGCGCAAGGAGCGTTCCATACGGTCGAGGTGCGGCTCCTCGTCGATCGGCTTGCCGGCAATCACATTGGTGACTTCATAGATGCCGTCACCCAGTTGCAGGGCGCGGTCTTCGATATGCACGCCAGCCGCGGCATGCGGCAGATAGCGGCCGTTGACATAGGCGATCCGCCCGACCGGATTGCGTGCGGACCATTTCTGCATCAGTTGGGAATGCCCTGGGCGGAACCCACGCCCAGCGACTTCAGCTTGCGGTGCAGGGCCGAACGTTCCATGCCGATAAAGGCGGCGGTGCGCGAGATATTGCCGCCGAAGCGGTTGATTTGCGCCATCAGATAGTCGCGCTCGAAGATTTCGCGGGCCTCGCGCAGGGGCAGGGAAATGACAAGATCGCCGCTCTTGCCGCCGCCCATGCCCGAGCCCAGGTCGGTGGGCAGCAGGTCGGCGGTGACGGCTTCGGTGACATCGTCGCTGGCCAGGATCAGCAGCCGCTCCACGATGTTGCGCAACTGCCGGACATTGCCCGGCCAGCCATGGGTCTGCAGCACCGCCATGGCGTCATCGCCGATGATGCGCATGGGCAGCCCGCCCGCCGCCGACAGCCGCTTCATGAAATGGCCGACCAGCACCGGAATGTCGTCGCGGCGCTCGGCCAGCGAGGGTATCCGCACCGGCACCACGTTCAGGCGGTGATAGAGATCTTCGCGGAAGCGGCCGGCTTCGGTTTCCTGCCTAAGGTCGCGGGTGGTTGAGCATATCACGCGCGCATCCACCTGCACGCGCGCCTGGCCGCCGACCCGGGTAAAGGTCTGGTCGATCAGCACCCTGAGGATCTTGCCCTGGGTTTCCAGCGGCATGTCCGCCACCTCATCCAGATACAGCGTGCCGTTATGCGCCAGCTCGAACAGGCCGGTCTTGCGCGGGCCGTCAGTGCTTTCCACGCCGAACAGCTCGGCTTCCAGCCGGTCCGGCTCCATGGTGGCGCAATTGATCGCGACAAAGGCGTTGCCGGCGCGGCGTGAGCGGGCATGGATCAGCCGCGCCGCCACTTCCTTGCCCGAACCGGCGGGCCCGGCGATCAGCACGCGGCTGTTGGTGGGCGCGATCTTGTCGATCAGCACGCGCAGCTGGGCGATGGTCGGCGAGTTGCCCACCATCTCGCCCTCGTCGCCGGCCTTCAATTTCAGTTCCTGGACTTCGCGCTTGAGGCGGGCGGACTCCAGGGCGCGCTCCACCACATGCAGCAGCCGGTCCGCCTTGAAGGGCTTTTCCACGAAGTCGTAGGCGCCTTTCTTGATCGAGGCGACGGCGGTCTCGATGGTGCCATGACCGGAAATCATCACCACCGGCAGGTCGGACTGCTCGCGCTTGGTGGTCTCCAGGATTTCGATGCCGTCCATCTTGGAGCCCTGCAGCCAGATGTCCAGCACCACAAGCTGCGGACGGCGGGCACGGATGGCGGCCAGCGCGGATTCGGAATCCCCCGCGACGCGGGTGGTATATCCCTCGTCCCGCAGGATTCCTGAAATCAGGTCGCGGATATCCTCTTCGTCATCGACGATGAGGATTTCAGACGCGATCAGCAATCCGTTTTTGCTCATCTTCACTTCCCTTTTCTGAAGTCTCGGCCTTCAAGTTTTTCTGTGCGAACGGGAAGGTCAGTGTGACCTCCGCGCCGCTGTCGCCTTCCACGTCGGCCAGGGTGATGTCCCCGCCATGGTCTTCCATGATCTTGCGCACGATCGCCAAACCAAGCCCCGTGCCCTTGGCGCGGGTGGTGACATAGGGCTCGGTCAGGCGGTGCTTGTGCTCCGGCGGCAGTCCGATGCCATTGTCGGTGACGCGGAAGGCGAAATTGGCGCCATTGGGCCGCAGCGCGATAGTGATCCTGCCGGGCTCGTCATCACCCTTGGCGATACGCGCGGCAATACCTTCGCCCGCATTCTTCAGCACATTGGTGAGTGCCTGGCTGATCAGCCGCCCGTCGCCCTCGAAATGCACCGGCTCCTTGGGCGCGTCGGTCGAGAAAGTGATCTGGGGGTTGGCGACGCGCTGCAGGAACAGGGCCTGTTGCAGCAGTTCCTGGGCATTCTCGCGCCGCATCACCGGCGCCGGCATCCGCGCGAAGGACGAGAATTCGTCCACCATGCGGCCGATATCGCCCACCTGGCGCACAATGGTGTCCGTGCATTGCTTGAAAACTTCGGGATCGGACGTGATCTCATTTGCATACTTGCGCTGCAGCCGCTCGGCGGAAAGCTGTATGGGGGTCAGCGGATTCTTGATCTCATGGGCGATGCGGCGGGCGACATCGGCCCAGGCGGCGGTGCGCTGGGCCCCGACCAGATCGGTGATGTCGTCGAAGGTGACGACAAAGCCCTCGGCGCTGTCGCGCTCGCTGGTCACCTGTACGCTGAGCGAACGGGGCGAGCCCGCGCGCTTGATCGTGACTTCGCCGCCTGCCCTGCCCGCCGGCTCGGACATGGCGCGCAGGATCAGCGGCGCCAGTTCCGGCACGGCTTCGGAATAGTGACTGCTTTCCAGATCTTCCGGCGATGCATTCAGCAGCCGCGCGGCGGCGCGGTTGATGATGGTGATACGGCCGTCATGGTCGATGCCGATGACACCGGCGCTGACACCCGACAGCACGGTCTCGGTGAAGCGGCGACGAATGTCGATCAGCCGGCCGGCGGCGACCAGGTCGGCGCGCTGGGCGGACAGTTGCTGGGTCATGCGGTTGAAGGCGATGCCCAGGGTCGCCAGCTCGTCATCGTCGCGCTCCACCCGCACCTGCGCTTCCAGATCGCCTTCCGAAACGCGGCCCGCCGCGTCGATCAGGCCGGAGATTGGCCGCACCAGCCGGTTCGCGGCCCACAGGCCCGACCAGATGGCGGCCAGCAGCACCACCAGTGATACCACCGCGTAAAGCAGCGCGAAGACCAGCGCCACTTCCGAACGGTTCTGGTCCAGCCGGTCATACTCGCTGAAGGCCGCCTTGGTGCGCTGGTAATAACCGAAGACGCGCGGATCCACGACGCGCACCACTTCCAGATAGGCGTCGTTCAGCGACTGGAGCTGCACCAGCGCGGTGACGGTGCCATTGTCCGGCGTATCCACCACGATCCCCTGACGGGCCTGCGCAAAGTCGGCGGCGGTGGGCGGGCGCGGGTCTTTCAGCGACTGGCGCTTGGTGCTGCCGAGGATATGGCCCTTGCTGTCCAGGATATACGAGGCCTGCAAGCCGCGCTGCTGGGTGACGGTACCCAGCTTGGCGAACAGCAACCCGGCGCGCACCTGGCGCTCCTCGTCGAACAGGCGGGGGTCTCGCTGGATGGCGTCGGCGATGTAGCGGATATCGCCGAGCAGGCTGGCTTCATGTTCCTTGATATAGACCTGCGCGACACTGACCGCATTGCCCAGTGCATTCTTGACCGGCGCGGAGAACATCGCGTCCAGGCCCAGGTTCAGGGTCACGGCCGCGAAGACGGCGACCAGGATGGCCGGCACCACCGCGATGGTGGAGAACCAGAACACCAGCCGCCCGTGCAGCCGGGCGCCGGCGCGCCCCGAACGGCGCGTCGCCCACAGCCGCGCCAGCCGCCAGCCGATCAGCGCCGCCAGCGACAGGACCAGCGTCAGGTTGATCAGCAGCATGGCGATCAGCCCGACCCGGTCGGGCGTGTAGGGCACCAGGCCGGTCAGCAGCGCATAGGTGACGCAGCCTGAAACCACCGCCAGGATCGCGACGCCGAACGCCAATTGTGAGGGCCGGGATACCGCGCGCAGACTTGTGCGCCGCTCCTGGAGCGTTGTTTCGTTTGCCATGTCTTCCGTTGCGACCGGCCCCACCCCGACCCGGTTCAGGGGGCGCAGTGTAGCCAAGGCACGGACTGTTGCAAGAATGCTGCGTTACAATTCCACCACAGGGTTACTGTTGGAATTCCAGTAAAACCGCGGAATTGTTTGGAAATTGGCAAAAATAACCGCCGAGGCTACTCGCTGCGCAGGCCTCTGATCACTTCCAAGCCCAAGTCCCGTATCTTCTTGCGCAGGGTATTACGGTTAAGACCGAGCAACTGTGCCGCCCGGATCTGGTTGCCACGGGTCGCCGCCAGGCAGATGGAAATCAGGGGCCGCTCCACCTCCTGCACGATGCGGTCATAGACGCCCGGCGGAGGCAGCCGGTCGCCCTGGGCCAGGAAGTATTGGGTCAGATACTGCTCCACCGACGCCGCCAGCGATTGCGGGCCTTCGCCAGAATCCGCCGCGAAGGTCTTGGCGGGCTCTTTCAATTCCGTACTCACCGAGCCGGCGGAAATCGCATCGCCGGATTGCAGCACCGCCAGCCGGCGGATCAGGTTCTCCAGCTCGCGCACATTGCCCGGCCAGCGATGCCGCCGCAGCATGTCCAGCGCATCATTGTCGAGCGTCTTGTGCGGCAGCCCCTCGTCCTCGGCCTTGCGCAGGAAGTGGCGCACCAAGTCGGGAATATCCTCCACCCTTTCACGCAGCGGCGGCAGGCGCAGCGGCACAACATTGAGCCGGTAGTAAAGATCCTCGCGGAACAGGCCCTGGCTGATCAGCTGGCGCAGGTCGCGGTTGGTGGCCGCGATGATGCGCACATCGGTCTTGATCGGGGTGCGCCCGCCCACGGTGGTGTATTCGCCCTGCTGCAGCACGCGCAGCAGCCGCGTCTGCGCTTCCAGCGGCATGTCGCCGATTTCGTCCAGGAACAGGGTGCCGCCCTCCGCCTGTTCAAAGCGTCCGACGCCGCGGTTGGTGGCGCCGGTGAAGGCGCCGCGCTCATGGCCGAACAATTCGCTTTCCACCAGCTCCTTGGGAATGGCCGCCATGTTGACCGCCACAAAGCTGCCATGCCGGCGCTTGCCGTAGTCGTGCAGGGCGCGCGCCACCAGTTCCTTGCCGGTGCCGCTTTCGCCCATGATCATCACGGTCAGGTCGGTCTGGGTAAGCCGCGCGATGACGCGGTAGATTTCCTGCATCGCCGGCGAGCGGCCGATCAGCGGCAACTTCTCTTCCGCCGCCTCGAGGGCGCCGTCACGCCTTGTCTGCGGCGTTGCCAGCGCCCGCATCACCACGCTGGTGAGCTCCTTCAGGTCGAAGGGCTTGGGCAGATATTCAAAGGCGCCGCGCTCGGCGGCGGTGATGGCGGTGAGCAGCGTGTTCTGCGCGCTCATCACCAGGATAGGCAGGTCGGGCCGCATGCGCTTGATGCGCGGGATCAGGTCGAAGCCGCTCTCGTCCGGCAGCACCACATCGGTGATGACCAGATTGCCCTCGCCCGCCGAAACCCAGCGCCACAGGCCCGCGGCGGTGCCGGTGGTGCGCACGTCATAGCCCGCCCTGCCCAACGCCTGGTTCAGCACGGTGCGGATGGCGCTGTCGTCATCGCAGATCAGGATCGTCGCAGGCATCAGATGTCCTCCGCCCGCGCCATGGGCAGCAATACACGAAACAGAGTGCGGCCCGGCACGGAGTCGCACTCAATCACCCCACCATGGTCGCCCACAATTTTGGCGACTAGCGCCAGGCCAAGGCCAGTGCCGCGCACCTTGGTGGTGACAAAGGGATCGAAGATGTAGGGCAGAAGGTCCTGCGGCACGCCCGAACCATTATCGCGCACCGTCACTTCCAGCGGCAGCGAGACGCGCTCACCCGCCAGGCCGGAGCCGAACTTGACGCCGGGACGGTAGCCGGTGGTCAGGGTTATTTCGCCGCCCGCTTCGGGCAACGCGTCGGAAGCGTTGCGCACCAGGTTGAGGAACACCTGGATCAGCTGGTCACGATCGCCCGACACTGCCGGCAGCGAGGGATCGAAACTCTCCAGGATGGTGACGCCCCGCGCGAAGCTGGTTTCAGCGACCTTGCGCACCCGGTCCAGCACTTCGTGGATATTGACCGGGTGGCGGGTGAAGGCGCGGGTGTCGCCGAAGCTTTCCATCCTGTCGATCAGGACGCGGATGCGGTCGGACTCCGCGATGATCAGTTGCGTCATTTCCCGTTCATCAGGGGCCAGCGCATCTTCCAGCAACTGCGCCGCGCCGCGAATGCCCGCCAGCGGATTCTTGATCTCGTGCGCCAGCACCGCCGCCATGCCGTGCATGGAGCGCACCGCGCCTCGCGACATCAGCTGGCGGTCCATGCGCTGTGCCAGGCTGCGTTCCTGGAAGGTCAGCAGCATTGCGCCTTCCGGTTCCGGCACCGGGGTGACCGTCACATCGGCGACGCGCTCGCCATGGCGCGGCGTGGACAGATCGATATCGCGCTCCGCCGCCGAGGCGTTGCGCGCGGCCGCCTGCTCGACCAGCTGGAACAAAGGCGAGTGCTGCGCCATCAGGTCGGCCAGGGTCTGCTTGCGCAGCAGGGTCAGGCCAGTATCGAAGAACTGTTCGGCGGCGGGATTGGCGTAAAGGACTTCGAGTTTGCTGCTTAGCAGCATGATCGGCATGGGCAGGGCGTTGGCTATCGTGCCCGATCCCGTGGTTTCGGTTGGCGCCGTGCGCAACTGCTGTAAAATGCCGGCCAATGTGTGCCTATTGTTTGAGCAAACTGTGTTGATGTTGATAATATAGGCAAAGCCAGACTTGGCAACAAGTTATCGCAGTTGCTCACTCGAAATGTTAGGCAGGGTAAATCCACATTTTGGAAGGTCCCATGTCCCGCCTCGCCGTCCTGATTGTTGCCGCCGGCAAGGGTGAGCGCGCCGGGATGGGCCTGCCCAAACAGTATGAACTGCTGGCCGGCCAGCCGATGTTGCGCCGGACGGTGCAGGCTTTCGCGGATCAGAAATGTCATGTCCAGGTGGTGATCGGACCCGGACAGCAGGACCTCGCGCGCACCGCGCTGCTGGGGCTGGAACTTGCCGATCCCGTGACTGGCGGCGCCACACGGCAGGAATCAGTAAGGCTGGGGCTGGAAGCCCTGGCCAAGAACGCGCCGGATTTCGTCCTGATTCACGACGCGGCCCGGCCGCTGATCTCAGCCAAAGTCATCGGCGATGTGATCAAGGCGCTGGAAGGCGGTGCCGACGGCGCCCTGCCGATGGTCGCGGCGTCCGACACCTTGCGCCGGCGGGAAAAAGACGGACGCTGGACACTGGTGCCGCGCGAGGCGCTTTATCGCGCCCAGACGCCACAGGGCTTCGTCTATGCCAAGATCGCGGCGGCGCACCGCGCGCATGCCGGCAACGAAGTGACCGACGATGTGGCGCTGGCGGAACTGGCCGGCCTGAAAGTGGAAATGGTCGAAGGCGAAGAGAAGAACATCAAAGTGACCCGCAAGGAAGATTTCGCGCTGGCCGAAAAGCTGATGGCCAATGATCAAAGAAGCGGCGATGTGCGCACCGCCACCGGCTATGACGTGCACAAATTCACCGACGGCGATCACATCATGCTGTGCGGCATCAAGGTCGCGCACAGCCACGGGCTGGAAGGTCACAGCGATGCCGATGTCGGGCTGCACGCCATCACTGACGCTCTGCTGGGCTGTATCGGCGAAGGCGATATCGGCCAGCACTTCCCGCCCACCGATGAGCGCTGGCGCGGCGCGGCGTCGTGGAAATTCCTCGACCATGCCGCCAGCCTGGTGCGCGGGCGCGGCGGCGTCATCAGCCATGTCGATGTCACGCTGATCTGCGAGCGGCCCAAGGTCGGGCCGCACCGCGACGCCATGCGCGAGAAAATCGCGGAGATTCTTCAGATCGAACTGCCGCGCGTCAGCGTCAAGGCGACCACAACCGAAGGTCTGGGCTTCACCGGCCGCCGCGAAGGCATCGCCGCCCAGGCAATCGCCACCGTCAGGCTGTGATGGGCTTTCGCGCCTCCACCATCGTCGCATCGGTGTTCGGCATCGGCTATTTCCAGTTCGCGCCCGGCACCGTGATGAGCGCCGTTGCGGTGCCGCTGGCGGTGCTGATCGCCATCCATGGCGGCGGCATGAGCCTTCTGGCGGCCAGCCTTATAGTTTTTGTCATCGGTGCACTGGCCTGCGCCGACCATGTGCGGGCCACGGGACGCGACGATCCCTCCGAATGCGTGATCGATGAACTGGCCGGGCAATGGCTGGCCTGCGCCTTCGCCATCCTGCCCTTCGGCGGCTGGCTGCCAGCCGATACCATCTCCCTGCCCGCTTTCGCGCTGGCTTTCCTTCTGTTCCGGCTGTTCGACATCTGGAAGCCCTGGCCGGTAAGCTGGGCCGACAGCAACCTCAAGGGTGGTATCGGTGTCATGACCGACGACATGATCGCCGGCCTGATGGCCGGCATTCTGGTCGCTCTCGCCCGCCATTTCGGATTGCCATGATTTTTTCCAGTGACCTGCGCGCCAGGGCTTTCACATTTCTTGCTGAAGCCCGCACCAAGAATTTGAAAATCGCCACGGCGGAAAGCTGCACCGGCGGTCTGATCGCTGGTCTTCTCACCGAAATCGCCGGTTCGTCGGATGTGTTCGAACGCGGTTTCGTCACCTATTCCAACGACGCCAAGCACGACATGCTTGGGGTCCGCCAGAGCCTGCTCGAACGGCACGGTGCGGTATCCGAAGAGGTCGCGCGCGCCATGGCCCAGGGCGCGCTGGAGCATTCGCAGGCCAGCCTTTCCGTCGCGGTCACGGGCATCGCGGGGCCGGGCGGCGGAACGGACGCCAAGCCCGTCGGACTGGTGCATATCGCGGCGGCGCGCCATGACGGCGCCGTGACGCACCGCGTGTTCGAATTCGGCGACGTCGGCCGCACCGAAATCCGCCTTGCCACTGTCGAGGCCGCGCTGGAGATGCTCTCTGCGCTAGCGTGATGCCGCCAGTTCGTCATGGGCGATCTGCTGTAGCGCCCTGGTCTGCGTCTTGGAAAAGCCCATGTCGTCGGCAACGGTCTCATTCTCGCCCAGCGACAACGGGTCCTTGCCCGTAACCTTGGCGAATACCAGCAACGCTTCCAGGTAATAGCCATAGACGCTGGCGTGGTAGTGATCGTGGGTCCACAGATCGACCTTGCCCGCGGCGATGCCGTCATAGGGATTGGCGTCCGCCACGCCGGTTTCAAAGGCGCGATTCCATGCGAGCCCCACCGGCACCACGCCGGTGACATTGGCGCTCGTGGCGGCCGCTGCGTAACCCGCCGCCACATCCTTGCCCATCTGGGCAATCGGCTTGCCGGTCCAGGGCTTCGCCGCGGGATAGGTCTGGTCGGCGCGGCTCCAGGTCGCGGTCAGCCAGATTTCGGCTTTGGGATTCCTGGCGCGGAACATGTCGGTGATCTGTTTGGCCGACGACACCAGCAGCGCCGGATTGCCGGGATTGGCCTGATCGAGGGTGGAATAGCCATGCATCACCACCACGTCCCACGGCTTGTCCAGCAGCGCGCGCTTTTCGGCATAGTGGAATTCCAGCCCCTTGCCGCCAACCGTCTCCAGGCTGACGTCGTATTCCAGTCCCGCCTGCCTGGTGAATGCCTTGAAGATCGCAGGCACCCCGCCCACCAGCTTGCCCTTGGCGTCGGGGCCATTCAGGTCGGTGACACTTTCGGTTTTGTAGTGATGCGCCGGCGAGCCCGCGCCATAGGTGAAGCTGTTGCCGACGAACAGAATGGTCTTGGCCTGGACCGGCGTGGCCAGCAGCAGCGCGGCGAGCAGGAATTTCTTCATCGGCTTCCCTTTTTTATTGGTCTTATTGGCCTGTCACTTCGCTACTTGAGGTCGTTCTCTTTTAGTGTTTTTGCCCGCGCCTCAAAGGCGTCGGCCAGCCTGAGCATCACCTTCTCGAACTTGGCACCCGCCACGCTGTGCAGCAAGCGGCTCCTGAATTCAAACAGGATGGAAAATTCGATCTCGCAGCCCTCGCCGCTTGGCGTGAAGTGCCAGTGGTTCTCCAGGGTCTTGAAGGGGCCTTTGGTCTGGGTGACGTCCACTCGCAGTGCTGCCGGATCAAGCACGACATCGCTGGTGTAGCGTTCGCGCAGGGCGCCATAGCCGACCGCCATTTCAGCGGTCAGGCGGTTCTCGTCCCGCGACAGCACCCTGAGCGCCACCACCCAGGGCAGGAATTCGGGATATTTTTCGACGTCGGACACAACTGCGTACATCAGCTCCGCCGGATACGGAACGATGCGGGTCTCGCGATGGGAGATCACGCTTTCGCGGCCAACTGGCTGCTGCGGGCTTTCTTCAGCTCCGCGAAATCACTGTCGGCATGATAGGACGAGCGGGTCAGCGGCGAGGCTGAGACCATCAGGAAGCCCTTGGCCCGGGCGATGCTTTCCAGCTGCGCGAATTCCTCCGGCGTCCAGAAGCGTTCCAGCTTGGCGTGCTTCTTCGTGGGCTGCAGATATTGTCCGATGGTGAGGAAATCGACTTTCGCGGCGCGCAGGTCGTCCATCACCTGCATGATCTCTTCGCGAGTTTCGCCAAGGCCCACCATCAGGCCGGACTTGGTGAAGCCGGTCGGCATCAACTCCTTGGCCCGCTCCAGGAGGCGCAGCGAGGTGAAGTAACGCGCACCGGGGCGTATCTTCAGATACAGCCGCGGCACGGTTTCCAGATTGTGGTTG
>Ga0209296_1001770_pt1 | contig 16033 bp, 25 predicted proteins | sample S_130206_EF_Meta_FD_187319 | JGI IMG/M metagenome (GOLD analysis project Ga0209296, IMG submission 187319) | Freshwater microbial communities from Lake Simoncouche, Canada to study carbon cycling - S_130206_EF_MetaG (SPAdes) (version 2) | ecosystem: Environmental > Aquatic > Freshwater > Lake ...
ACCTTTGAAACCTCCTTTACCAGAATTAGGACCAAATACTTGAGTTAAATCACCCATATTACCAGTTTGTTTAACCTTATCTAAAGACCAGTCTTGAATTTTACCTGATTTGATTAGGTTAAAAGCTTCTTTTCTAATTTCTTCTGGTGGATTTTTCTTGAAACTATCTTCACCATTCATATCTGGTCCCATTCCAATACCATCTATGGTTTTACCAACAATTAATTTTCTAATTTCTTCTTTATCACTTGTTTCTTTCTTTAAGTATTTTTTAACAATATAAAAGTAGAAACTTGGCATCTTACTAAATACCTTATCAAAATTTTCTTCAATAAGGAAAAATTCACAATTATTAAGTAACTCATGCATTTCTTGATTGATTAATTCATCAGATGGTTCTTGCCAAGAAATTGAATATTTAATATCTGTATTAAATTCTTCGTATAGTTTTAATTCATAATAAGTTTTTAAATTTTAATATATATTAAGAAATGAAACTCAAAAAGTATTTAGAATTCATAAAAGAATCTATTAAAGAAGATATAGAAGAACAATCTATCTGGAAAATATTAGCCGACTTACATTCAGCAGGAATCTTAACAGATGCTGAGTTTAATACTAAAAAATCAGAATTACTAAGTAAAATATAAAATAAATAAGTGAACAGCTTAAAACAAAAAGAGAGACTTTGAGTCTCTCTTTTTTATTTTAGAAATGTTTTTTAACTTCTGATGAAAGCTCATCAATAGTCATCTGACCACCTGAGTTAGCAATCTGTGTTGCCCCATTTTGACAAATATTAAAATGTTCAACACCATTTAAGATTTCTACTGTTGTATTATCATTAGGAAACTCATCCTTATTTTCTTCGGCGATAATAACATCAATACTATCATCTAAAGTTTCTGACCTCTTCTAATTATTCCCAACTAAAAAGTCTATTATTTGTTTTGTTGTTTTCTCAAATGGATATGAGTCACCTTTTGTCAAAAATCTTTTTTTCTCAATTTTGTTTTCTAAAAATGATTTAACAATATATTCAGTTAAATCATACCATGCTCCTAATGTATTCACTGGTGTTCCATCAGTCTTTATTCCACCTTTTGGATTATAATTTTGCTTCTGTGTATATTTTAGCATATCTTCGGGTTTTACTGATTCAAGTTCCTTCAACTTTTTTACTATCAAATCTTTATCATCACCACCTCTGATGTCCCTTGCGTGTAATTGAACTCTCAATTGATGAACCGTTTCTTCAATATCTTTTTCATCAGGTATTATTAAAAAAACATTTTTATAAGGTTCCAATATTTTTTTCAACCTATCAATTTCTTCTTTGGATCCCTTAATACCCATACTACCACCACAATCAACTATACATCTTTCATTATTATGGTCTTTTAAGAACTTTTCTAAAAAGTCGGTTTCTGCTTTATCTCTATATCTCCAAATATCATCCTCAGTTCCTATTTTACCGACTGGTGTGTTAAATGGATTTTCTAACCAATATTTTCCACTTGCCATGTCTTTTTGAACACCTGGATTATCTTTATTTTCATCCATCAATCGATCCATTTCACCAAATACATTTACTGGCTTATGAACATTTTTAAACTCTGGTTCATTATCTAAATCATATAATTTAATCTTTAGAGATTCTGATAAAGATTTACCAATTGAAGATTTACCACTTGCCATTGGACCAAAAAGTATTATTTTGTTAAATCCAGAAAATGGATCAGATGATTCATTCAGTCTAAATTGTTCGTATAATTTTAAATATTTCATATTACTTATTTTTATTTTTTTATATAAAGTCATAGGCAACTAACTCTCCTTTTCTATATCCCATATTATTTTCATGTATATCCTCTATTTTTAGTGGAGGTGATTGTCCTTTAGCAGTGTTATATATCTCTAATATATTTTTACTTAAATTCATAAAGAAATCTTGTTTCATTTTCTTCCAAGATTCTTTGATTCCATTTTCTTGGCCTTTAATTTCATTTCTAACACAAAACATCCCAACAAGAGTATCTAACTTAAGACCTTTTTGGAGTTGCATTTCAAGTTTAGTCTTAAAATTTTTATCAAACTCTTCTTCAGAATACTCAGGATTTCCAGATTGTAACCAATTAAATACATTTACCAACTTATCATCAATTTTATCATTTAAATAGTTATTTGGAAAAGAAAGATTAAAAATTAAGTGCATTACCATTTTTTGTTCATTAGTTGGCATATCAAGAAAATCCATACAAATCAAATAGATTTTTTTATTTTGCCATTCTGTTTCTTTAACCCAAAAATACTCACATAATCCTTTATCGTGTTTTCCAACTCTTCTTTTTATTTGTTCCGCCTCGGTATCACTCATTGTGACCTTAATACACTTACTCTTAACATCACACTTTTTACCGGAAAAACCTACTTTATAAAAATCTTCAGGTAATTCAGGTGAATCTAACCACTGAAAAGTTAATCCTATACCACCAGCCGCTAAATATTTTAGATTCTGATTTGAAAAAATAGTTTCTAAACACTCTTTAACTTTACCAGAAAGATTCTTAACAAGTTCATTTTCAGAAGAAGTTGAAATTTTATCTAAACTCTGAATATCTTCCAAAAGAAGTCTAAATTTTTCGTATAGTTTTAAATATTTCATAATAAGTTTTTAAATTTTAATATATATTAAGAAATGAAAATCAAAAAGTATTTAAACTTCATAAAAGAATCTATTAAAGAAGATATAGAAGAACAATCTATCTGGAAAATATCAGAAGATGAGATTCAAGACTATTTAAGAGATTTAGATGATGAAGGATATATTGTAGAAGTTGAATTTGGTTTCTGCCAAAAAGTTACTCAACATAACTACAATAGACCATCAACAGAAAAAGATGTTTTTACCGAAAAAGTTTTAGCAGGAGATTCTATTAGACCAGCTTATTGGATTAGAATATCTGAAAGTGATAGAGTATCTAATGAAGATGTTAGTGATTCTATTAAATTTGCTTATAGTATAATAAAAGAAAAAGCTGATGCTGATATATCTATACATGATACAGATGGTGATATTGGTGATATAGAAGGAATTGAAGTTAAAGGTGGTTTATTCTTTACAGATAATTGGAATTCATCTGAACCAGAAGTATTAGAAGCTGATGGTTATATATCACTATTTGTTAAACAAAAAGAAGTAGTTAAATTCACACAAGCTGATTTAGTTGATTATTATGAATGGGAAAGTAGTTGTGAAGTAAAAGATGATAAGATTTATATTGAAGTTGATATAGAAGATATGGCTGATATAATGCTTTCAAGAAATTCAAATTATAAAGATATCTTAGTAAAAGGAGAAGAATCTATGTATGATAATTACCACGGACACGATTATCAACCTGATATACTATCCCTGTTTCAGTATTCACTAACTAAGGAAAATGAAATTCTTTTAGTAAAATCTATGATTAAAGAAATTGGAGGATTAGAAATTTTTATATCAGAATTTAAAAATGAAAATTTAGAAGAAAAATCAGAAGAAGAAGTTATTGATTTTTTATTAAAGGAAAGATTCTACGAAACATTAAAAAAATTATGTAAAGATTCCGAAATATGTCAAGAAGTAAGACAAAATATTGGAGACTGGGAGATGAACGCACATGTTGATCGAAACTATAAAGAAGTTCTTGATGAATTTGATGAAATAGTTGAAAAGGAATTCTCATACAACAAAACAGAAAAAGAAGTTACTAAATATTATACATCAAAAGATGCTGAGGGAAATCAAACAAAGAGAGAATATCAAGTAACAGAAACATTTTATATAATTCAATTTAATAATGATTGGACTGAAAATACAGATGCAGAATATTTAAAAGGTAGAGACTTAGTAGACTTATTCAAAGAATATTGTGGCGAAATGAGTTTTAACTACAAAATAGAACCTCATTTTTCAGATTGGGGAGATGTTGATAAAGTAGCTTTAAATAAAGATATTAATTCAGACCTAAAAAGATACTTATCTAAATAATTATTGATTAAGATATTCTTTAATTTTCATTAACATATAATCTGTTATTAAATCTGATGGATTAAGTGATTTAATATATTTAACATCTACTTTTACAGATTTACTAAGATCCTCAGCTTTAGAACCATCACCCTTAGCAATAACTTCATGATAATCTCTTTCTGTTAAAGTTAAAATATAAGGATAATATTTATTAGATGTGCCTTTAGTCATAAAAAGAGGTTTCATTTCTTCTAATTTGAAATCTTCTCTTAAAACAATACCAGCTTCTTCTTCTAATTCTCTAACAATAGCTTTTTCTGGACTTTCACCAACTTCTATACCACCACCAACTAAAGTAACATGATATTCTTGGCCATCCACATACTTAAATGTAGGAATATACTCATATCTTAAAACTATTTGATTAGTATCAATTAGATAAGGAATACAAACCGCGATATCACGGTCTTTTATTACAGACCAATCTTCAAATTGAACAATTTTTAGATTCTTATCAGAAAAAAGAACTTTTTCTTTTCCTTCTTTAAATTCATCCTTTGGTTTTAAACTACTGAACCTCTTCATTAAAATATAAGTTTTTCTTATATATTAAAATAAAAAAACCACCTATTTCAGATGGTTGATTTTAATTAGCCAAACTTGGCTATATTTTTATATTTCTTTTTAATATCTTCTATCTCACTCATTGCCTCATTAAACTTACCTTTAATTTCATCATTTACGGTAAAGTCTAATATTATACCACATCCAGGACATATAGACACAGGATGTTTGATTATAAATTGTAAATCCATACCTAATGGAGTTTTACAAGCCGGACAAGGCATTGGCATAATTTATATATTATTTTTAAGTAGTTCCTGGATCATCTAATTTCTGAATATAAGAATCTATTAATCTTGATATCATTTCTGGTTTTGTATCAGACTTAAATTTAACTCTGATTTTAGCCATTCCAGAACCATCATCATTTCTACCAGAATCAACTTCAATTGATTTAATATTATGAGTTGAATCTGTACTAATTTTTCCGTCTTTTTTATTTTTAAAAATACCTAACAAACTTCTTTTAAGATCTGATGCTTGATTATCACCAATAACCAATCTTGCTTCAAATTCAACATCTAATTCTTCTAATCCAATAGAAGAGTGGTCAGCTAAAATATAAAGAGGAACATCTATATCTCTTTCACCTATTTTGAATTTTTGAATTTTAGGTGTGCCATCAACATTAAAATAATTAACTAGATTACTTATGTGTTGTTTTTCGGTAATACTTTGAGCAACCATACCTGCTTCAAGTAATCCACTAACTAACTCTTCAATGTTTAATCTTGCCATTTATTATATTCCTTTTTGTTTATAAGAAAAAAAGGGAATAAAGTTTTAAGAAAAAAAAGAGACTAATCACTTAGTCTCTTTTAATATTCTATTTACTAATTATTTTCCTTTAGTATCTTCAGTAAGTGGAATTAATGATGGTTCTAACATTTGTGTTAGGTAATCAGATAATTTCAACATACCCTCAGTTGCAGGTAATTGTTCAGCATGTACTTTTACATTATACTTAGCTGAGTTATCAGTACTTCTTGTGTTTTCTTTATGAGTAGAAACTTTACCAGCCATAGAAACTGAATATTTCATTCCCCAGAATCCACCAGATGCTGAAACTGAAGCCGAAGTTTCTGTATCAGTGCTTGATTTATCAACTTCAGAGGTTTTTACTTCCATTGTAAATTCGATATCAGCTGATGTAATAGCTAATGAAGGAAGTGGAACCAAAGGTAACATAGGAACTTTAGAATATAAAGTTTGTATTGTTTGTTCTCCAGTTGCTCCATCTGTTACAACTCTGTTCATTTCAACGTCTAAAGATCTTGCTGATGTTTTTCCGTCTTTGTCTGTTACGAAAGCAACTTCAGAAATGTATTTCCAAGTTACATCGTTTAATTTTGCTTGTCCTTTTGCCATACCAACTATTGGGGAAACTATTAAGTCCTCAATCGGTAATCCAGCGAATTGTTGTGCGATATTATCTGCCATATTTAAGTTTTATTTTTATATATCATATTAAAAAAATGAAAAATCCTCTAAATTTATAAAAATTTAGAGGATTTCCTTTGTAATAGAGGATTATAATTAATTAGTCAAAATTAAAATTTTTGTATAAAAATTAATACTTGTAGTTCTTTGTAGGTTTCCTTGACTTTAATTGACTTTTAGTATTATTGTTTTCAGAAGTACCTAGTTCTAATTTAGCATTCATTCTTTTCATTACTAAACCCTCAATCATATCTATTGGAGTCAATCTATCAAATAAAGGTTTGAATCCATTATAATAAGATTTAACACGGTAAACATTTTGAGATACTCTATAAAGATAATCTTTTTCAGAATCTACTTGACCATATAATTTATCTAATAACTGAATTCTTTGTTCAAATGTATCACCAACTAAATATTCACCATCAAATGTAAGAATATCAAATATAACAAACTTGTGATTAAATACCTGACCATTTTCATCAGACTTTGATTTATTCATATACTCACCATTAATTACCATCCACTCGCCAGTTCCCCGATAAATATCTTTAATCTCATTATCAGTAAGTTGAAAATTAGTCAGTCTTTGACCATGACGATTCATAACAATGTGTTTAACGCGATTAGTATAAATAGTAGTATTTGAACCATTTAACTTTGGTTGAGCAACTAATGAACCATTATCCCAAAATTCTAATTCACTATCTTGAATTGCATTACGAGGCCTTGGTGGAAAAATATATCGGTAGTTTGTGTATTTTGGCATACACAAATATACTAAATTATTTCCGGAGTTCCAATAAATATTCTAGTTAAATCCTCATTGTGTTTATCAGATTTACCTTCTATAGCCATTTTCATTTTAAAGTCTAATATCTCAATTGGATTATGAATTCTAATATATCTACTATTTAGAAAATCACCAACTTCTATTTCTGTAAAATTAGATTCAATATCTTCAAAAAAGTCAACTTCATATTCCTTATTTTTAGAAAATATATTTGGTCTATATTTGAAAATTTTATAACCTAACCTATTTGGAGTAGATACTTCCATATCCCCATACTTCTGTTTAGTATATTCAGAATATCTATTTTTATCTTTAATAAGAATATCAATATCACTTGATTCTCTGTGTAATAAACCAAATAATCTAAGAGCGATTGACCCTGTTAAAATATCATCTTCTCTAAAAGTGTCTTTTACAAAATCTAGTTCCTCACTTAAATCGGAAATAGCTTCATTAGTAATATTAAAAACAATATCACTATTCATAACTTTTAGTTTGAAATCTCTAAATTCTCTGACCAACTCATCTGGAGTTAGCCTACCATACCATTTATTCATTATTTTGTATAAGTGTTAAAACATATAGAAGCATACTTATCATAGTCTTCTTTGTTTATATTTATTCCAAGTTTTTTAGAAAGTTTAAATCCTTTCTCCCAAGCTTGTATTTCTTCTCTTAGTTGTTTATACTTATAAAGAAGACCTTTTGTGTGCCTACCATCTAAATATCCTTTATTAAGTATTTTATAGTTTTTATTATAAGATTTTTTATCAGATACTATAATATGACCACACTCATGTAAAAGTGAGTATATCATTTTATTTTTATTCTTTTGAGCACAAAGAGTTATCTCTTTATCTGTATAGTTAACCTCATCAATTCTTGAAAATCTTACAGTATAACCATGAGATTTTATCCACTTTTCCAACTTTTTAAATTCTTTATCCATATTTATTTTTTAAGCCACCGCCTAACACTCGACCACCGGACCATTATTTATACAAATATACGGATAATTTACTAAATTAGTGAATCTTTTATTAACTTTTCTATGTAGTCTTTTATACTGATATTCTTATCTTTTAGATGTTCTTTTAACTTATTATAGATATCATCATCAATTGTAAGGTGGTTTTTTTGTTCTATCAATGTATCAATTTTTGACTGTAGTTTATTAAATAAAAAAACAACATCAGATGCCTCTACCTGCGATTCTTCTTTTTTCTTTTTAGGCTTCTCTTTTTGTTTAGGCTTTTCAGTTTTATTTGGTGTTTCTCTTTTAGGAGCTTTTGTTGGATCAGGATCGGTGAATAGTTCTTCGCTAAATGTCATAGTTCCTGTTATATCAACTGTGCAAATATATTGAAATTGGAATTGATATTGAGTTTTAGCATCTTCATCCGAGAAGTTATAAAGAATTCCTTCAAAAGATGACCAATATTCTTTTGGAATAGAAGTAACAGGATATGATTCAGTTATTACCTTACAAATAATACATTCATTACCCCATTTAGAAATAAATTTTACTATGTCACCGTTATTAAATATTTCTTCATGTGAAACAGCAATCTTTTTTCTTTCTTTTATAGAATCAAATATTTTATTGATTCCTATTTCTAATAATATTTTTGAATTCTTCTGATATGTTAATGTCTCAATAATAAAGTCCTTAGCATTCATTATCTCAGTATGTGATGGAATTCTCATCCAAGTTCTGCCTGTTTCATTATCATATTGTAAATGATCTTTCAAACATCTACATATATACTTATAAGTTATTGGACATTTAGTTTCTAAACCATCCAATCTACCATATCCGTGTTCAGATAAAACTATTGTTTTGCCTAACATTAAGTAGTTTTTAATCTTTAATATATCTTCAAAAATATATTTTCTATTCTGTAGAAATTCAGTATCAGTATAAAAAGCGGCTGATTTAGTATTAGGTCCTTTTTTAATTCTAAGACCAACAGTATTAGGCAAATCACGGATTACAGATTGACCTACTTTACCTTGTTTAAAGGTGTTATCACTATAAACAAATATTTTATTAGGATTTTCTCTAACATAATCAGTTGTCCAACTTCCTTTGAATATCTCTATATTCTTCATATAAATCACCTATTGTTATTTTTTGAAACTCTTTTGATAAACCTAATATTATATCTATATTTTTATCTCTCATTATTTCCTTTGAGTAAACAGTTTTCATATCAATCATTCTACCGATACGAGGTTTTTTACCAAAAGACATTAATAACCTACCTCTTCTAAATAAATAAATAAGATTGCATTCCTCATCTTCTAAATACTCAAAATCATCAGTATAGTAACCACAACATACCTCACAACAACATCCACAATAAGGATCATTATAGTAATAATCATCATATCCTTCACTAAAGTATTCTTCAATAGCGGATTCTAATGATATGGTTCTATCAAGTAATTCGGTTTTATTTTTAGTTATCACCATCTATAATATTATTTATTCTCCAGTCTCTAATATTTATTTTGAAGTCCTCAAAAGAGTGAGATTGAGACATTATATCTATTCTTATATTTATTTCTTTTATTAATTCACTTAATTCTACTTCTCTAGTTCTGAATTTACCATCATAAACACATTCAACTTTATTTATATCTGATGCGATTGTCCAAACAGTGATATTTTTATAAATATTAAAATGTTCTTTAGTTTCTATAAGATATTCCTCTGCTACTTGTCTACTAAAATTTTTAGTATCAACATAGACAACAAATATAGGATTATTTAAATCTAATTCAATTTTATCAAGCATAATAATATTTTTATTTATTATACTGTAAAATACTATTTAGTTTATCATGTCTAACAGATGAGCAACTCTATGAAAGATTCTATGTTTGGCTTCTTGTTTAGGTAAAAATCCACACCAATCAATTTCAGATAGTTGTAGTTTTTCTTTTGGAATTATTTCAGAATCTAAACCAATTTCAGAAATATTATTTATATAAACTGTATATAAATATAGTTGTTTATACTTTTTCTCTCCTTTTTTATTGATATAATCAACAATAATAGGACTATTTGGATTTGTAATTTTGGACTTATCAATAATAAGTGATGATTCTTCTCTTAGTTCTCTGATAGCAGCGTCTATTTCAGTCTCTCCACTTTCTAATCCACCTTTAGGAAAAGAATAAGTACCAAACCATCTTGAGTTGGCCGGGTGACAAAGTAAAACCTTTTGTCCATTTAATATAATAATAATTCCTGCGGACTTTCTCATCTTACTTTCAAATGGATCAAAATCAAACCATTTACTTATCATACTATAGTTTTATTTTGAGGTATATATTAATTAATCCAAATGTCTTACATCTTTATGAGATGATTTAGGCTTATTAGAATTTAACCACAGTCTAGCGAATGGTGTAGTGAAGAAGTCATTATAAATTAGAGTATCATCAATATGCAAAGAGATATTATTTACTCTACAATAGTCAGCCTTAATATGATCCCAAGAACCATTTTCAAACCTCTTTTGAATAGTACCATCTGAAAATTGAACTTCACCAACTGTATTAGAACCTATTTCCATCAGATGATCATATACAGAAAACTTATGAGTCCAGATAATACCATAAGATCTTACTTGATTTTCTAATTCATCAGTCCATGATCCTCCTGTTAGAATATGAAACTCACCACCTGCTGAAATAATAGCATTACTTAGAAATGAAAAAAGTTCTGGTAGTGAATCCATTACACCATGTAAATCACATCCAATCTTAATCTTTTGAGAACTTGTCTCTGTTATTTTAGAAAATATCATCTTTCAAAAATTTTTCATATTTTTTATTTTATCATATCTCTCCAATTTGGATCTTCAACATGAACAGTAACGCAATTGCGATTATTCTGTTTACAAGATTGATTTATTAATTGAACTTCATTTTTGGAATTTTCAAAGTGCATTTCAATTCCTAATTTTATAATATGAGAAAACTTCATTTCTCTATTAGTAAAATAAATTTTAGTAATTCCTAGTTCTTTAGCTAATTCATAAACAATAATATGCTCATTTACTTTTCCTAAATGTCTATTATTAGAATCAAATCTTTTTGTAATGATACAAACATCATTTCCTTCATCAACATATTTTTTAGCAAGAGATTGAATCTCTTCTTTTACTATGTTATAACCTCCATCAAACTCATCATCTAATGTTCCGTCAAAATCAAAACTTATCTTCATATTACGCAGTTATTTCTAAAATTTCAAACTCAATTGTTCCAGCAGGGATAACAACTTTTACAGTTTCTCCTACTTTTTTACCTAATAATCCAACAGCTATTGGACTATTTAAGGATATCTTACCCATCTTAATATCAATATCTGTTTCAGGAACTATTGTAAACTTCATTTCACCTTTAGTTGTCTTATTAAGAAGTTTTACAGTTGATAAAACAGACACTTGACCAGTATCAATACCAGCAGTGCTAATCAAAACCGAATTAGCCAGTTTTTTTTCTAAATTAACTATCTTAAGTTGTAGTTTTTGATATTCATCTTTAGCAATTTCATACTCTGAGTTCTCAGAAACACCTCCCCTATCTCTAGCATCAGCAAGTTCATTTATCAGTCTTATTTTTTCTGTAGTTGATAAAAAGTGTAATTCATCTAGTAACTTCTTTTTACCTTCTGATGTTAGAATCATCTTTGTCATTATATTATTTGTTTTTTAAGGATTTTTCATATATATCACGGATTGCTTTCAATCCATTTGGTTCTAATTCTCTTGTTCCTATACCAGCAAAGTCATTATTAGTTATAACAGGAGTATCTTTGATCTCTACAAACTGTAGAGTAGAATAAGACCATCTAAACCATTTATCTCTTACTTGATCAAAAACAAAAACTTCTCTTTCATTATTAATACCCATTTGAACAGCATATCCAGTACCACCATCAACTATATCATACTTACCCTTATTGTAATAACCTTTTGAGTTTTTTTCACCAGGTTTGATAATAGTTCCAATAGCAAATACTTGTTTAGAGTATTTAACTTGAGCCCAATTTCTCGCCAAAAGATTCATATACTTATGAATACCATATCTATTGAGAAACTTATTTGCTTTATTTACCTCAGAAATACCTTCTTTATAATCTTCATCGGATATTTCTACTTTATTGGATGATGTGTGTTTAGGTGTTTTATATGAATAAGCTTTTGTCTTAACACCAAACTTTTCTCCAATTTTTTCCCAAGCAGTATCTGAACCTTCAGCACCACCAGAATGACAAATAATATTTGCCAAATCAATCGGTTTCTTATCAAAAATATCTATCATTTTAATTATATTTTTATTCTAAAACTTGTTTTATTTTTCGGATGAATAACTCCCTAATGGTGTTTTAATGGTATTATTTTTTTTCTACTATTCAAATCAATAACTTCTTCTATACTAAATGGCCTAAATTCACCCAATATCATCTTAGCAGAATCAACTCCAACATCCATTCTTAGAGTGTTTTTATTTAAATCATTAAAACTACCGTGTTCATGACCGTGTAACATTATAACACCTTTTGAAGCGTGATGCCAAGATAAATGTGGATAATGACTTAGAAAGAATTTATTTTTCCCATGAGAAACCTCCAAAACATCTTGAACAGATGAGAAAAGTTCAACTGGATTAAATTTAGTATCGTGATACTTTATCTCTTTATCAATTATATGTTGATCATGGTTGCCTAAAATCAAGTGTATATTTTTACAAATAATATAGTTTCTAAATTGAAATATATTTTGAACTCCACCAAAGCTCCAATCACCAAGATGATAAAGTATATCATCCTCTTTTACATATTTATTGATACCATCAACAAGTGCCATATTCATTTCATGCACAGAATTAAAGTCTCTGTATCCAGAAGACCAAGTAGAAATTTTAGGACCCGCAATGTTAGTGTGTCCAAAATGAGTATCACTAGTAAACCATATATTCATATTACAAATATATAAATTATTTTTGATTAAACTATCATAATTTAGATATATAAAACATAAAAATAAACATATTAATGGAAAAATTATCCTCTGTAGTTGGTCAAACACCACTTATAAAAATCTCCGAAAGAATCTTTGCAAAATTTGAAGGGCAAAATCCAAGCGGTTCAATAAAAGACAGAATGGCTTCTTATATAATAAATGACGCTGAGAAGAATAATCTTATTAAAAAAGGTGATACTATTATTGAGGCAACATCTGGTAACTCAGGAATTGCTTTTGCTTTCTTAGCAGCAGAAAGAGGATATAAATGTATTATTGTTATGCCTGCTAATATGAGTGAAGAAAGAAAACAAATGTTACGTTTATATGGTGCTAAACTTATTGAAGTTCCAGATGGTAAATTTGATGACGCTATTGCTTTAAGAAATAAAATGGCTTATGAAAATGGTTACTTTAACCCTAATCAGTTTCACAATCCTCTAAACATAGAAGCACATGAAAAAGGAACTGCTGTTGAGATTTTACATCAGTGTAAAGGTAGAATTGCAGCCTTTGTTGATGGAACAGGAACCGGTGGAACTCTTATGGGAACTTCTCGTGTTTTAAAGATGTATAATCATTTAATGAAAGTTGTAGCAGTTGAACCAGCAGAATCACCAGTTATGTCAGGTGGTCAAGCAGGACTCCACGGTATTCAAGGAATTGGTGATGGTTCTAAATTCTTAGTTGATTTGAAAGAAGTTGATGATATTATGATTATATCAACTGAAGAAGCTAAAGAAAGAGCTAGAAGATTAGCTAAAGAACAAGGTCTATTTGTAGGAATTAGTTCAGGTGCTAATATTTTAGCATCAGAAAGATTGTTAGAGAAATATCCAGATATGACCGGAAATATCATTACTATATTATGTGATAGAGGAGAAAGATATCTTTCTTGTTTCTAAAAATAATATATAGTTTAATGAAACACTTAAAAAGATATTTAGATTTTATTAAAGAGGAATTTGTCACCTCTGAGTTCCCAGTTAAATATAAAAAGGGAGAATTTGAAGTAAAAGAAATGTTTAGAATATTTGCTAAACTACAAGATAAACTTCCTAAAGAAATTGACCGTTCAATATTTGATAACTCAATGGAAAACTTTGGAGAACCCTCTGAATTTGAGGGACATATTGATCCAAAATTTGATTCAGATCAATATACAACCGAAGAATTAAAAAATCTTAAAGAATTCACTATTGGTGAATCTAAAGTAGATTCGTCTAAATATATTCCTTTTATTGAATGGTCTCAAAATTTATTTAATAGTGGTCAACTTGTAAAAACTGATAGGGTAGATGTTGAGAAAATAGCTAATGATTCCAAAGAGTTAGATAGAGGAGATTTTAATGAATTTATAAGTGATGTTAATTTAATATCTAAATTACAAAAGTCTCATAAGAAAGCAACTGAGGAATTGTCTAAAAAAGGAGTAGTCAATTTGTATCAAGATGGAATATTTGATGATTTTCCAGAATTAAAAGATGATATTAAAAGAGCTAATAAATATAATTATTATCAAAATACTTGGAAAATTTTAGATGAACAAATTAGAAAGGGTGAAGTTTCAGCAAGTAGCGTTTTACAAATAGGAAATAAAATGTATCTTGTTGGTGGTAATAGAAGAATGTCTTTTTATATAGGAAGTGGTATCAATCCTAAAATTTGGAAAATAAAAATATAAAATTAATGAAACACTTAAAAAATTTTAATGAATCTATATACGAAAGAGAAGTAGTATTCACTAATAAAAGAAATCCAAGATTAGAAATAATTGTGACTAAATTGCCAGATGGTAGAGTTACAAATATTGAAAATGAAACTGGTATGAGATTTCCTTTCTCAATAGGTCAAATTCTAAACAGAACTGCTGAAGTTTGGGCTTGTAATAATAACTTTTTAATGGATGGTAAAGATACTTGTCCAGAAAAAAAGATATTTGGTGTAAAAGCATCTGATGTTCCTCAAGGACATGAATGGAGACATATTTTCCCTCACAAATTTTAATATATAAACTATGAAAAAACTAAAAACATATGAAACCTTCATTAATGAAGAAATAGATTTTAGAAAAGGAATGGCAGCAGTCGGATTAATGGGTGCTCTTGCTGCTTCACCAGTAGCAGCTCAAACTAAAACACCAACTTCTATGTCAGTTCAATCTGAACAAGGAATTGATGTTTATAAGAATCAAATTGAAGAAATATCTACAATTAGAAAAGAAAAATCTAAAGATGTGAAACTTTCAATAATATTAGATGAAATTAAATCTAATATCAATAGTAAAGATTCTGCTAAATTCATTGAATTATACACTAAATTAACATCTCATATTGAATCAGAATATGATTACAAAATCCCTGAACAAAAAGTTGAAGAACTAACTGAAGCTGGTATAGCAGGTATGGTTAAAAATATGACCATATTTGAAATAATGGGTTGGTTAGGATCAATCTGTTTAGCAGTCTGTGGTATTCCACAAGCTTGGCAATCATATAAAGATAAACACTCTGATGGTATATCTTGGGGATTTGTTATTCTTTGGGCATTCGGTGAAGTATTCGCACTAGCTTATGTTTATGATAAATTAGACCTACCATTACTCCTAAATTACGCAACTAACATCTTAATATTAGGTGTTATTCTATACTATAAAGTAAAACCACAAAATAAATTAGAATTATGATAAAGAAATACAATCAATTTGTAAATGAAAATAATCAAGTTCCTGGAGCTAACACACCAGGATCTCTTAGATTAGATATTAATGAAACTGAAGCTGAATTATTTTTAAATGAGCCTGAATTAGGTGAGTTAATAGCTGATCAAAAAGTCTCTTTAAGCCCACCACACTTATGGTGTGAAAACAAAGAAGATACTATTAATGTTCTAAGGAATTATAATTTTAAAATACCTACTAATGTTAAAGAATCAGTTGATAATGATAGTAAAAAAGAACTTGAAGAATTAGCTATGAGAATCAAAGAACTTCAAAAAGAATATGACAAGAAAGCTAAAGAACTTGGAGTACAGAATGTTCCCAAAAAAGAATATAACTGGAGAGATTTGGCAGATTGGCATCCTTCCCGTAGAACGCCTGGGGAGTAGGTGGTTGAGACT
>Ga0209296_1001771_pt1 | contig 16032 bp, 22 predicted proteins | sample S_130206_EF_Meta_FD_187319 | JGI IMG/M metagenome (GOLD analysis project Ga0209296, IMG submission 187319) | Freshwater microbial communities from Lake Simoncouche, Canada to study carbon cycling - S_130206_EF_MetaG (SPAdes) (version 2) | ecosystem: Environmental > Aquatic > Freshwater > Lake ...
GCAACTGCATCTGCATCTGCATCTTCTTCTACTAAATCTAAGAAAGGAGCAGCAGCAGCAGGAGCAGGAGAAGCACATGAAGCAATTCGTCCAACTCATATGGAGATAAAGGAGATTAATGGAGAGTCCGCGCTTGAAAATAAAATCTATGCATTTATTTGGAAGAGAAGTATACAATCGACTATGGCTGCCGCAACAGGGACAAAACGAATTGTTCGCTACCATCTTGATTCAGATCCAGATAAGTTTTCTTGGGCATCCACAAAACTAAAAACATTATTTCAAGGATGGCAAATTCTCGGTAAACAAGTATCAATTGATTTAGATGAAGAAGAAGCAGAAGTAGAAGCAGAAGTAGATGCAGATATAGATTCTATAAAAGAAGGGCAAAAAATACAATGGAAAGAAATTACTTCTATACCCAAACATACTACCGCATCCCCGCGATTTACTCAAGCTACTCTTGTGAGAGAATTGGAAAAGTGTGGAATAGGACGCCCTTCAACCTTTGCATCACTAATTGATGTATTGTTAGAGAAAGAATATGTTGAAGTATATGATAGTCCAGGTGTTACACAGAAGTATACTGTATTTGTAGTACATCCTGGTAAATGGCCTCCTATCTCAGAAATAAGAGAATATAAGGTAGGAGTAGATAAGAAGAAACTAAAACCAACCAAACTTGGTAAATCAGTCATTGATCTATGCGTAAAAGAATTTAATAATCTCTTTGAATATTCATTTACATCAAAGATGGAAGAACGATTAGATTTAATTGCAAAAGGTGAGGATTCCTGGAAACAAGTATGTACAGATATTTGGAATTCCTATAAAGATATTTATCTTAGGTTGAAAGATTCTCATTCAATGCCCAGCAAATCTGAGAAAGTATGTGAATTGGGAGAGGGTTATAAGGCAGTGCTAAGTAAAAATGTGCCACTACTCGTGGTTAATAAAGTATTTACTCCATTGCCAGAGGGAACAGTAATACAGGATCTTACTCTAGATGATGCAAAACGCATTATTGCAGAACACGAGGCAGGAATTAGTCTAGGTAACTATGACGGTCAACCACTCAAAAAGAAGAATGGTCCTTATGGAGACTATATACAATGGAAGGAAGTAAAAATACCCTTTCTTCCAGGAGAAACGATTGATAAGACTGTTGAACGCCTCGAGAAAAAGAGTAATGTTCAGAAATGCGGTGAATATATCTTTGCCGTTGGTCAATATGGTCCTTATATGTATAAGGCAGGTTTGAAAAAGAAAGTGTTTGTATCAATTCCCCCTGGAATAGATACATCTAAACTAAGTCCACAAGCAGCAAAAGAATTATATGCGAAGGGGTGTGCTGCGAAAAAGGGGAAATAGTATAGGGAATATTATTCTTTATAGTAATACTATAGATAAATGTCTGGGCCCCCATCAAGATCACCCTCGCCCAACCAGGTTACACGAGTTGAAGTAACACCTCGACCTCCACGACCAAATAATGGATGGACAAAAGAACAAGAAGAACTTATGGCTGGTTGGTCAGATATTGCGGCATGTTATCGGTGGATGCACGACCGATGTGAAAAGAAGATGAGTTCTAGTAACATGTGGATAACTGTCCCTGTTATTGTTTTATCCACGTTAACTGGTTCTGCTAGTTTTGTCATGAATAGTCTGGTAGGAGATAATCCAACCGGTCAAAAATATGCTCAAATCGGTATTGGATGTGTATCTATTTTTACAGGAATATTAACAACTCTTGGTAATTTTTTTAGATTTGCACAAAATTCTGAATCAAATCGTGTAGCAAGTATTGCATGGGGTAAATTTCAGCGACAGATTGCAGTGGAACTTGCATTAAGCCCATTGGAAAGATTAGATTGCTCTGATTTTTTAGGTATAGCCAGATCCGAATTAGATAGACTTATTGAACAATCTCCTCCCATCCCAGATAGTATTATTTCAGACTTTGAAAAGGAATTTGAATCTATACCTGCATTAAAGAGGCCAGATATTGCTCATGGTGTTGAGCATACACATATCTTTAAAAATACAGATAGTAGGCTGAAACAATTAGCTGTTGATGCTACAATGTTTATGAAACAAAAGAAAAAGGTATGGGGTGACTCGATTTCTCCAGATATTGATTCGAAAGTAAAAGGGGAATTAAATAAACACGTACCTGATCTTATCGAAAGGCTCAAACAATTAGAAGATAAGTTGCAAGAAAAAGCCCCATCTCGTATTCCTTTCCCTATACGAGGAAGAACTATGGCACGTATACACCCTTCATCGTTTTATAGACCTGAAACTCCTCTTTCTCTTCCTCTTGATCTTGCTGGACCAACTGGGTCTTCTGCTACTCTTATTGCAACTGGGCCTACTGGCACTATCGATCTAAATGCAGTGACTAACGTGACTGGCGTGACTGGCGTGACTGACGTGACTAACGTGACTGGCGTGACTGACGTGACTAACGTGACTGGCGTGACTAACGTGACTGCTGTTGAAGAGCCACCCACGTTCACACAGTCTTTCGATTCAATCAATGATATACTCGTAGTTGTTGAAGAAGGCGAGCAAAAAATTGACGGGGCTGCTCCACCCGAGGAGAAGTCCAGTGAATAATGTGGTCTCTCAATCGTCAATCTTCTCGCGTCTTTGGTTGGACTAGTATCCTCTCTAGGTGGAATGAACAGAACTCCGTGCATCCCCCTGAGGAGGTGCAGACAGTCTTGGCAAATCTGAAGAGGGATAATAGCCCCCCAACAAGTCATTTCTTGACCTATCTCAATGAGGAGCAAGATGGTCTGAAGTGGTTTATTTATGAGTGCATTGCATCTTCATGGATGTGGTCAACTGGACCTCGTCTGCATTATATTAAGGAGGCTCTTGATCTGATTGACAACCTGTCATCTACATTCCCTGCATTTCCAGGTTCACCCCTGGATGCCCATACGGTGCGAACCTTTCTTACCAATAACCTGAGTCAGGATGATTTGGTTTATATTCAGATGATGCCACCCCTTGTAAGTCTAAGTAGTTATGCATACCAGGCACAGGCACAGGCAGCAGCAGATGCTCATGCAGATCCTGATGCAGATGCAGATGCAGAGCAAGAGCAAGAGCCACGCGCCCAGCCTAGTTCAAGCAAGCCAGCCATTACGATCCACGTGATTCGCGACAGGACAAAGGATAGTCCTGATGACGATATTATTACAATCAAGAAGGTTGATGAGGATACCTATTCATATAGCTACCGAGATGCTCATTCTGCTGCAAAAAGTAAGGGCTGTGTGCACAATGAGTTGAGCGGCGAAGATGTTATTGGAATGATTCGCCTGCTTTTGAATCTCCTTCCCCTCGACGATGATCCATTTGACTCAATTCAATTGATGCTACCAAGTACACCAGCAATTTTGCTGGATATTGAGTCTCTTTCCTCTCATAGTCGCGTCCTAATCTATGACTCTATTGAGATGGTAATGAAGTCTTGGCCTACAAAGCTATAAATCACTAATAATTATACATGCTGGTAAAATATAAACAGAATCAAAACACCGAATGTCACATATGATAGACATCTCGGTAATTTTTTTATGGAATGCATTCACATCAATTGGTTTCTTAGATATAATTCGATTTACTGGCTTATTATCGTCAAAATATATACCATCAGTCGCTGAAAATATAGACCATAGCAATGCCGCAGTGTACCTATTAATAGTATTCTTTAATTCATATGTATATAACACATCATATGGTGGGGGAGGAGTCATCGGAGGATGGGGTTCTTCTGGAGCATTAGGATCCTCTGATAAAGAAGCACTGCTTGTATAATATAAGGAAACCAGATCTGCCATTACCACTTACTAATCCGACAAAACATTCATTTTTTATATTTTAGTTAGTAGATGCTAACAGGGTATTTACCTGTGAGTGGAGGACATACTATTTACTATGAAATACACGGATCAATGAAACATCCACCTGTTATCCTCTTACATGGAGGACCAGGTGGTGGAATACAGAGACGAGCAATACATCTATATCTTGCAAAAAAGTTCTGTGTAATAACATTTGATCAACGAGGCTGCGGTAAATCAACACCTTTCGGTTCTTTAGTAAATAATACAACATGGGATATTGTCGAAGATATTGAAGCATTAAGAAACCATTTAGATATTTCAAAATGGATCGTTTCAGGAGGATCATGGGGAACAACTCTAGGTCTCATCTACGCTGAAAAATATCCACATGTAGTAACAGGACTTATTTTAAGATCTGTATGTTTAATGGATGCTTATGCAAATACATTTCTGTATCAACAAGGGGGGGCAAGTGAAATATATCCTGAAGCATGGGAATCATTTACAAGTGTTTTACCAGCAACGTTAAAAAAAGCCAATTGGAAAAAGATTTTAGAGTTTTATCAGAAAAAGATGCAAGGGAGCGATAGAGATGCTTTTGCTAAATCATGGTGTGCATGGGAAAATGCAGTATCGTTTTTACATCCTAGGAAAGACGATACTCCAAAATCAGAAATGTTATCGTTAGCACTTCTTGAAATTCATTATTTTATTCATAATTGTTGGATAAAAGAAGAACAGATTCTTCGCGATGCACATAAATTAAAACATATACCCATTGTTACCATTCATGGGAGATATGATATGGTATGTCCCAATAAAGGTTCATGGGATCTGCATAAGGCACTTCCTCATACGAAAGTCCTTTTAGTCCCAGATGGTGGTCATGCTGGCTCAGAAAAAGGAACCCTTGCAGCACATAAAAAGGCAATTGCCATGTTTGCAAAAATGAGGCGTGTTACAAGGCGTCGTTAAACACGTGCTTCTCCGCATCATAATTTGACATGCGATTCATTAACAATTTAACTCCCTTGTAAGAACAATAGGCTGTGTATAAATCTTCTGGCTTTGATCCACAGACTTCTGTAATATACTGATACTCATCGTATACCCCCTCCTTTCGCATAAGTGTTCCACACAATTGCATTGACGTATTCATTACTCGCGTAATCGACCACCCCCAATAATCATGCGCTCTCTGCGTAGAATGAAAGGTGAGATATGTATCTAGACAATCATTAATAATAAGATGATTTGGTACACAGGCAAGAAAATGCGGGTTTAGAACTGTGTAGTCAGAAAGACAGGTTGCAAACTTCACACTTGGTTCCAGAAAGGAATCGATTGGCACTAAAGGCTCAATGTCGGCATCCACATAAATACCGCCATGCTTAAGAAGTACACACAGACGCCAGAAATCGGATTTAATTGGCGGGTAGGGAATTGAGTTAAAGATATCAAGATATACAGGTGGATAATTCGTCGTTAAAAATGTACGACATTCCTCATCGCCACAACTTATAACTTCATATCCTGGATTTAAAGCACGCCACTTATGAGCAGAATGTCTTTCGACAAGATCCTTCGTTGAGTGACAGATATAAATTACCTTTGGGATCTGGCTCATCTTCGTATATATACATGCATTAATTTAAGCCTTGGGGACTTGCACCAGTATATCATTTAGTTCAAATAATACTTTTATTTCTGGATATACATCAAGAAGTTCTTTATCAAATCCACGATCCCATGGTTTATGACATCCAAACGATTCGGGATAAAATACTTCCTCTACTGAAAAGTGTTTAGCCTCTTCCATTGTAGGACGATATAGTTCAACGAGCATATTATTGCAAAAATATATATCTTCTGGTTCCCCCAAATAGTTTACCGTTTCAATTATTTCTAACATCTTACTTTTTCTGCGTAAACTTAATCCGCCATTCCCAACACCTCCAAATCTATCATTATTCCAGGGTGCTCCTACATAATCATACTTTAAAAAATAATTAATATTATCTTTATATTTACTAAATATCATACTATCTGTTTGAAAGACCAGGAAGATTTCAGTAGGAATATAGCTGTAAAAAGTTAAATTACTAGTAAAATAACGACTATATTCAGAACAGGTCATCGTATCAACACCCATATTTATTAATTGAATTCTATCTTTGTCTAGTCTACTGAGTATATCCTTACAAAAGTCCTCATTTAGATTCCCGCAAAATAATAGAAAAGACCATTCATCGGATAAATTGGTCATAAAATTATTCAAGACAAATTCTAGAGCCTTGTGTTTACGTGTTTCTAATATTAGAGCAGTCTTGCCCTTTGAATTGTTCATTCGACTGTAATATAATTCATAGATTTATATTTAGGCTGTTGATAACACAGAATTACACCTCTACTCTATTTCCTTTTATAAATACAAGTTCATATACATTCCATAAAGAATCTTTAAATTGTGGAAACATTACATCATCTAGAAATCTAAGATCATACTTCTCTAGACTCTTATCTCTAAATGTAAAATCGACATCCTTATAATACTGTAACAATGACCCTATGTTCCAGTTATTTTCAATAACTTTTCTTGACATTAAAATCTCCTTATAAAGAATAGCATCATTAGACCTGTGCTCATTTTAAATTGCCGTTTTTAGTAAGGAGCAATGGTGGGACAACAACACTCTTCTGATTATAAACTAACTGCTATAAAGCATTATGAAAAATCAGGTAATCTGACTGAAACCTGTAGAGTATTTCATTGTTATAGAAAAACTCTAAAGTTGTGGTATGATAAATACAAGGCTACTGGGAGTATTACAAGAAAAGCAAGGAAAGAAGGATCTTATAAGGTTAAAATGGAATTAGTCCAATATGCTACTAATCGTATCAAGGAGAAACCTGATATTTTTATTAAGGACTTATTGGATGATGTAAAAGGTAAATTTCCTGATATACCAATATCACGGCAACATTTGGGGCGAATACTTCGTAATGAGAATAAGACAAGAAAGCGTCTTAGACATATACACCAACCTGCTACATACTGGGGAAAACCAAGAGATCATAATAAGGAAATAACTGACTATCTTTTGAAGATACAAAAACAGCCAATGGATAAAATAATAGCCTTGGATGAAACAGGTATTTATGCATCTTTGAAGGGTAGTTATGGACGCTGTGATTTGGGTAAAAGGTGTGCCTATAAAACCACTGATAATAAGATATTCAAGAAATATTCTTTATTGATTGCCATAAATACAAAAGGTGTTGTAGGCTGGAAACTATATAAAGAAGGAGCAGTAAATTCAGAACGCCTAACAGAGTTTATAAGGGAAAATATTACAAGTAAGTTTGAAGATAATATGGTTATAATGGATAATGCTGGATTTCATAAGACACAAGATGTGAAAAAGGAAATACAGGAAAAGAATAACTTTATATACACAATACCCTATTATCCACGCTCAAACCCAATAGAGAATTTCTTTAGTCAGTTGAAGCATTATATCAAGAAAGAATCGCCTATATCATATTCTGATATGAATAAGGTAATAGAAAGGGTTTTTACTAAAATAAAAGAGAAGAACTATAGAAACTATTTTCTGTACGCCTTTGATAAAGATGCAGTTAAAAAGAAGTATTTGAAAGATTCTACTCTAAAAAGAAAGAGAAAGGTTTATATTTCATAAATTATTTCCTTTTATTTTTCCGTGTCCTTTTACCACCAGTATATCGATTTCTTATTAATAGCTTTCTTCTGGACATTCTATTGTAATAACTACTATGAGTTCTTCTGCATATAAAATTATAATATACACCTGGTCTTTTTGCTATACCATCTTCGCCTATTTTAAGAAGTTGCTTTTGAGTGACTGAAAAAAAATATGTTAAGAAGGTCAGAAAATCACCAGAATCTAATTTATCGGTTTCCATCATATTTTTGAATGTCGTAGTTTCTGTATCAGTTGGTTCTCTTTTGAGTATATTATACAATATAACACTATATACAGTTTGTTTTTTAGGAAAAACACTTTCATTATAAATTTCATTTATAGTATTTATTATGTTATTCTTTTGATTATACTCTGTTGTTAGACTTATAGGATTTGTAAGAGGTGTTTTTAATAAGCCAAGATGGGATAATACAGTATGCTTTTTTGCTTGAACAGTATGTCTATTAAAAAATAGGCTATATTTAAAGTTAGGGCATTTATCACCAGGCTTATATATAGATACAGGTCCTAATTGATTTATTAGTTCTTTTGTATTTGATAGTGGTTTTCTATATAGTTCTTGATTTTCTACACTTCCTATTTTATTTAACTTAGGAATTAAACTAGGTAAATAAGTTAGTTCGCCAGGCTTTCCTTTTACTACAATAATACAATCATTAGGAACAATAAAGAAAGAATCTAAATCCATAAATCCATTATTACTTCTTGTGCCAATTGTAGCATATTTCCCTTCTGCCTTTATTTTATCTCCGGAAGGTATAAAATTCTGTTCTTCTTTTAATGTAACTTTTGGCTCTTCCCCGTGCCCCATTATAATATAAGAATCGCTTGGAACGAACTCCATCTAATAACATGTAATATAAAAACGGCAATTTAAAATGAGCACGGGTCTAAATGTCCTTGCTGTAATTAGTCATACTGAAATTTCACAATCAATTAAATATTGCAGGCATTCTTTACCCATTGAAAATATATATGACTGTACATGCGCTCTATGCATTGGATTACAGCATGTATTTATAGTGCTTCCAAATAATTTTATATTCTTTTGCAAGCCATTTATATATATGTCAGTCCATTTACCTGTATAATATGATGGAATAAATGGACCATTTACAGAAGAGTTTACAAATATAAACTTATCATACGATCTATATAAATTATTCGTGAGTAAAGCATCGCTCCATCCTCCAAAATCATATCCTATATTATCTCTAACTAGAGTTTTTACATAAGCCGGAACCTTAACCATGTCATTTTTATCATTTGATATTACAATAAAGTCAACATCTGAATCATAAAAAATACAATTGTCAATGAATGTTTTCACTCTCTCATTATATAGATGAAATACATATAACACAAGTACTTTAGTCATTATATTAAATATACAAATATATAGTGATATATTAACGCATACTCAGACCTAAAATACTTCTATACAGAATGAATATGTCTAGAAAAGCTATCTGTATAACATACCACGAAAGATCTTTAGAGTCATTCGAAAACAAGGGTCATATATTAAAGATGATCGGCGTAGGACGAAGGCGGGGTGGGCGTCCTATAGGAAATCAGCAATATGATGCACAACTAGAGTTTCTTAGACCAACGGGCATTTTAATCGGGCACTTTGTGCCCGAATCATTTTTAATATATCATATAAGTATATGAGCCTTGTAAGAACTTATTGGGACCAAATCGAAGTGGGTGATATAATTTATGCTAAAGGTAACAACACACCATTAACCGTAAAAACCAAAGTTAATGAGGGTGGTATCATGGGTTTTGAAATAGATTTAGAAGTAAAACCTAGCCCACCATTTTCGTGGGTTTATATAGAAAATGTAGATGAAAAGAAACTATCAAGTAAGTATGGGCGGGGGGGTGCCAGAAGACATAAAAATCGCAAATCAACGAAGAAGGCTCGTAGAAATCACCGTTATTATTCCCGGCGCTCTAGACGCAATTAACGTATACCGCGATGTGCTGTAGTCATGTAGGCTAGATCAAGAACCCCCTTCGGAGGTTCTTAACTTTGGCACATGCCGTTAGTTACGATTTTTCGTTCAACGCTGCTATATCTGGCATTACTATTGATTGTATGAGTCATTCGCTTAAATCATACACTCAATTTTACTGTGAAAAAGTGCCGGTTTGAAATGCTCACCGGTCTAAGACTGCAAGTATACAAAAAACATTCTCTGTATTTTCCAAGGATGGTACTGAAACATATATGGGAGAATATTCTTTACATTCATTTACAAAGAAAGTAAGTTTTGAAGGATTCACCTATTTTCTTTTTACTCTACATCGAGTACCTCTGTCGTAAAATCTAGCCAAGTATCAGTGGTATATTCTCTGTATTTAAGTGTAAGGCCTGGGTACATTGAATATACATTATACAAATCTCGCAGTATATCAGTAATTGATGAACTACTGTAACAGGAGAGAATGATTCTTTGTGTACTGAAATCGATAAGATATATCCATTTGCATGTATAAGGTTTCAATGCATGTTTCACAACAATGTCATCCCACACTATAGGAGACGTAAAGTCTATTTCGTAATGTGTATACCAGCCCATATTAGACTTAGTTAAATTCTGGTAATTATTTCATTTTTTTTAAATCTAAAAAAATGAAATTATGTATACCTATATAAGGTGTCCCGTAGCATGAATAAAAAAAGCTATAATGGACCATTTTCAAGAAATCTGGATCAAGTAAAACATGCAGTGTATCTTGATCCATCCTGTATATATACTAAATCAACATTGGAAGAATGGCATGGCCTCTATAATCTTTATCCACTTGAGCATGCAATATGGTACAATTATCCCATATCAATAATTAGATTCCTTCTTCGATCTGGATCTTCTGTGAATCTACAATTTCTTAGTTACACGAAGAACTGGATTATTCGAAGGAATATCATTCAATATATACCGTCGATTGTATCAAATGTTGACGGCATACGAAATATCTATACAAAAGCCCCGAAAAAGGAGAAGATATGGATTGATTCCTTCCTTAAGAATCGTGAAGTATTTGTTAAAGAAATTACCCCTCAACTCTTAGCAAAAGTTTCCGAGACATATGGCATACCTCCAATACATATCAAACCAGGGTTTACTGTACCTGGACGACAAGGGTATGTCGATGCACGTGCACATATGATAGCCCTGGGGGGTGAAGAATTATTTGTAAAGGAAGTAGATCTACCTGCGCCTGCTCCTGTTGCTGCTGTGCAAGAGGAATATGTCCACGTGGAACAGTTAGTGGAAGAAAAGCCAAAGGCTAGTAAGTATTATAATCATCCACGATGGCCATCTCCTCTTCCAAAAGTATTTCTTCAACACATATGTAGACTTGCTAAATTACGTAAGTCTATGAATATAAAGATATCACATTTATTTACTGAAGCAGGGATTGAGGGGAAGGTAACACATGATAACTGTTTAGCATACCTTGCTTGGAAAATAAACATATCACTAGATGCACTACTTGAACATTATCCAAGTAATATTAACCTTCTTCTCTTTGGAAAAGATGGAATTAAGGTGAGGGGTATCCACACTAATTGAATGACAATACTTCTGCGCGCCCTTTTCCATCCGTTAAAAAAGATCCCCACCCTTCAACAAATACTCTTAATTCTGTAGCATCAGATGCTTGCAAACTCATATATAAGGTTGGTCTATCAGCTGTAGTAAAGTTTATTGTTCCATCTGCCTGAGAAATACCATATTTCTGAGGAGATACACAACCTAGACTCCAATTCATTGAGTTAATTTCTGTGCCAGAATCTATGTCTTCTTTTGCATAATTTGTAACATCTCTCCATATGGAAGGAGAAAAATTTGTTTCTCGCGATCTTCCTGCAATTGTTAATCCCATTGTTGAATAAGGCATAACTTTCCACAATCGGTTTGCTTGTATATCTGTAAGCAATCGAAACATCCATAACATACGAGAAGAAGGATGGCATGCATCAATGCGTCGATTAATTCCAACAGATGTTGATTCTTGAGAAGTTTGTGTCGAAATATTTTCGTAGACAGATTTAAATGGTATTTCGATAGGAGTTTTTCTTAGTTCCTCTTTAGATTCATTGTTTAAGAATACATGCTGAGTTTCAAGTTGGACTCTCAATGGTTCCATTTGATTTTTTGATAATGCGGTAAACGGTGTAATTCCCGAGAGATTTGTATATTGCATAGGTTTATCCCATGGACTCCCCTTCCCCTGTGTAATATCAGATATCTCAACAAGATCTTCTACTTTCCTTAATTTACATTTGATTTTATAGACATGCGAATTTGTTGAGACTAAGGGAAATCCTCTATCTCCTGGCGAACATCCCACTAAAGGGATTTTTAGTCGTAGGGGACCTGGAACTGCATTATTTCCTATTGACATGGGACTTCCATCGTGCGAACCTGTTTCTTCTTTTTCGATAAAGGTGTTTGCATACGTTCCCTGTACTTGTGATGAACACCATAGATAATCTCCACTAAATTCTTGAAGAATTGTATTATCTTGATAGAATTGAATCTTCTCAAAAAGAAAGTAAGCAATACCATTGACATATCCATGGTATATACCGGCAGTATCGGTAACTTGTATATTAGGGACAAGTCGTGCTACAGGTGCAGGATACCATGATGGAAGATGAATAAGGAATGTTAAAGAATCTAAGGTATCGCCAACGATATCAATAGGAAACTCAATTGTTTTTCCAAAGTCTGTACCTGTCGTCGGAGGAATTCTTCTTATTTCCCTTATAATCTGTTCTTCATGCTTGTAGGATACATCAAATGGAACTACACTTTTACGGCTATCTTCATAAAAGTATGTATCCTTTTTTCCACGACACATAAGTTCGTAGAGAGATCCTTCAGAGGAGGCAATAACATTCATCTGTATAGAGTGGGTTTTCTGTTTTATACTGGTTCCTTAAATGTAGGTATCATGTCGACAGCAAATCGTGACATACCTACAAGTAGGAAAGACGAGTACGACACTTGTGTTTGAGAACTAATAGATAAGATTGTTTGGCATACAGGACTTCCCGTTGTTAGAAATCCTTGGATAAATCCCCAATATCCTTCTGGGATACAAAAGACATTATATGCCTTCATACTTCCGTAATGAATAGAGTATGCTAGAAGGCCAGAAGCAAGCGTCTTGAGCAATTGTTCCTGCATACTACAACGTATAATATTTTCTTTATATAGTAATAGTATGAAATTGGTAGAGTATTTCACCAATATTGCTAATGCTGCAGTTGGTAGTGAATTGAAAGAAGGATTTTCGGAATCACCGACACCTGGATCCCTCCTTACATCTTTACAAACACTGTATTCTTCTTTGCCTATTGTATTCATTTTTCATGCATTAACAATGGTTCTCTACGGATTGGGTGCAGCACGCCTTTCTTATTGTTACCAAATGTCAACTAATCCATCTTCATTCCTTTTCTACCCTTATGTCGTACTAGCATTTATATTCTCTCCAGTCTATTATCCTTTTTACGGCATATTCTTGAATCCTCTGTGTAGAGTTAAATAATTATACTTTCCCTCTTAGCTTAAGCACGTATATAGGTTCTACTCCTGAAAACTTTGGAAGTGTCATATGAGCGACTCTTCCATGGCTTGGAAATGGTATAGTATAGACAGCAGGTTCTCCGTCCTTTATCCATGTATCTAGATATGCCTTTGTTGCTATATACTCACTGGAGTCCTTTTCAACACCGATATCTAGAATCTTACGCAAAATATTCACGGATTCTGATACACGTTCATTAAGTGTCTTTGGTACCTTTGACATACTACAAAAAAGTGGTTGTTCTTTATATTGGTTTGTTTTCTTTTGCTTGCTTCTTTATTCTTTTGTTTACTTCTTTGTTCTTTTGCTTACTTCTTTGTTGCAACTACTCGCCCATGCCCAAGGCTACCTACCCATTCAGTTGCAGAAGGGAAGTAGTCTCTTGTTGGGAATGTCCTCTTTACCGACCCCTTAAACACATCTGCCACTTGAAGCAACCCGCCAACTAGAACAACTGCGGTTACATGGTGAATATATGTATCCTCGTTGCTTGGGTACCATCGCAGGACAGTACCTGCCTCGTACTCTTGAGTATAGGCCATAGGAGCAGCAGCAGTAGAAGGAGAAGAAGCAGAAGCTGCAGGTGGAAGTTCAGAGTCACTATCATTGATGTCAAGTGAATACACCATGTTAAGCAAATGATTCATCTCGTCTGTGTTATTCATATCCATGGTTGAGGGGACTTAGTTTACATAGGCTGATAAGTTCAATTTTTTTAAAGAGTTTGCAGTTCAATTATACACTAAGATCATTCCAAGACACTTCCTTCTTTAGGGTAGACGATGGTATTGGGGGAAGAGGTAGTGCAGGTGTCATTCCTCCACAAAAGCCTTCCTCTTCTAAAATACTATATCTCAAGTTTTTAGCAATACGCTCATGGTAAGGAAGAGAAGTGTCGCCTAACTTAAGGGTAAGAGGTTGTTCTGCAACTGCAGATGCAACTGCAACTGGCTTCTCCTTCTTCAACAAAGCTAGTTCAGAAGATATTCTGTTACAATGCTCCTCTAGTTGAAGTATACGAGCCTTGAACCATACCTCGCGTTCTTTCATCCGATGCATAAGCATATCAACTTCATGAACTACTTCTACACCAAAAGGGGCATACTCAAATATACCCAGGCTCATCTCTACTGTAGTAATACGACCTTCTCGTTCACGATGACTCTCAATCATACAAATTTCCTTCACAATATCCTTTTTACATCCACTATTCAAGAGAGTTCTTACACGATCAGCATGGGGGACTGAGCGGGCAGAAAGAGTCGTTAAGAAATAGCCTAAGTCCTTATTCATAGTGGGACTATCTATACCCTTTAGATTACTTCATTTTTTGCACAAATGTGTGTTATATATAGAATGGACGTTACCGTCAGAACTAAGAAAGGCGTTACCTTCACAAATAATAAGGGCGGTCCGCTGACTAATACTATGGAATATCTAGATCCTCATTATCCTGCTGGGCCTAAGCATCAGGGTAAGAGGTTCGAAGGAAACTCAAATCCGGTTGCTAAATATCCTGCTAGGCCGAATGGTAATTCTCCATATATACCACCTGAGCACTGGAGAAAGACAATACCTGGTGTCGGTCACATGCCTTCTGCAGAATCAGCTGAAGAAGTAGCAAAAAATCTTGCAAAAAATCCAAACGGTGAGGGGTTTTATAATGCGTTAGCATTGAAAGGCTACTATAAGCATAGCAGTAAAGAACCAGACAATAGTCTTGTTAAATTCTGGAAAATCAAGGAAGACAATCCTTATGCTCAAGAAGTTCTTAAACAAATGGCAGTTGAAGAACTTATTGCAAGAAAAGAAAAAGAGGAACCCTACTCAAATAATAAGTCTAAAGGAGGTTCTTACCAAGGTCGTAGGCGGAAGTCTAGACGTATGTGTAAGAGAAGGGCTAGTAGGCGTACATCAAAGAAGTAATAAAAAGAACAAAAAAAGAGGGTTTCTCTTTTTCTTCTTTTCCTTAGCTTGCACAAACATATAGGTCTGGTGTTACATGGTTAATCTCGCGCGTAAAGCACCATTAGCCTTATTCTCAGCACTCATGCCCTTTGGCTCGGCTCCTGAACCAATTATATCATCTGGTACAGGAATCTCTCCTCTCTCTTCACGCTCCAGCAGACGACGCTTATATAGTACTGCTGCTTCAGCGAGAGATATGATTTGCCTTTCTTTCCTTTCTTGCGTTGCTTTCACAGTATTCATTGTAGTGGGGACTTCCCTTAGCACATACAGCCACTTCATTTTTAACATGCTGATTAGCAAGAAGCAATAGAAGTAAAAAGAGAGTGTGTTTTGTTTCTCTTTTGCTTTGTTCCTCTTTTGCTTTGTTTCTCTTTTGCTTTATTTCTCTTCAGTGGTCTACTTCACTAGGTTGCATTGGCATTCAATCTTGCGACGCTTGCGAGGTTCATAGTAGGGTGCAGGATTTCTACGCTTTGTCTCAGTGTAAAATGCTATTACCCTCTGGAGCTTAGTAACTTCTCGTACTGGCCGCTTGGGGAGATATCTTGTCTTGGCCTTTGCAATTGGCGTAGATGGCTGTTCCTCTTGCTCTTCCTCATCCTCATCCTCATCCTCATCCTCATTCTCATCCTCATCCTCTTGCTCTTGCTCTTGCTCTTGCTCTTGCTTTGGCTGTTGCTTTGGCTCAGCCTTGAAGAAAAACTCCAATGCGCACAGTATGCATGCCACTAGCACAGACGGCCAAATGGGAGGAGCAGGGGGTATGGTCGATACGTATGCAAATGTGTGAGACGTGTTCATTGTGGGGACATTCTTACCTGTGACCGCAGGGCTTCATT
>Ga0209296_1001772_pt1 | contig 16021 bp, 38 predicted proteins | sample S_130206_EF_Meta_FD_187319 | JGI IMG/M metagenome (GOLD analysis project Ga0209296, IMG submission 187319) | Freshwater microbial communities from Lake Simoncouche, Canada to study carbon cycling - S_130206_EF_MetaG (SPAdes) (version 2) | ecosystem: Environmental > Aquatic > Freshwater > Lake ...
ATTGTAAGCCCTCGCCAATCTTGTTAGACCAATCCCCGCTCCAAAACGTGGGAAGAAGTCCAAAGATAAAAATTCTTCCAATTCTTTCTCAACTCTATCTTTTCCAAATAATTCAAATAATTTCTGAGAGTAACCCCCATTTTCAATTGTGTAGAACATCTCTCTCATTTTAACAACATCACAACTTCTCTCCGCAGAACCAATTGTTTCTTGACCAAATAAGATAACATCCACTTTATTAAAGATATTATCTGAGTTATGTTTCATATTCCAAAATGGGTTTGTTCTGATTGGGAAGTTTTGTAATGATATAATCTCACTTTTTTCTTTCCACATTCTTGATTCGTGTTCGTCTTCTAAAATAGATACCCCACCATATTCTTTACAAACATCTTCGTAATTAACCTCAACCGGTGAATCAAATCCTAAAAATTGTAACAATTCAAGTTCTAACGCAACTAAATCTTCCATAGTTCCTTTTGATTCAAATTCAAACATTGGGAAGATTAATTCGTGACGACCCGGGATTGGATTCTTTTCTTCTCTATATGATGTTGAAATACAGAATACACCATCCCATTCAGGATTTTGTAATAATTCATATTCCAACCACATTTGTCCTGTCTGCGGTAATGGCCAAATTTCTCCACTATATTCAAATGTTTTTACTGAATGTGGATTTTCGCAAGCAGCTAAAATAGATAATCGTGATTGAGATGGAACCTCAATAAAGTTCTTATTTACAAAGAACGTTCTCATTTTTTGTACCAACTCGTGGTAAGTTTTTGTGTTTTTCATTTTTGTTTTATTTATGTTTATTTATTGTTCACGTATGGGCAAAAAAAAGTCCCTAAATAAAATAGGGACTTACTTGTTAAGTAATATAATTGTTTGGTGTGTATAGTTTGTATCTCGTCATTGGTAATAAATATACTATATTCAGATAAAAAGTCAATATGTTTTACTTTTTATTTTATTGGTTTAAATTATTGTATGAACGAAGAACAAAAAGCCCAACAGTACAGTAATCTAACGTATGGTTTCGATAGAATTGCTAATGAAATTGCCTCAATTAAAGGTGAGAGTCTAGATTTAAATCAAGAACAACTTAACAAAATCCAAAAACTTCAAGAACAACAAGGAAGAATAATGGCTCAGTTGCAACAGATAATGAACGGATAAAAAATAAACCCCCACGTTTAATGGGGGTTTTTCATTACACAAACTCAACTTCGTTTGTATCCGGGTTCCAATCAATATTCATCGGTTTTTGAGTGTAGATGTATCTCTCATCTAATACCGCAGAGTTAAAGTGGTGAGTATCTCCTTTTCTAACGTAACCATATCCGGTGTGGATGTGACCAACATTATGAAGTTTAACATTCAATCTCTCTAATCTTTCAACTAATAACTCACAACCCAAATTATCGTGTCTTCTACCGTCAACGGTGTCTAATATTCCAAATGCCGGACAGTGAGTAAGTAATATGTCAGTATCATCAGGGATTCCTTCCCATTTACCCGCTAAACCTATACCATTTTTTTGAAGGTTAAAAGCCCAATCGTGGAACCAAGGCTGCCAAGGACTTCCGTAGATTTTAACTTCTCTTTCATCTCCAACTTTTATCACCAATTCACTATCTTGAAGATATGTGATTCCGGTGTAAAAATCTAATATCTCTTTTACCTTATCAACGTTATCTTGGAATCCCCAATCGTGATTCCCGGCAATAAATACCTTGTGAGTATAACCTTCTATGTTGTTAAACCACTTACAGAACTCTCTGATTTCGTGTTCATAACCCATAGATGTTAAATCACCACTATGAACTAGTAAATCTCCTCCCGGTAAATCGGTGGTTACTTGTTTGTGCTTGTTGTGCGTATCACTTATAAATGTTACTCTCATTATTTCTATTTTTTTTCTTTTTCGTCTTCTTTTTTAAAGTCGTCATTATCGTCCCCCCAATTTAACCAATCCTCACCCTTATAGTCAGGATGATTTTCGTGCATATTGTCAATACCTTTAACCCATAATGCAACAATACCTAAAAGTACAAAAAACATTATTCCATAAACTTCCCACATAACTTATTTTTTTTTAATTCTTAATTCTTTATAACGTCCCTCATCTTCAGGATTATCATATCCCCAAGTTAAAACATATTCAAGGGAGATTAATTCTTTATATTCTTCAACAGTCAAATTACCTCTGAGTTCTTCGGCAACTTGGGTCCGGACTTCATCAAATGTGCTCATATCAATCCCACCATTTTTCAATTTCTGACTCCATTATTTTGAATAACAATTTTCTTGCTCTATCGTGATTTATGTGACCAATATTCATTGCAATAATTTGTTTATCTTCCTCACGACCTTCTCTGTTATAAACACCTTCACCATTAATTACTCTTTTGTAAATTAATGGATATTTTTTGAAGTAATCATCAAAATTCTCTTCTAATAATTGTGATTCCCAAGAAGAATAACCCGGTTTTTCATCAATATCAGCAAACCAATGTTTGGTTTTATGATAATCGGAGTATTCTGACGAATAAAACTCCTCTTGAACCAACCCCATTAATTTCACACACAAACTCATTCTTTTTGCATCTTGTTGTGCTCGGGTATGGTAACCCCTACGACCAATATAATCGGCTTGTGAGGTTAATTTATGTTTTATTATATCAAAAATATAACTACTATCCCAACTTCGGTCTTTCCATATAATTGGAAACCAATAAATTAGGTTTTTTACCCCGTATTTAACGTATTTGTGGTAATATCTACCTTCGTGATTCCACCATAAAGGAATAAATCGTAATTTTCTCATAATCCACGATTCTTTGTCTCTTTTGTCCGCCCACTGTTCGAATATGTCTTTTTCCGGTTCCATTTTTAATATTTTTTACAAAGATAAGATATTTTTTCAAATAAAAAAAGAAATTAATAAAAAACTAACATCTTTTTTGGGGAAAGATATGTAGGCACTCTGATGTGAGTGATAGAAGTTATAAATATAGGTGAAAATAAAAAAAAATAGTGATAAATCACATTATAACACCATTTTTTTCAATTTTTTCACTTTGTTTTTCTAAATTTATATGAAAATCATTAGATAATGTGATTTTTAAGTCCTGAGTCATCTCAAAACGCCATTTATTCATAAAATTATTGAATAAGTTAACACTACATTCAATATGATTATTAGTTTTGGATGAAAATAACACTTTATTAACCCAATTAAACTCTTGGTGAATATGAAATAGGTCCATTATTTAAATTTACCCATATTTTTAGTCATAGACTCAAATTGTTTCATCATTTGACCCATATCCGGCATTTTACTTGGATTAAACCCTCCCGGAGACATACCTTTTATTTGAGTAAATGTTTTAAATAAGGTTCTACCATATTTTTTCCACCATTTGTAGATTAACACCATTGTGATAATCTGAACAATTACAAAAATTGTTAAAATTACATTTAAATACATAGTTTTTTTATTTAATAATATCTAATAAATTTATATAAATCAAATACTCAATTTAAAATACAGGTTTTTTAACCTATATTTACTAATATGAAGAAATGTTTTGAATTTTTTATCAATCACATCCTGAGAAACGACATTGATTTACTATTTGGTGTCGATAGTGTTATTGTGGTTAATTTTATTAAATATTCCACCAATAATAAATCATTCACAATCGATTGTAAATTACTCACAACCGACCCTGAATTATGTAAAGAGTCATTTCCGGATGGAATGAATCTTTTAGTGATAGAAAGTTGGAAATATATGGGTTATAAAGAAAATATTAACCTCACATCATCAATTGACCTTAAATAAATAAGTTTAAGTCACCCTGAATTAATCCTTCATTAACAAAATTATCAAACACGTCTTCAACGACCTCCGAAAAATGTTTTTTAGGGTCATTATTTCTAAATTTAGTTACTTCATCTGAAAATTCTTTAAATACTCCTGAAAGGTGAGCGAAATAGTACATTTCCTCAACGTGTTCTTCGTTTGACATATAATTATAAGGGTTTTAGGGGGTTAATTTATAATTATAATTATAAGAATAATTTGTTTTTTAATCAATAATGTTTGATTTTTATTTTTAATAACCTTATAATTATTAAAAACATTTAATTTTATGAAAAAAGTAGAAACAACAAGTAAAGTAAAAGTACATTACACAGGAAGATTAGAAGATGGAACAGTTTTCGATACATCAATTGCGGAAGGTCGTGAGCCGTTAGAAGTTGAATTAGGTTTAGGTCAACTTATTAAAGGATTTGAGACCGGATTAATTGATATGTCTGAAGGTGAGAAAAAAACAATTGAGATTTCAGTAGAAGATGCTTACGGAGAACCAAAACCTGAATTTATTAATGAAGTACCAAAAACAAACGTACCTGAAGGGATTCAAGTAGGTGAGTCATTACAAGGTATGGGACCTCAAGGACCGGTTAACGTTCAAGTTATTGCGGTAAATGAAGAAACTGTTACTTTAGACGCAAACCACCCATTAGCAGGTAAAAATCTTATATTTGATTTAGAAGTAGTTAGTATCTCGTAATGAGATATTAACTTTTTTTTGTTAATAAATTTGTTAGTTTAATTTTTTATTTGTATATTTGTTTAAACATTAAAATTTAAAATTATGAATGAAAAATTTAAGAAGTTGAAAGAAAAAGTTGCACCATTTTTTAAGAGTGTAACAATTTATGGGATTATTTTGTGTTCTGTCGTTGCGGCGTTCTTTGTGGGGGTTTTCTACAATCAAATGACCAATAAAAACAAAGCATCAAAGGTTCAAGTTAGAACAATTGTGAAGTCAGAAGTTAATTTAGCAATCGACGAAAACAACCATTTAATTGTTATTGAGAAAAAAACAGGTAATTATAGTATATACCAAGATTCAATTGGTAAAACTATTTTTAAACTATACGCCAAAAACGTATGGGGTCAAAACAATACTGTTTCGACATCAACTATAAAATAAAAACTATGAAAATACGTGGAATAATCTTATTTACGACATTAATTCTGTCTACGATTGTGTTAACAACTTCGTTCAAAATTATGAACAATAAAGTGGAGAAAAATCCAAGTATCGAACTTTCTAAATTGGGGAACTCAGATTTGAGTTCCCCAACTCCGTTAAAGATGTATGAGTTAATCGACCATTATTCAGATATCTACGAAATACCAAAACATATTGCCTTTAACGTGGCTTATTTAGAAACAAGATATAAAGGTCCATTTGATTGGAAATATAAACCTGGACAAACATCTTATGCCGGAGCTGTAGGACCAATGCAAATTATGCCAGCAACGGCAAATGATGTTCATAATCAGAAAATATCTAAAAAAAATCTGAAGAATAATATTGAACTCAATATACGAACTAGTATGAAATTACTTCATCAGTTACATAATAGATATGGTAATTGGAAATTAGTTTGTGGTTACTACAACACCGGGAGACCAATCGTTAATGGATATGCGTCGTTCTGTGTTAACAATAAAAACTATCAGAAAAATTGGGTATATATAAAGGGTGTATGATTATTCATACATCTTTTTTTCGTCTTTAGGGAATTTTTTTTCGTATTTTTTCATTATAGAACCCGATAAAGCATTTGCCTCATCTTCATTTTTACCACCGATATCCGGACCTTTATCTCGGTTTAAAATTGTTCTCTGATATTCGTGAACCCATTCGTGGGCAAGTGTTCTTAAAATGTCTCTATTCATTCTGTTTTTAGATAAAACTAATAATTCATTTTTAACATTTCTTTGACCTGTGGTCATATTTCCAATCCTTTCTCCAACAAACTTAATTGTAACATTATGTTTTAACGGATATAGTTTTTGAAGGTATTTAATGAAATTATTAAAGAAGTTATAATTCTCCTCCGGAACATCAGAATCAATATGTTTAATTGTAACTTTCATATTTATAAATATATTAAAGTTTGTTAGTATTTATAATAAAAGAAAAATTCATATGTCTAAAAAATTTATAATTTCTGAAGAAGAAAAAAGTCAAATTAAAGGATTATATAATCTGAATGAACAAGCCGGAGACATCCTTCAAGGATTAGCGGACTCAATTCTTAAAATGTTAGACTCAGATTTTAAAAACGATAATGAGTATAACACAAGTTCAGGGTCTGTTGATTCTAAATGGGAAAATGTAACCAAAAAAGTAATTGATGAATTCGAAGGTGGTTATTGGAATCCTAAATGTGGTCATCAAACTAGAGGGATGGGTAAATCAACAGAAACTATGTTTGGTCTTGACAGATACAATGGTAACATTGAAAGTACACCTGAGGGTAAGGAATTTTTTAGACTTATTGATAAAGAAAAAAATGATTTAGGTATGCAACAGTTTTGTAAAACTTGGAAATGGCTTTACAGAGGTGGTCATTTAGAAAACGAATTAAAAACTTTAGCTGCAAAAATAATGAAAAATCAATATGATATAAATTCAAAAACTTATTTTTCACCCGAACTTAGAGAACGTGTTGAAAATAATGATAGTTTATTAATGCACTTTGCATATGCTAGTTGGAACGGTCCCGGATTTTTTAAAAAATTCGCAAAAAGTTTAGAGGATGGTGTTAAATCCGGTAAATCTGATAGTGAATTAATTAACCAAGCTATCTCTGATAGAAAAAACAGTGTTTTATTACATCAAGACAAAGTTGCATCAGTAATTAGAAATTCAGATTTAGGTTTAGCATAAAAAAAAACCTCAAGTGAGGTTTTTTTTATATTAAATGTAATAGGACATAACTTAATTTATATCCAGAAAAGGCTCCTAACGCCGACGGTATCGGAAATACAATTAATTTACCCAAATCAGTCACATATTTTGGTCGGTTTACAATCTTACCCATAAAGAAGTAATATATTATATATCCCAATAAAACTGCAATATCTGTCCGTGTTGCAATGAAAACTACTAAAGTAGCGCCTATTAAACCAAATGTAAAATTATCTCTTACACCTTCCCAAACTTCTTTTGTGGTGGCGTTTTCATATTCCTTAACAATTTTATTAATTTTTACTTTATTCTTATTAAAGTAATTATTGTTCTCCAATTCTGTATTTTGTTCTTCCTTCATATAAGGTTGATATATTTATTTTTCCCTTGTCATTTTCTAAAAAACCATTCTCCTCTAAAAAATAAAGTTTAACTTGTTTATTTAGTTCTTGTAAATTAATTTCATCCAACTCAGTTGTTGTGAATTGTTCGTTTGATAATTCACATAGGTAGAAGTGGTGATTCACATTGTATTGTTTTCCTCTGTAATTTAATGTGGATGGTTCCGACATTAGTTTCATTTCTCTTCCGGTTAATGGACTTTTCATAATAATATTTCAATTGTTATACCTGCTGAACCTAATGATAGGTTGTAGGTGTTAAATCTGTTATCGTTTAACCATCCATACTTTTTGAAGTTAAAGATGATAACATCGTTTCCTTCGTATTGTGCGTGGATGGCATTTGTTTGGTAATCAATTGCCGGATGAGACACAAACCCATTTTTAACCGGATTTATAAACTCTTTTTCTAATTCCTGTGTCTGAATATGAATTAACATTTTTAATTGCTTAAAGGTTCTATTACGTTATAAGGTATTTTATAAAAGTCGTAATATTCACTCATACCACCACCAAACGGCATTAACTCATCGACCGCTTTATTATATCTTTCTTCCCCCATCGCTTGTTTTAACAATTCTGTTCTTTCTTCGTGGGTATATTTTCTTATATTTTGTTCCATATTTTTTATTCTTTATATTGGTAATTATTAAATTTTTTATTATTACTTCTAACCCTCCAACGAATTGTAACCATTGGGATATTAAGTATCTTTGAGGCTTCACCTGAAGACCTATATTCAACATTATCAATTATTATTGGGATATTTTGGTTTCCGTTATAAACACCCAATCTTTTTTCTCTTAAATTATTTTTAGTTTCTTCTGTATGGTTTTTTCCGTAAAAAGGATTATTACTTTCAGTTCTTGGTCTACACTTACTACAACAAATGTTACCATAACCTATTCTATTACCACATTCACAATATTTGAAACTTGTACCACCTCTCCAATTTGGGTTTTGTTCCATAGGTTGAGAATGTTTCATTTTTTTTTCATCATCAGTCATAGAATCATACCTATCTTTAACCGATTTAGTTATTCTACTAATAATGTCCTTTTTATTTGGATTTTTACTAATATTATCACCACCGCTAGCGGTTAACCCAATATTATATTCCGGATTAGAATCTAAATACTTCTGCTCGGTTTCAAGTAAAATATTTATATCACATTCTTCAACAATCTCAAAAACAAAAATGTCTTCACCATACTTATCCCAAGTTCTTTGTAAATATATATTATGGTGTATACCATTTTTTAATTGATTTTTATGAGTTAACCATCGGGTTTCAATATTCTTTGATGAACCAAAATATGATTTACCGTTATTCTTATTTGTAATTTTATAAATACCAATCATAGGACTACCTTTTAATATAAATATCATTAAAATGTTAAAAGTTAAAGGGTAGTCCTAAAAATTAATTAGATAGTGGTAACTTTATGGTTGGATGAGATTGGTAATTTTCCAATCTAATATCTTCTAAAGTATATTCAGAAATATCATTAACAATTCTATCTGATAATGTAACATTTGGTAGTGGAAATGGTTCTCTACCTAATTGTTCTTTAATTGGTTCAATATGATTTGAATAAAGATGAACATCACCTAAATTACATATTATTTCATCCGGAATCATATTAACTTGTTTTGCTAACATAATTAAAAGTAATGAATAAGACGCTATATTGAAACTCCAACCCAATCCTGTATCTACTGAACGTTGATTCCACATTAAAGATATTGCTCTGGTTGGTATATGTTTATAGAATGTGTCTAATGTATATTTTACTTCTTCACCATATTTTACTTCAGGGTTGGTTGCAACTATAAAACTTTTCTTTTCATTATCTGAAAGTAGATTATATCTCTCATCTTCACTCAACTCTCTTGTATAAACTTGAAATCCATAATGACAAGGTGGAAGAACCATTTGGTCTAATTCTCCAACATTCCAAGCATTAACCATCAATCTTCTACTGTCTGGATTCGCTTTAAGGTCATTGATTAGGTTTTGGATTTGGTCTATACCATTCATATTTTTTATGAATCTATTATCTTCACCAATTGCATTATGATAACCATCCCAATTTCTCCATTGTGCTCCGTAAATTGGACCTAACTCACCAAATATGGAACAAAACCTCTCGTCTTCTTTTATTAGTCGAATAAAGTTTTCCATATCCCAAGGCTCAGCATTATTTGACCACGAAGAATTTCCAACCCAAGCAGCATAACTATTTTCATATCGTTTATAAGCGTCTCCATCCCAAATGTGACAATTATTATCAACTAAAAACTTAATATTGGTATCACCTCGTAAGAACCAAAGTAGTTCTGTTACAATTGTTTTAAATGGCATCTTCTTGGTCGTAAGTAATGGGAAACCTTCTGACATTTTATGTCTGATTTGTCTTCCGAATACTGAGATTGTTCCTGTACCAGTACGGTCAGATTTAGGGGTGCCGTTATCAAGAATATCTTGAAGTAGGTCTGTATATTGTTTATCTAATTTATTCATTTTGTTTTCTATTTTTTTCTTTATATAATAACTCTAGCATCGGTTTTAAAGCTTCACCTAAACCAATATAGGCTTCTTTTAACTTCTCTGGTATGTTTGGGTCAGATAAAAAAGATTCTTTTGTTTCTTTATAATGTTTGAGTTGGTCTTCACCTTCTTGTATTAAATTATCTATAAATCCCATATACTTTTTCTTTTTCGTTTTATTTTATTGAGTAGTAATTTCAGTATCATCACTATCACTTGTATTTTCTTCCTAATCTTTTAGTTCTTCAATATGTTGATACCACATCGGGTTTGGTAAACCACTATAATAGTCCCACAATTCATCGTGAATTACTTGTGGATTATTCACCATCCCACTCTTTTTGTCTTCCTTCATCAACTTTATTTTCAATATAGTTTCTTAGTTCTTCCATCGTTCTTAAAAACTCTTTTCTCAACCGGTGGAATTCTTCATCTTTGATTTCTTCCCAATGACTATAGCCCTCAAAACAATAGTCAAACCCTTCTTCATCCATTCTATATCTAACGGATTCCCAAAGTTCCAAATCATCTTCTTCTTCTTCCAAAGAAGACAATCCCAAGAAACTTCTTAATTGTTCGTCAGATGGTCTTGCATTCTCGTGTTCGTTTGGAATGGTATATGTTCTCCCGTAACTAGTTGTTAGAGTTTTTCCCCCATTCATAATGTAGATTATACCTTTTGTATTGGTAAATTCAATTATCTCGTGTTGGTCATCCACGATTACGTAATCAGAGACACCAAGTTTGTATGCCCTGAATGTGTCACCCTCAAAATTTAGTAATCCTAAGTGGGGTTTTCTGTTTTTATTCTCGTATTTTGCCATTTGCGTGTTTTATTATTAATCTGTTTATTCTTCCTACTTTATTGAAACTATCCGCCCATTCTGCGTGGGTCTTTGGCTCACCAAATACTTCCAAATATATTTCTTTGGACAAAGATAATGTTTCAGAATAAGATTTCCAATCACTTTCTAATTTTTTATCCATTACTCTAAAATATTTTCTCTCATACCACCCCACTTTTTATTAAACTCCTCGTCGGTTTTTAACTTCTCAATAAATTCTTCTTGTGATAATTTTAGGTCAGGTGAAAACTCATTGTCATTTAGTTTTTTATACCCAAATGCCTGTCCTTTGTAATATTTGTTCTCATACTTCTCATACAAATCACCATAGACATCAACCTCAACTCCCGGACGAAACTTAAATAATGGGAAATCATCACTCTTGATTTTATATTGTTCTCTAACCCATTCTTGTCTTCCATCATCAATCAAGGTTCTATTAACAATCTTATCAATCTTCTTGTCAATTTCCTCTAATAGTTTATCCGGTCCCTTATGACGGGACATATAGAATATATCGTTCATTTGATAATCCTCAAATTTGACACACAACTTAGCAGAACGAGTATATGTCTCAACAATCTCAATCGTTGTTTCCATATAAACGTGAGGTCCGATTTTACTCATTCTCTTATACCCATACTCTCCGTTTTCCATTGGAGGTGGGGGGTTTAATAATACTCTTCTTGTTTTTGGTAGTTCACTACAGATGAATGCAACATACCTTTCCATTACACTTAATTCCATTTTATTTTAATTTTCTTTTTGGTGTTGGTTCATAATAATCATTATCAAAATCGGGAACATTATCAGGATAATACTCCATTCCTGTTTCATAGTTATGCGAAAACCAATATTTATATCTTTCTTCATAAGTCAATTCCACACAAGAATTCTCACCCCACTCTTGGTAGAAGTCATCATCGGTTAATAACATATTAACAAATTGTTCTTTGTTCCAAATTAAATCGGGGTCACCTTTAGATGTCTCCATAAATTTATTGAACAGAAGATAACCCCTCCAATCAATTTCAATACCTGTTTCATCACTAACCTCATTAAACATTTCAATAACTAAGTTTTCTATTTCTTTCTGTTTTCTAATCGCTTCTTCAAACACTTCCGGTGTTAATTGATGTAAAGAATCAATTTTGAAATGTTGTGTTGGGATGGTAAAAACCTTATATCCGTCAATTGGATTACCATCAATTGTAATTCCGTTCTTTATGTATTCGTAAATTTTGTTATCCATATTAATTAATTTGAATTGACATTGTTTGTTCGTTGGTCACATATTTCTCATCACACACATTACTCACGGTCAGAATATATTCTCCGGGTTCAACACCTGTGAACTGAAAAACATAATTGTTTTTAATTTCCTTACACCCTTTAGGTTTATACGTCATAAAAACCCAACCCATATCTCTTACGTGACCCGAATGCTCAAAAAACGCCTCAGTTACAGAATAATTAACACCACCAATTGTCATTTTAAGCGCAAACTCTTTATTAATTACAATTTTCACATCCATATCCGCATCATTCGTATACATAACCTTTGGTGTGGTTGTCAATGTCATAATTTTCTTAACCTTATCATAAGATAATGTCACCCCTTTCACTTTTATTGTTTGTGAGAACATTGTCATCGTTCCAATTAGGAACATCAATAGTATTTTTTTCATAGTTTTATAATTTATTCATCCATAAGTAATATTCCGTAGTATTTGATGACCCGGTTGAGATATCCACAAACTTGGTTCCCAATATTTGTCCCTGAGTAATATTGTTTGATAATATTGAACCACTCAAATTACCCCAAGTTGTTTCATATAAACTTAAGTTATATCCTGACCCGGTTGGTGTTAAATGATATGTTGATTGATAACCATTAAACTTATATGTTGATGAGGTTAAGAACACCAACGTGTCGTTAGTCATCATTACTTGACTAGTTGGCCCAACTCGGTAATAAAATATATGCCAAGTTTGCCCAACCAATGTTGGGGTTGTTGTTGTTCCACCGTTAGATGGTGGAGTTATAATGATTGGTCCAGTATTGCTAATCGGCCCTTCACGTAGTTCAGGAACATAACACGATGTTAACACTAAACTTAATAATATAATTAACTTTTTCATCTTACTCTAATCTTTTTTGTAATTTTTGCCAATAACCTTCTTCATTTTGATATCTATGAACCACATCAACTTCATTAGGAAACCCTAACGATAATTTTCTCATATTTTCCAAATCAGCACTAAAAATAGTTTGAAATAAATTTGACATAAACGACCCTGATGTACCTCTCATAAAATACACAAATTCTAATTCTGTTTTTTCCATATCATTAATTTATTAATTCGTCTATATCTATGTTGTTATCTTCCAAAATATCATAAATTTCATCAAAAACAGCATCAATCCCGTCAAACACATCATTATTTGTGTTATCAATATCTTCATATCGATTTTCAATTTTATTTTTTAAGTTTCTTGTTATATCAAATAATGCGGATGCCATATCCAAAGATTTAACCGCTCTCAAGTGAGCCATTCTGTCATCCGGGTCGTTTAAGTTATACGATAATGTTGCTTTCATATTCTTGTTGTTTTTCAAATTGTTTTCTACCAATACATTTAGTTTCTTCTTTTGTTTCCCACAGACCACCTCTTTTATCCGGTGGTATCATATGACAATTGTGGGACTTGTCGTGTTTCATTGAATGTCCGATAATCATATCATTAAATTTATTCCTAACTATCCAAGGACATTCTTTACAGGATTTCTTACACATTTTTTATTGTCTTTAAATATTCTTCAACCGAAACTATTTTTCTTCTTAAACCTACTTTAGATTCAACGACTTTAAGTAAGAATTCATTAAAGTCACTCATTGTAATTGTTTCGTTTAATTCAACCTCACTTATTTCTTGTCCCATTGACAAGTGGTATTTTACGATTTCTTCTCTTTTGTTATCCATTTGTTATCTGAATTTAATATGTATTCACCTATAAAGTCTTTTTCTCGACCCCATTCATTTGGTGCGATTAATGATAATGTTAATTCTCCTGCAAAGTTATATAAAAAATATGACTTTCCAACTATTGGCTCAAAAGAAATTTTAGATTCCCATACCATAATCGAAGTATTATACTCATCATATAGTTTTTCTATCCTTTCTCTTATTTCTTGTTGTTCTCTATTAAAGACATCCATCATCTTTTTTGATGATTGAGTTCTAAATAACGGAACATTGGGTAAATCAAAACCTTGACCCCCGGCACTTGTTGGATACGACTTTAATTTTGCGTCATATCCATTATTTTCACTCCAAACAACTAAATCCGGTTTCTTATCCATTTATTCAAATTTATCTACCACAACTTCAATACCGGTCATACGTGTAATATCTTCACTAATACTAACACCAATACTTTCAAACTTACCTTTAACCACAACAAATATTGCTGAAGTTATTTTATTCTCAAATTTACCATCCTCACCAACGTCATACCTTTCAAATAACGCATAGTCCATCACTTTAAGGTCTGGATATAATAAGTTTAATATCTTCTCAAATTTTTTCTGTTCCATAATAACCCAAATATAATAAAAATATTTTTAATAAAAAGTTGTTGCAATAATATTTTTTGTATATCTTTGTCCAATATTAATAATCTAAAACATTTAAAAATGGGAAAACCAAGTTCAAAAGGGAAGTATGTTGTTAAAGCAGGTCTTAACGACATTTATGTATTAGCAACAAAAAAACCGGATACAACAAAAAAACACGGATATTCGATGACGTTTGATTACCGAATCTACAAAAACGGAAAACTTATTGAGAAAGGATTAAAATCCAAAGAGGCTGCCGTGGCAAAAGCATCAACTATTGTTCCATCTAAACAAAAAGCGTAATGAGTGAAAATGTAGCAAAACCCGGGTTTGATGTATTAGTTGATTTGAATTTAAGTAAAGTCAAATCAAAACTAAAACGTAAAATAGTTAAACAACTTAAAAATAACAACCTTAAATTAAAAATTAATGTTGACGTGTATGGTATGGAAGAAGGTTCTGTTGATATATCCTCAGATGCTATCGCAACCCTAAAACCTAAAAAAAGAAAGAAAACCAAAAAATCATAATATGAATTACGGAAAAGAGTTTAGAAAATTTGCAATGAGTGAGAAAGGTGTGTCCGGACTTAACTTAGATTATTTTGAAAAACATATTGAGGGTGTAACACCATACATCTTGGAAGAAAGAGAAATGAGAGCCACTCAACTTGATATTTTCTCCCGACTTATGATGGACAGAATTATTTGGGTTTCCGGACCGGTTGAGAGTCAGATGGCATCAATCATCCAAGCACAACTTATCTTCTTGGAAACGACAGATAAAAAGGATATTAGTATGTATCTTGACACTCCGGGTGGAAGTGTTTTATCAGGGTTAGGTATCAGAGACACAATGAACTACATTAAACCGGATATTGCAACATTAAATGTTGGAATGTGTGCGTCTATGGGTTCCGTATTAGTATCGTCAGGGGCCAAAGGAAAAAGAAGTTCATTAATCTTTTCAAAAATTATGACGCATATGGTGTCTCACGGGACATCAGGAAATGTTCAGGACACTCGTATCAACCAATTAGAGGCAGAGAAGTATAACTATATGTTATTCAAAATCTTGGCGGAAAATTGTGGAAAAACATTTGACGAGATGTATGAGTCATCACGAAATGACAAATGGTTCAACTCGGATGAGGCAAAAGAATTTGGTTTAATTGACAACATCGTTGGATTAGATACAAATAAATCTATGACAGAAATGATGTTTGGATTTGAAGATTTTTATAATAAAGAAATATTAAAACGATAAATATGAAATCACATTTTAGAAAAACGGAGTATTACACCTCCTACAACGCAAACACTCCGGTAGAGTTGGATAGCGAAAAATTCCCTGACTTCAAGGGTGAAACTGAAGAAGAGTTCTTACAATACATCTACGACAATTTAGATGAATGGACCAATGGTGATGAAGAACCACCATTTGATGAAGAAACTAATAATGCTTTGGGTGAATTACAACACGGGTCAATGGAAGAATATTGGGGTTCTTATCAAAACTATTTTGAAGGAGAACTACAAATAGGTAAATCAACACCTGAAGATAATTACAAAAATGGTAATTTTGAAACCATAGATTCAATCTCAATCTAATAATTTTATGAAAAAAATATTAATAATAATTACATTGTTGTTATCTACACAGATTTATTCACAATCAACACAAGTAGACAAACTTCCTGAACCAATGGAATATGGTCAAAAGATTTACTACACAAAAGAGGGTCACCTGATTGTTGAAACAAAAAAGAATCTTAATCAAGAAGATATTGAAACCGTAAAACAATATGTTAAAACA
>Ga0209296_1001775_pt1 | contig 16003 bp, 18 predicted proteins | sample S_130206_EF_Meta_FD_187319 | JGI IMG/M metagenome (GOLD analysis project Ga0209296, IMG submission 187319) | Freshwater microbial communities from Lake Simoncouche, Canada to study carbon cycling - S_130206_EF_MetaG (SPAdes) (version 2) | ecosystem: Environmental > Aquatic > Freshwater > Lake ...
GTTATTTTGGTAACGAAGTTGGAATATCAAACCCCAATGGTTGGAAATACTGGCACCGTATTGTAAAAAATAATCTACAACACGACGAAATTATACCTCGCCCTGGAGACAGGTGGCAACAATTTAATAAAAAATTAGATCCTTGGAAAAAGGGCGGCCGAAAAATATTACTAGCACTTCCTGACGAAAAACCCTGTAAGTTTTACAATATTGATCTAGAACAATGGACTGCTGAAACTATAGAAACAATTAAAAAATATACAGACAGACCCATAGAAATACGTGCTAGGGCTAAATTAAGAACAGACAGAACAATCAGTAATACACTAAAACAAGCATTAGATAATGATGTATTTGCCTTGGTTACATTTAATTCTAATGCGGCAACAGAAGCCGTAATGTACGGATTTCCAGCATTTACACTAGCACCGTGTAGTGCAGCCAAACCTGTAACTTCTCAAGATCTTACCCAAATTGAAAACCCTTATTATCCAGATCAGGATAAAATATATGCATGGGCCTGCCATTTAGCCTATGGCCAATTCCATGTTGACGAACTAGTTTCTGGCCGAGCCAAATCTATGTTAGAAGAAATTTAAAGAGAACACTATGAAAATTTTTGTCGGTTACGATTCTAGAGAACAGATCGCATATGACGTATGCGAATACAGTATTTTAAAACATAATAACAATGTACAGGTGATTCCTTTAAAGCAAGATGAGCTACGGGCGCAGAACTTATATTGGAGAGATGTAGATCCGTTATCAAGCACAGAATTCACTTTTACTAGATTTTTAGTTCCACACTTATGTGATTACGAGGGGTGGGCAATCTTTGTTGATTGTGACTTTTTGTTTGAATGTAATATAGACGAAATAGTTGCTCATGCTGATGATAGGTATGCTGTAATGGTTGTTAAACACGATTACACACCTCCCGAAGGTGACAAAATGGATGGAAAACGACAACTACCTTATCCAAGAAAAAATTGGAGCTCGATGATTTTATGGAATTGTGCGCACCCTAACAATAAAAAACTTACTCCTGATTTAGTTAATACTGAAACCGGTCAGTTCCTACATAGATTCACTTGGTTGAAAGATGAAATGATTGGCGAATTAAGTCATGTTTATAATTGGTTGGTAAATCATTATCATGAGCCTGAAGATGGAAAGCCTAAAGCAATACACTATACAGAAGGCGGTCCTTGGTTTGATAATTACAAACATTGCGAATACGGCTATCATTGGGAAAAAGCAAGATTAGAATTAGCCGATCAAAAAGTATCTTTACCACCTCCTGGACCGTTTGATAATATACCTCCTAGTATCAAACAAATTTTTAAAGATATCTTAAAGTATAGAGTTGACCCTAACGGAGAAATATACCAGGCTAAATTTGATAACATAGTTGAGGAAATAAAAATGCTAGATAACAACAATGCAGTGGCCGTTGACGGCGGGCGAGACCCTAATGACGGCAAAGGTGTGGGTTGGGATCCTTATATGGAATCTTTTATTCTAGGTTGCGGCGGTCAAATCACAAATTATGATAAAGTAGAAAATATTATGACACCTGTGGTATTCAGGGGTATTACTAAACACAAGCACATGAAAGCCTGTTTAGAAAACGGCAGAGATTTTTACTACATCGATACTGGATATTTTGGCAATGTTCGTAAAAAATTCTATCATAGAATTACCAAAAACGCCATGCAAAATATAGGGCCTGTTATCTATAGACCGCATGATAGATTAGAATTAACAGGGTGGCGCCCAACAAAATTTAGAAAAGGTCGCAACATTTTGTTATGCCCTCCTAGTGCAAAAGCCATGAGTGCATTTGGTTTAGACCTAGATAAATGGATGGAAGAAACAATAGCAACTATTAAGAAACACACAGATCGCCCTATTGTAATTAGAAAAAAAGTAAGTCGTAGAGAAAGAACTTCTACAGATACAATGGAAATGGCATTATCTCAAAATGTACATTGCCTAGTTACATTTAACAGTATTGCCGCTACTGAAGCGTTATTACTTGGAAAGCCGGCTTTTGCACTAGGGCCAAATGCTGCTCATGCTGTATGTTCTAATGATCTAACTAAAATAGAAACTCCTTATATTCCTAGTTTAGATGAAGTAACTGAGTGGGCAGCACACTTGGCCTATTGTCAATTCAGTGAAGCTGAGATGAGAGATGGAACAGCATGGAGAATCCTCAATGACATAAAGGATGACAATGCTTGATGTTGTTGTTTATCTAAGTTCACTACACAAACAAACTCCTGGTAGAAAAGTTGATACACTAACAGCATTTGCTGAAGGTGCAAAATCGCAAGGAGCAAGTGTACACATCGAAACAACTTACTCATTAAAGCCAGCAAAATTAGCTGTTATACTCGGCTGGCCTAGTCCTATTCAAACCACTGAAAATATTAAATTACGTGCTAAAATTGTAGAACAACAACGAGCACAAAACAATCATGTCATGGCCATTGACGCTAATTGTTTTAAATTTAAGGATTTAGAAAGTAAGTATCTAAGATACAGTATCAACGGAGTTAATTACGACTCTAGTCAATATGCAAATAAAAATTCCGATACATCTAGATGGAATATTTTATCGAATGATATTGGATTATCCATGCAAGATTGGAAATCCAACGGCGAATATATTTTATTTTTAGTTCAACGTGACGGTGGATGGTCTATGAAAGGGCTCAGTCCGGTCGATTGGACTAGACAAAAAATAGAAGCTATTAGAAATGTTTCTAATCTTCCTATAGTGCTTAGACCACATCCCGGAAAAGTAGCTGACCTAAGACCATTTGTACGTCCGGGAATTACCATCAGTGACAGTACTAGAACTCCAATTGAAGCTGACCTACGTCGAGCCAAAGCTGCATTCGTTTTTAACAGTAGCAGTGGAGTTGCAAGTATTTTATCTGGAGTACCGTTATGGGTAGACGACAGTGGAAGCGTATGTTGGGATGTTGCTAATAAGAACATTAGTAGCATTAACAATCCAGAACTGTTTGATCGAAGCCAGTGGATTAACGATTTAGCAGCTTGTCATTGGACTGACGAAGAAAGTCGTCAAGGACTTATCTACAAACAGTTCTTGCCCTACTTAACGTAGTTTATTAATTGCAGTATCTAATGCATCATTAATATGTTGTATTGGAAACACTGAAAATAATTTATCAACATTCATAACACAATTAGATCTTGGGGCAACTGTTGCTGCTTTGAATTCTTCTTTTGTAAACCATTCTTTTTCTAATCCAAGTTTGTCAGCAACCTGTTTAGTAGTAGCAGAACCAGGATTACATACATTGTAAATCCCACCAGGGGGTTTATTTAACGCAAAGTATACAGCCACTCGTGCTACATCAACTACGTAACTAAATGAGTTTTCATAGTCAATTAATTTTTGATAGTTTGATAATTTTGTAAAAATATTCTTAGGCTCATGCTCGTCGCCAAAGGGCATACGAATTCTCAACAAATATGACTTATCAAGATACGGCGACATTAGTGTTTGGAATAATGCTTTTGATCCGCTGTAAAAAGATCCGTTATTAAAATCAAAGTTGGGAGCGTCTTCTTCAGTCCATCCACCGGGTTTGTAGCCTGTGTATACACATCCACTGGTGATATGTACAATAGGAGTGAAAGGATTTGCTGCTTCTAATTGCAAAGGAAATACTACATTTCCGTCGATAGTTTCTTGTTTGTATTGTTCACAGGCATCAACATTCGGAGATCCTGTGTAACCGGCAGCATTGATAATTGCTGTTGTGCCGTCGGGAACAGTCTGACGATGAGAAATCCATTCGTGATGAATATTTTGTTGTTCTAATTCTTTTTTGATATGTCTACCAACATACCCGTGACCGATTAATGTAATCATTTTTCGTCTCTTGGTTTTATTAATTCTGTTGAATACTGTGGCAAGGCTTTAGCAGTATCTTTTTCTTTGGCATTTTCTAATTTTGCAGTTCGTTCTCTAAGCTCGCTAGATGAATAGATATGTCCACGTTTGTGATAGTGCAATTCAATACCGTTGTTCATGCAGTATTGTTTGCCGGTAAAATCTCTATTGAGATATTCCTCACTTAAAAATCTAATATGAATTGTCTGTGTTTGTAATAATTGTAAAAGATCAAATTCTGTTTCGTAAATTAAAATTTCATCAACGTACTTACATGCTTGAAGTTGAACATATCGTTCATAGGCACTTTGTACTGGTTTATTTTTAATTCCAGGACGATCGATAGTGGGATCAATCTGTAGTGCAACTATGAGATAGTCGCATAATTCTTTTTCCATTTTTAACATAGTTACATGACCTGCATGTAGCAGATCAAAACTACTGCAATTAAATCCTACTTTCATCTTTAACATATCCTTTGTTTAACGGGTACCAGTTATTCCCTGGAGTGTTTGAATTTCTAAACCACCAATATAAATTAGATCCTTGCCAATCTTTAAATTGTTCTTTGTACCATTCGATAGTACGATCATATGATACATATTTAGAATCATACATACGTTTTTTACTTTTTACCGGCTCTGCAGGATCAAATAACCCAATGAAACAAAACTTTGTTGGGTAGCTCATTAATAGATTTTTAAGCCATTCCATATCCGCATCTGGAATACTACCGAGTACCTGTGTACAGATTACAGCATCAAACTTTGTGCCTTCGGGTGGTAATTGATCGATACCTTCTACACAAGGATCGTATAAAAATACGCTGTCGGCATTAATCCTTGTTTTAAAATTCATAGGCTCAGTAGCACCGCCTTCGTCGAGTCCGTAAGATACTTCATCGGTATATTGGCGTCCTTTACCACAACCATAATCAAGTACAGTCTTGGCATTATATTTGTCCATCAAATATCTAATTTGATTGTGATAGTTTTTGCAATCGCTTCCTCTCCAGATTTCCGGATTATTTTTTTGAAATTGTCGACCTAATTCTACACTTTGTAAGTAATATTCACTTGGCATTAAAAACTCCTAATGGTATCTGCATTATTCTTTACCCAATCTTGCGCAACAGGCGATTTAAGATATTGACTACACCAATCCCAGTATATCTGCCAATTGTCGCACTCTGAGTATTCTTTTCTGAGAATGTATATTTGAGTGCTGACTTTTTTAGCAATTGCTGATTCAGTTAAAATTAAATTATATGTTTTATTCCCACTTTTATCTTTAACGCTGCTTTTTAACATTTCTATAATTGTATCTGTATCAGCTACTTTGTCCTTTCTTGCAACTATTACAAAGTCTGTAACTTTATGCCCATGGATTGTTCTTGCGTCTTCTCTTTTATGAATTGCAGAATAGTCATTCATAAAATCAATACCCATGAAAACAATATCAGACTCGCCCGCAATCACATTATCAATTTCTTTACAAATTATATCTATAGATGTACGAGTAAAATATGCATCGGATCTAACTTTAATAAAAATTTCTTCATTAACTTGATTCTTTGCTTTTAAAAAATCGTAAACCTGTACCTTACCACTTTGATCAAACGGGCAGTTAGGATCGGCAGAATCTCTATAATAATCATATACAGTTATACCGTATCTTTTGTTTAATGTGTCATATAACTTTTTATGATTTGCTTTTGCTGTATTATAAAATCGTTTAAGACCTATTTGAATTATTCCGATTGCCATGACCACCAATTTCCTATTGTAATTTCTTTTTCGCCCCAACCTTGTTGTAATCTCCACCAGTTTACAGCATCTTGCATAGGGTGCGGATATATTAAATTCTTCTTGCCCATTTTTGCTTTATCATCTGCGATATAACTTTGAATGTAATCTTTACAGACTTCATTGTCTGTGGGATAATCAGTATAGGTTTTTCTCACCAACCATATTTGACAAAGAATCCTAAAAGGTTTTGAATACTGAACTCTTATAGTAGACTCCGCATCATCACTAACATAGTCAATGGGAATTATATATCTAAACATTTTATTCCCGCTTCTTCTTTTATTAGGTACTACTTTGTTTACATTTTCTATGCACAGATCAAAAGGAACTAGTTTATCTCTTTTTGCTAAGATGACAAAATCCTGTATAGTCTTGTCTGCATCCATGTGTACATTTGATTTGTCATGTATTGCACCCGCGTTTTGATTAATCCAATCACTGCCAAAGTAAAAGATATCTCCATTGCCTGCAACTAATTCTTTAATCTCATTACAAATTGTTTCTATTGAAGATTCAGTAAACCATAAATCTGTACGAACACGCATAATATAAGGTTCGTCGGTTCTTTGTACGCCTCTTAAAAAATCCCAAAGTTGTACAGCACCACCTTGGCCTCTTCTATAGGCATTATCGTGATCTATTTGTTCAGGAGGATCGTAGGGACAGACTCCTCTTTCGGGATCATCCCTTGTAAAAAAATACACTTTGATAGGTATTATTTTTTCAATCTCTTTAAATAATTTTTTATGATTTGCGTAGGTGATTCTAGTATTGTGCCTTACATCACCAGTATAAAAAATAGCCAACATTACAAATAATCTCCTAGGGTCTCATGGTCACGTTTAATATTCACAGCAATAGCCCTTGGGAAAGGATTAGCTTCATTGTAGTCGTTTATTAGTATTCTTTTGGTATTCGGTAACCCAGATATTAATTGAAAATTTTCAAATCCAAGACCGGTCAACATTTGACGAGTTCTTTCTTCTATATGCTTAGGTCTTGCTGTAGTAAAAATAACAACACTACCATTATCTATCATCTCTTTAATACGTTGTATGTTTTTTGTAAGAGGCTCTGGATCTTCAAAGTATGAATGTCTAGGCTGTGCTTTTACTAAAGTTCCGTCTATGTCACAGAATATAACAGCTTTGTCATTGTATTCGAACCACTCCTCAGCCGTACCAACATCTACATAATTTTCAACTAGACTTTCTTTGAATATATGATTATTGTTTAGGCATTCTTCAATGATATGGCTAACAAATATTTCTTTAACATGTGCATCAGTTAATTTTTCAAAAGCATTAATAAACATATCTGCACTTTCAAACTTATAGCCACCGACACAAAACTTATCAGACACAACTTGTTTTTCTATAATAGAATTAATAATTCCTTGATCGTTGGTAATTACAAAACTCTTCGATCCTAGACGTTTTAAAATTTCGTGGTCTTTTATATTCGATACACAAACATAGTTTCCTTCTTGATAATCATGTTCAAAGAAACTATCACAGTCTTTAATTAAAATTTCTTCAGCAGGGTCTAAATTGATTTTTCTAAGAATTTGATAAACTGTATCAGCAGGACCAGCAGTTTTATTATCTAATACCACTATTGATATTTGATCACCGTATTCTTGTTCGGCATACTTTCCTACATGATATTTGTCTTCGTGTTCTTTTAACACGCCTATGGTAATATGATGTTTACCGATAAAAGGAGCAATTGATTTTTCAAACATCATTTTACCTGTAAAATCAGTTAATGTATATTTAGGTCGCATGTTAGGGAATCTGGTCGATAACCCTGCCGCAGGCATTATTATTTCCATAATTTATTAATCCAGTCTAAAAGGAATTGTCTTTCAAATGTTTCAGGTTTTGAGTATCTATAAACACGTAATAGCATCATTATTAATAGATAGTTGTTATCTGCTTCCGGAAATCGTTTTAATATTTCCTGTTGAATGTGCTTGGTCTTAACATCTAACATAGTATTATCTCTACGAGTAAACCACCCGCATTCTAAGTCTTGTCGCAATTTTGCAATGTCAAATATATGAGAATCGTATTCAGTTGTTTGACAGTCTATTAATAAAAATCCTCTATCTTCAGAATAAAGGATATTTTCTAATGTAAGGTCTCCGTGATATTCTGTACAAGGAAGCATCTTAGGTAATTTATCTAACAGTTCTTCTTTGGTAAATGGCATTTCTGAAAGATCAATAGCATTTAATTTATCTATATAAACCTGTGTGTAGTCTTTGACTGTTGATAATTCAGACAACGATTCTAAAAAATTGACTAGGAATTGTAAAAGTTTTTCGTAATGATGAGTTTTTAAATATGTTTTAATATCTAAACTGTGTATGTATTCCATGTCAAAATTATTTTTAGAATAACCGTAAATTTTAGGCAACGGGTATTTTTCTGAAAGGGCATACATACGTTCAACGTTACGTTGAACGCTTCCAGATTTTCTTACAAACAACATATCGTGTTTTTTCATTAACAATATTTGCGTGCCTGAAAAACCATGCAGTTCTTTAACAATACGAGCAGCCATTACTTATACGCAACTACTCTACTATCAATAGGACTCTTACCATGCAGATTATTTTGTATTTCTATTCTACTAAATCCTGCTTCTAAGAATATTTTACTCATGCTGTCTGCACTATATCCCCATTTATGTAACATAGTTGGATCGGGATATCTTACGCTGTCTCCATAGATTCCAGCAATAGTTCTTTTTAATAATCTCTTATCATGTGTCCAAAAACAATCAGGATTCTTTACAACTTCTTGGCACATCTTGAGTAGGTCTGGCCATTCCATTGCTACAAATCCGCCGGGCTTACATATTCTGTGAAATTCTTTATACATAGGCAGAATGTATTGTCTACTAATATGTTCGACTACATGTACAGTTAATATTTCATCAACACAGTTGTCGGGCATTGGAAAAGTCTTGGTAATATCATGCACAGTAACATTAGGATCGTGCGCCATATAGTCACCGTCGATATTAATATATCCATCAAAATATCTGTTGCCGCAACCAAGATGCAATCTTACTTTTTGTCCGCTGTTTATTAATTCATTTACTTTTTCATTAAGCATTTTTAGTTCCAAACATATTAATCATCGAATAAGGAAGATATTTTTTCATAGAGCCATCTTCGCGTGTTTCAATAAAGGCTCTTCGTCGATCAAAGTCGCTGTCTTTCTCTACAAACTCTATACTATCAGACAGTTCAGATGAATATGCAAATTTGTCCCATTGAAATTCTGGAAATAAGAATTCAATGGCTTTAAAACTGTACCTGTAGTAATCATCCGGGTATTTATGGTATTTCCAAACCCAAGGACTGTTGACGTATAACTTTCCACCGGGTCTAACTAAATTAGATAAGACCTTGGCCATTAGCCATGGTGTTGGAGTATGTTCAAGTACACTACAACAAATAACTAGATCAAAATAATTTTTAGGTAAAGGGTTATCTTCCTTGGTTAAATCGCAGACAACATTAACACCGGCACCTTCTTCTAGATCAACACCGACATATTCTACATCTGTGTAATTTTCTCTAAATTCAGATACACTAACAATTTTACTACCTATTTCAAGAACAGGACCGTTAGCTTTAGGGTATACTGTTTTTAAATAAACTATATCGTTAGGACTACCCATATTACATACCTAATTGATGTTTAACTTCTTCGATAAATTTCTTAGATAACACTCGTGCAGAATAGTTTTCTTCGGTATATTTTTGACCTTGGCGAATCCTTTCTAAAGTTTCTTCAGGATGCGCTAATGCCCATTTGATTCCTTCAATATAATCAGCTTGCCAAGTATATGGTGCAAATTCTTCATAGCTAGCCAATGCAGTTGTGATAACAAATTTACCAGACATTAAACTATCAATTAATCTATTTGCGCTTTTGGTATCTGTGCGAGGGTTGTCTGTTTGTACTGGCATTAACACAATATCACATTCTGCCAGTAACTGCCCTTGCCGTTCCCAGGTCCATTCTTGCATATCTAGTTTACTAAAATTAATTCCACTGATTTGCCCTTTGGATTGTCTAAGACTCATCTTGTTGATTAGTCTATCTGTTTTAGCACTTATCATTGTGTACTTGTAATTGCCAATTTCTTTTTCTAATCTCTGCCAAATTTCCACAACAGGCAAGAATTTAAAACTTGATTGACTACCAAACCAAAATAATTTAATTTCTTTGCCTGGATTAAATGTTGGTTTAAGTTTAGGACGTTCAAACGGGTCTGGCATGACAATACTGTCTCGGCCAGTATGATGTTTGGTACTAATGCCCATTTGCACACTGTTAACAGATACCAAGTCCGCTAACTGACAACAAGGTTCATATTCTTCTTTTTCTTCAAATTTATTATCGCATAGATCGTAGATGGTTTTTGCACCTAGATCTTTGGCTTTTTGAATGCTACTAGGTTGACTGCGTTTTAAAAATATTACAATGGTGTTAGAATCAACATCGGCCCAATCAGTTAATATTTTAGCATCATACCCTTGGTCTAATAATGCCTGACAGGTAACTTCGCCACGTAGGCGATGACTGGCACGTTTTGGTTTATATGCATCGCTGAAAAATCTTATTTTTATTTTGTCCATTTAAGCACCCAGTCTTTATTAAATTGTTCTACTACCTGATAACCCCAACCTTCTAAAATTTTAATTGCTGGAGTTTCACTCATGTCGTTTTGATACTCGTGTTTTTGTTGTTCAATAACTAGCACAGGTTTATTCTGTTCGATGGTTTTCATAGCACCAGCAAGAATTTCACCTTCAAATCCCTCAACATCAATCTTAATCATGTCTACGTTTGTCAGATTAAAACTGTCTAAAGTTTTTAATGGGATTGTTCCTTTTCCTATTGATGATTGATCAATATGTGTATGTCCGGTATTACCTTGAACAATGTTCATTTCGATAAAACTTTCTGCACGACCTAATGCCATTTGATACATGGTATAATTAGATCCTTGAACATTCTTTTTAAAGCATTCAATAAACTCAATTACTGGTTCAAATGCAATAACGTGATCAAATGACTTGACAAGATCGCAGGCCCATAGACCAACATTTGCTCCAATATCAATACAAACTCTTTTTTGATCACAAGCAGCAACAGCGGCATCTCTTGCCCTGTATTGATACCTAGTAACTCCATCTTTTCTTAGACTTTTTTCTAACATCCTTGGAAAATGATCGTCGTATTCGGGAAACCAAAAACCATGTGATTGTTTCATTAAATTTTACTCCAGTATTCTTCAGTGCGTTTGACCTTTAAGTCAATGGGTTTGCTATGTCCCATGGTTTTTCTATCATCACCTTTTAAGTGATCAAGATATGCACCCCATTCACAGTTAATTAACGGATGTCCTTCGCCTGTGATTAGGTGGCTACTCCAATCTAATTCATTTAACGGCATAGATTTCCTAACTTCGTCAAATACAAAACTATCATGCCATTCTGCCATGGTAAAAATACCTTGCTCGGCGTTGTCGTAGACCCATTGAAATTTTCTTAGGAAATCTTGGACAACTGAACTACGTAAATTCATTGCATACAATCCGCATTCTGTATATTTGCCTTTTCTTCCTAAGAAACATAGATCTTTATCTGCAGGAATCAAGCGTTGCAATGTTGCCATGGTAATAGGACTGTGACAAACCATGTCGGCATCCATCCATATTAAAATATCTGCATCGGTATTTTTAGCGGCATCAAAAATAGCATAAACTTTGTGAGAAAATCTCACAGCATGCCACTTGAAACCTTTGCCTGCATCTTTTCTTTTGGACCTAATAGGATCATCCATGACATTGCCATTGGCCTTCGGTACATTTTTCCACTTTTCTTTAAATGCCATTAACTCTGCTACTTCTTCGAGTCGTTTTAGTGTTACATGGTCGTGATTTTTGATAGCAGGATTACAAAGTTCGGGATAGATATGCAAAGTAATCTCTACAGGCCAGTTCTCACAGAAACTATCTATCATTCGTTGGGCATATTTTTTTAAACCTTCTTCGTGAAAGGTTGTTACTACAGCTATTTTCATTTTCTTATGACTTTCCAAATTTGGTATGGCTCAATTATAGTTATCTGTTCATAGTGGATGCGTTTAAATAAATCATAGTAGTCTCTATTAATAGGATATGCTTGATTTAAAAAAATCACAGGTGAACACTTACGACTCAGCGGCACTAAAAACTGCAAAACGTTATTATCAAAGCCTTGATTAATGAACACCACATGAATGTCATTTAATTCATTGAAAAATCCAATATCTGTTATGGGGATAATATTTTTTACCTTAGGTGCTGGCACAGCATCAACATAAAAAATTGTATTCATGCCTTCTATTAGATCATTTAGGTAAGCAGATTCGTTCCCAATTAAAATTGCATTGGATGTGGATTTTCCACAGGTTTTTAGGACACGTTTTATAAACTTTGACATAGGTTTGAATTAAATACTCAGTTATTTATTGCATATGAAATTCAAACTTTACAGAAACTATGGGGCATTAAACAGTCCTCCAATCTTCGATGCCTTTGAAAAAGGTGTCAAAGTCCTTGGCCACGAAATTGTGGACGATCATGAAGATGTTGTGGTAATTTGGTCGGTTTTATGGCATGGACGAATGGCCGCTAATCAACAGATTTACAATCAATGTATAAAAAATAAAAAACCTGTTATTGTAATTGAAGTAGGAAATCTCAAAAGAGGAGTGACTTGGAGGATCTGTCTGGATCATATCAATGGTCTTGGAGTTTTTGGAAATATTGAAAATTTAGACTCCATGAGACCACAAAAATTGGGTATTTTACTCCAGCAACCAAATATGCAACGACGTGGGGAAATACTGATAGCCACCCAACATTCCAAAAGCCTTCAGTGGGAAGGTCTACCTAGTATGGAACAATGGGTTAGAGAAACCGTAGTCAAAATTAAAAAGTATACCAGTCGAAGAATTGTGGTTAGACCCCATCCTAGGTCAATTTTGCGTGAAAAATTTGTGGATGCTGTACTTGATGTTCCAAGAAAGATCGAAAACAGTTACGACGAGTATGACATTGATTATGGATATCACTGTGTTATCAATCACAACAGTGGTCCGGCAGTGCAGGCCGCAATTCATGGAACGCCTCTGATCTGTGACCAGTCAAGTTTGGCGTTTCCGATGAGTGAAAAATGGGAAAATTTAGAAAACCCACAATTGCCAGATCGCGAAGAATGGTTTCTAAAACTCTGCCATACCGAATGGACTGTAGATGAAATTGCACAGGGTATACCACTCAGCCGTCTTGAAAATCACCTTGAAGAAAAACTGAAAAAAATCAGTTGATTTTCTGATTTTTAGGTGCTATACTGTATAGATGCTAAAATCACGATATGTCGAAGATCTGTTTCTTGAGTTCATGGACCTATGCGATAATAAAAATATCGAGCTCCAACATCAGGATCAATCAGCCGCAAATAGTTTTTATGTTGTAATATCAACTGCTGGCCAGCTGACTAAAAATCAGGCAAATTTTCTCATAAAAATCCTTCAAAAATACAAGCTCTACGCAAAAATGGCAGGACTTGATTTTGAAGATGTATTAGTAAATCCTGTCTGGAAGAATAGTTTTAGACAGTTAGATCTCACAAAAAAAATCTTTGTTGAAAAAGATGAGCATGGGGAAATGTGGATCTGTGTTAAGTTTCCTTTTGCCTTAAAAGAGGTATTTGAGAAAGAAATTTCACCGGTTACCAAAGACTACAGTTCTAGCATGTGGGATGCCGAAAGAAAAATTCGTCGACTGAAATTTTATAATTTTAACCTTATTGAAATATTTGAGTTCGCCACTAAGCATAACTTTGACGTTGATGATACGTTCATGATTGCTCTAGGTGAAGTTGAAGAAATATGGCAAAATGAGGAAGAAATTGCCCCTTACTGTATCAGGCACTTTGGTGCCACAGTGGATCTTTGTAATGCCAGCGAAGAGGTAGTTCAATGGTGGGAAGAGCATAGAATCTGTAATCAGGGCCACGATCTGTTAACGGCCAAGGCCATGGGCTATCCCCTTAAAGAAACCCCAGAAAATCTAGTAGAAAAGATTGCTAGCTCTACTGCTACACAGTTTTGGTTAAAAAGTCTAAATCAGTTTTTTGAAATACAGAAGTCTGTCAACGGCGTTGTTGCTGTTATTTTAAACAAGGGCGATGCTTCGCAGTCCTGGGTTAAAGAGTTTTGTATAGAAGCCGAACGAAATCAGATGGATACCACAGAAATCCGTGTTTGTTTTAGACTAGACAAAGACGAGGATCGAGGATTTAATCAATGGGTCAAAGACAGTGGCTATGGTGGGAAAGTCGAAGGCGGCAAGATTTTTATATTTCAAAATAAGCCGCCTAAGTGGTTGTTTTCTGAGAACATAGATGTTAAAATAATACTAACAAATAGTTTATATCCAGTGCCAAGTACTACAACACAGTCTTGGATGGATACACATACCTGCGTATGTTTCGTGGGAGACATCAAAGCATCACACGTTAAGGAAAAGAAAATTGTCGAGTTGTAAGCTCATTATTAGAGATGAAGTCAACATTAAGATTGAAGGTCTTGCTGTAGAAACAAGACGTAAAATTGTCAACAAATTAAAGTTTGACTTACCTTACGCACGACACATGCCTGCATATAAATTAGGCCGCTGGGATGGTACTAAAACTTATTTTGGTATTGGTGGTACAGGATATCTTGCACATCTAGATGTTATATTGCCCATCATAGAAGACAGCGGTTATGAAATTGACATAGAAGATCTACGTGTTCATAGCAAGTTAGAATTTACAGCAGTCACGGAAAATTACTGGGCAGACAAAGGCAAGACATGGCCTAAGGGACACCCAGAAGCAGGCAAACCTATTATTCTACGCGACTATCAATACGATGTAGTCAATAAGTTTTTAGAAACTCCACAGGCATTACAAGAGGTAGCAACCGGTGCAGGTAAAACAATTACCACCGCTACACTTAGTCATCTTTGCGAACCTTTTGGTCGCACTATGGTCATTGTTCCTAACAAATCATTGGTAGTGCAAACCGAAGAAGATTACAAAAATCTAGGGCTTGACGTTGGTGTATACTTTGGAGATAGAAAAGAATTAAACCGTACACACACTATATGTACATGGCAGAGTCTTAATATCTTAGACAAGAAAAGTCACGATGATGCCACACTATCTTTGGCAGAATTCTGTGAGGGCGTTGCTGCAATTATTGTTGACGAAGTTCACCAGGCCAAGGCTGAAGTGTTGACAAAACTCCTTACACAAAATTTTAACCACTGTGCAATACGTTGGGGATTGACTGGAACTATACCTAAGGAGGCTTGGGAATTCCAAGGCATTCTTGCCAGCATTGGCCCAGTTATTAATCAAGTAACTGCACATGATCTACAACAGAAAGATGTATTAGCACAACTTAACATTAATATTCTTCAAACAACTGATGTTCAAGTATTCCGTAGTTTTCAAGACGAGTACAGCTTTTTGGTAACGGATCCAATTAGACTAGGATGGATCGCTGGTAAGATAAAAGATTTTAGTCTTACTGGAAATACCTTGGTGTTAATCAACAGAATTGACACAGGAAATAAGTTAATTGAATTAATTCCTGAAGCTGTGTTTGTCAGCGGAGGCATGAAACTTACAGAAAGAAAAGAAGAGTATGACGAAATTAAAACTAGTGATGGCAAGATTATTGTGGCGACTTATGGTGTGGCCGCTGTGGGTATTAATATCCCCCGTATTTTTAATCTGGTTCTTATTGAGCCCGGAAAGAGCTTTGTTCGAGTTATACAAAGCATTGGCCGAGGTATTCGAAAAGCCGAAGACAAGGACCACGTTGAGATCTGGGATATCACATCTGCCTGCAAGTACGCCAAGCGCCATCTCACTGAGAGGAAGAAATATTATAAGGAAGCGAAATATCCGTTCGCAGTCACAAAGGTCACTATATGAAAATACTCACATTGAATAACACAGCATTTGATCTAAACGATCTACCAGACGAGATAGAGGAGGATGTTAGATTCAGTGTATTAGATAACAGCAATCCTTCAGAACCAGATTTCTTTTTTATGCCTCTTATATTTTTAGAGTCATTTAATTCTCCAGCAATTTTACTAAACATTGGAGGTTATGAAGTACAAATGCCTT
>Ga0209296_1001776_pt1 | contig 15996 bp, 25 predicted proteins | sample S_130206_EF_Meta_FD_187319 | JGI IMG/M metagenome (GOLD analysis project Ga0209296, IMG submission 187319) | Freshwater microbial communities from Lake Simoncouche, Canada to study carbon cycling - S_130206_EF_MetaG (SPAdes) (version 2) | ecosystem: Environmental > Aquatic > Freshwater > Lake ...
TCTGGCAATATATCCCCGATGAAGTCCGAGCCGATGCTAGATAGTCCTTTTAAGATCCGACCAAACACAACTCAATGACAGAATCACCCAAGCGTAAAGCGCCGCTACGAGGGGCAACAGAAGCGCGCATCCACAGCCCTCTTTTGAAGGGCAAATCTCGCGCTAATGAGATTTTTGAAATGGTTGATCGCTTAAAAATGGATAGGTTGATGCCTTACCAAAAATGGGTGCTTCAGGACATGATGAGCGTGGATAAGAAGGGTTTATACAGGCGTAAGACCCTATTGCTATTAATTTCGAGACAGAATGGCAAAAGTTTTCTAGGACGCATCCGAGTCATCTGGGGCATGTTCTATGGAGGCGAAAAGAAGTTAATTATTATGTCTGCCAATAGAGCAACCTCTCTCATGCTCTTTAGAGAAATTGCTTGGACGATAGAAAGCACTCCAGAGTTAAAAGCGATGACTAAGGCTATTCGCTACGCTAACGGCGGCGAAAGAATTGAACTGCTTAACGGAGCAACTCTCGATGTCATCTCCGATAACTCATCCTCGCCCAGAGGCCGCACAGCAGACTTTCTCTGGATCGATGAAATCCGAGAGATCTCAGAAGAAGGATTTAAGGCAGCAGTTCCAGTAACTAGGGCTCGCGCTAACGCCCAGACATTTTTGACATCAAATGCCGGAGACCATTTCAGTAGCGTACTGAATAATCTTGTCGAGCGCGCCAAGGACTATCCACCTGAGACTTATGGCTACTATGAATATTCTGCTCCACAATATTGCAAGATAGATATAACTCTAGATTCCTTTTGGCGTGATGCTGTAGCACCAAGTAACCCTGCTTTGTCTTACACGATCACTAAAGAGTCGATTGAGGAAGCGATTGCGACTAATCCAATTGAGCAGACAAGAACCGAGACGCTTTGTCAGTGGATCGATAGCCTTCAGAGTCCTTGGCCTCATGGAGTGCTTGAAGATACCTCAGATAGCACTTTGGAGTTGTCAGTCGGTGCTTATACAGTTTTTGCCTTTGATACTAGTCCGTCAAAAAGAAACGGCAGTTTAGTTGCAGGCCAATTATTGCCTGACGGTCGAATTGGTGTTGGAATACTAGAAACCTATAGTTCAATGGTTGCAATTGATGAACTGGCTATGGCGGCGAGTATAAAGGCTTGGTGTGACATATATAAGCCTCGATTGGTCTGTTATGACAAATATGCCACACAGACCATGGCCGACAGGTTATCTAGGTCAGGAGTGGTAACGCAGGATGTTTCAGGCCAGCAGTTCTATAAAGCCTGTGGTGATTTGTTAGAAGGTTTAGTCAATCATCGCATAGTTCATAATGGTCAAGAAGAGTTTATCCAACAGATGAACAATTGCGCCGCTAAAGTCAATGACTCAGCGTGGCGTATCGTAAAAAGGAAAAGCGCTGGCGATATTAGCGCGCCGATTGGAATCGCAATGGCAGTTAGCCAGTTAATGATTCCTCAACCTAAGCCACAGATATACACTTAGACACGCCCTAGCATATTGTCTAATTACTTGACAAATGCTATAATTTCTGACTATGGGTCTATTTCGCAAAACTGAGGCAACACCAAAAAACGATAAGCCTTCCATAATTGCGCAGTACGCACCCCAAGTCCTTAGCACTCCAGTCTTAACATCGCTAGTACCTGCTCAGTCAATTACTAGAGAATTGGCACTTGAAATCCCAGCAGTCGTTCGCGCTAGAGATTTAATCTGCAATACCATCGCTGCGATGCCACTGGAGTTATACCGTAAATCTACAGGTGAAGAATTAGGCAAGCCAGTCTGGATGGATCAACCATCATTTAATCAGCCTCGTTCTGTAACTATTGCTTACACAGTTGATTCGTTAATGTTTTATGGTTTTGCGCTGTGGATTGTAAAAGAGCGTTATCAGGAAGATGGCCGACCTTCAAGATACGAGTGGATTCCTAATCAGCGCATTACTCCGTTCTACGGAGATTCAGAAGGTCATTACATTGAAGGTTATTATGTAGATCAATACTTCTACTCTAATGATGATGTAGTTACATTTCAGTCTTTAAGCGATGGCATACTTACAAAAGGTGCAAGAGTTCTGCGTGGCGCGCTTGACTTAGAGATTGCTTCTACTTTAGCAACTTCTACACCAATGCCTTCAGGTATTTTGAAAAATACCGGTGCGGATCTAGATCCTAAAGAAGTTCAAGGCTTATTAGCATCATGGAAGCAAGCAAGAGCCAATAGATCTACTGCTTACCTAACTTCTACTTTAGAATATCAAGCAACTGCCTTCTCACCTAAAGACATGATGTATCAAGATGCAAAAGAAAACTATGCAACTCAAATTTCACGCCTGTTTAACATTGATGCGTTTTACCTTAGCGCAGATGCTAATTCAAGCATGACATACACAAACTTGTTAGATTCTCGTAAGCAGTTTGTTTCTTTAACATTGCAGCCTTACATTACTGCTGTAGAAGATCGTCTAAGTATGAACGATGTAACTGCTAACGGTAACGAAGTGCGATTTGATTTAGATGATTCATTCTTGCGCGCTAACCCAATGGATGACTTGCTAGTCATCGAGAAACTACTTTCACTTGGTCTAATCAATGTAGAACAAGCGATGGAAATGACAGATCTAACACCTAACGGAAGCAATGGTATGTAATGGAAAACCAGATCCTTACCTTCTCGGCTGAACTTACAGCCAATGTTGAAGAGCGCACTATCTCTGGAAAGATTGTTCCAGTTGGTACAGGCGAGATTGGTTCAACTTCAGCAGGACGAGTGGTATTTGAAAATGGAAGTATTGAACTTCCAGCAGATCCTAAGAAGATCAAGTTGCTTAATCAGCACAACAACAAAGATCCTCGCGGTCGCGCTTCTTTCTTCAATGAAGTTGCTAACGATGGTGTCTATGCAAGTTTTGCTGTATCAAAAAGCGAAAAGGGAACACAAAGTTTAATTATGGCTGAAGAAGGTTTAGTTTCAGGCCTTTCAGTCGGTGTAGAAGTAATTAAGTCAAAGATGAAGAGCGGCGTTATGCATGTTTCTGCTGCTCGTCTTATTGAAGTTTCATTAGTAACAGAGCCAGCATTTAAGTCTGCTCAGGTTATTGATGTCGCAGCCGAGGAAACTCCAGAGGCTGTAGAAGAAATCCAACCAACAGAAAGCGAGCAAACTGTGGAGCAAACTCCAGAGACAGTTGCAGCACCAGTAGAAGCAGCGGCTGTAGAAGCGGCTCGCCCAACTGTGGCAGTAACAAATGTGCGTGAGCGCATTGCACCAATCACATCTGCACAATATCTAGGCGCATCAATCAAGGCTGCAATGGGTGATAATGATTCACGCCGCATTGTCGAGGCTGCGGATGATTCGACTTCTACAAATACGGGTTTGACGCTCCCAGCGCACCTAACAAACTTCATCACAACAACATTCTCAGGTCGCCCTGCATTTGATGCAGTAACACGCGCTGGAACTGTTCCACAACTATCATTTACAATTCCTAAGATGGGAACAGCACCAACTACAGCAGTAACTGCTGAAGGTGCAGGACCATCTGAAACAGGAATGACTTCAACTTATGACACAATCACAGCAAGCAAGTACTCATCAATCAACCGCGTGTCATTCGAGTTGCTTGATTTTTCAAATCCTGCGTTTGAGACATTGCTTCTAAATGAAATGCGTAAGGGTTACGAAAAGGCAACAGATGCTGCACTAATCTCAGCCTTTACAACTTCAGGCGTACAGGCAACAGGTGTTGCTGCAACAGCAGCAGGCTTGCAGTCATTCATTGCAACTGAATCAGCAGCAGCATACAAGGGTACAGGCGGAGATTACGCTCGCAAACTAGTTGCATCAACTGATCAGTGGGCAGCCATCCAAGGTTACGCAGATACAACAGGACGCGCACTATATAACGCACAGTCTGCAACATACAACGCTTCAGGAAATGCAACAGGTTCATCTACTGTTGGAAACATCCTTGGCACTGATCTAATCGTAGATCACAACATCACAACTTCAGGAATCATTGATGAGTCAGCGTTCTTGGTTGCTCCAGAATCAGTTTATGTCTGGGAATCACCAACTACAAACCTTCGTGTCAATGTTTTGACTACAGGTGAAGTTGAGATCAACATGTACGCATATCTTGCAATTTATGTTAGCAAGGCCGGAGCAGGCGTACGCCGCTTCAATTACACAGCACCGTAAGCAATAACCTAAGTCGCTCTGGGGAGTAGTAGCCCTCTACTCCCCAGAGTCTTTAGAAAGGAAATCGTCATGGCACTTACGACAGTTGCAACTTTAAGAAGCACTCTTGGAGTTGGAACATTGTATCCAGACGCGACCCTTCAATCAGTTTGTGATGCTACAGATGCAGTCCTTCTTCCCATGCTATGGACTCCTCAGTGGTTTGCTGTAGCACACAGCAACAATGTTGGTGAAGGTACTCTTTACTTTGACATTCCAGTTACAGACATTTTTTATGTTGGTCAAGTAGTAACTATTTCTAATTCAGGTACTAAATACAATGGATCTAAAACTATTCAATCTGTTGGTGAGTATTCAATTAATGTAACTACAACTCATACAGTTGTACAGCCTAAGCACCCCATTGAACCTTTTGGCACAGTAAAAGCAGAAACTTACACAGACTGGACTCTTGACGAGGCTGTAAAAAACGCTGCCTTAATGGTAAGTGTCGAGATTTGGCAAGCAAGGACTGCCACCCTTTCTGGCTCCAATGCTGTCGATTTCCAGCCATCCCCTTATAGAATGTCAGCACAATTACTGGCAAAAATAAGGGGCATGATTGCCCATGCGCTCAGCCCTAACAGCATGATCGGGTAGCAGATGCCGACACCTGCAATAACTACACTGCGAACTACTTTAGCCACTGCGCTAATAGATAATTCTCGATACTCAACTTTTGCTTTTCCTCCCTCAGTAGTTTTGGCTAACAGCCTAATAATTTCTCCGGATGATCCATATTTAACACCTAATAACAATAGTCAGATTACAGTCGCACCAATGGCTAACCTGAAAATTATTTTAGTAGTTGCTTTGTTTGATAATGAAGGCAACCTTAATGGCATAGAAGATTTTGTTGTATCAGTGTTTAACAAACTATATAACAGTGGTCTGGTCTATAATGTAAGCGCGGTAAGCGCACCAAGTATTCTCAACGCTGCGTCAGGTGACTTGCTCAGTTGCGAGATGTCCGTAAGTATCTTAACGAGATGGGAATAACCATGACCGATATGGCACAATGGGAAAAAGAGAATGAAGCCTTCCTGATCAAAATCGGTCAGGTAAAGCCAGCAGCACCTAAGCCAGTAACTAAGAAAGAAGAGGAATAATCCGATGGCAGTTTATTTAGCAAATACTGGGATTCTAACTGTTAATGCGGTAGATCTCTCAACACTGGTTACATCCGTAACTATCAACCGAGCATTTGACGAACTTGAGACAACGGCTCTTGGTGACTCAGGTCATCGTTTTGTAAAAGGTCTTGAGGCTTCAAGCATTACTATCGAGTTTTTGAATGATGCAGATTCTGCAAAAACACTTCAGACACTTAACACTAACTGGGGTTCAAATGTAGTTGTAACATTCAAGCAGACATCTGCTGTAGTAGGGCCAACCAACCCTCTCTATACCATGACATGCTTGGTGAACAACATCACTCCTGTTAATGGAGATGTCGCAAGCCTAAGTTCCCAGTCTGTGACTTGGAATGTATCAGGCACTATTGCAATAACAACAGCGTAAAAACTAACTAAGGGGCACACAATGGCTAAACTAAAGATCGTTCGTACAGATGGAAGTATTGTTGAAGGAGAAATCACCCCTGCGGTGGAATATTTTTTCGAACAACAAACTAAAATGGGTTTTCATAAGGCGTTCAGAACTGAAGAATTGCAGAGCCATGTGTACCTTTTGGCTTGGGAAATTATTCGCAGGTCAGGTGAAACCGTTAAACCTTATGGGATGGAGTTTATCGAGACATTGAAAAATGTCGAAGTATTAGATTCCGACCCTTTAGCCTAAAGCGCGATCTTCCATTCACCTACCTTATTGCTCGTTTGAGCATTAGGTTGGGGATTGCGCCACAGCAGTTATTAGATCTAGATAAGACCATGCTAGATGCTCTAGTTCAAGGTCTCAAAGATGAAGCGAAGGAGGTTAGCGATGCAAATCGAACTAAGAGGAAACGCTGACCTTCGCAAGGCTTTACGCCGCTTCGCTCCTGATCTAGACAAATCCTTAAAAGCAGAAATGCGTAGAGGTCTTTCACCTGTAGTCAGAAAGGCTAAGGGTTATGTACCTTCTGATTCTCCTCTTAGTGGCTGGGCTGGCAGATCTTTTAGCGAAGGTAGATTTCCGATCTTTAATTCTGCAAGCATAAAGTCTAAGATTGGCTTTACTACATCTGTTTCTAAGCCTAACAAAAATGGCTTCACTTCTAACGCTTCTTTGTATAACAATTCCAGAGCAGGTGCTATTTACGAGTCTGCTGGTCGTAATGGCCCACAGGGGCAACCTTGGGTCGGCCCTAAAGGCCCAGCAGGTAATAGATATTCACACTCTCTCAACCCTAAAGCAGGCGAGCAATTCATTGGTGCAATGCCACCATTGCAAGGCAGCCTAAAGGGTCGCGGTCGTTTAATCTTTCGCGCATGGTTTTCTGACAAGGGCGTTGCAGAAGGTATTGTCAATAAGGCTATTTCTACAGCAGAAAGAGAACTTATTAGGCGGTCAAATACCAGAACATTAGGAGTAGCCGCATGAGTACATTCTTTGAACAAATCTTTATTGGTTCTAAGTTTGATGCTAAAGGATTTAAGCAGGCAGAAACTGCACTTGGTAAATTAAACGGCACTGCCAAGAAACTTGCTGGAACTTTTGGTCTAGCCTTCGGTGCAGCCGCTATTACTTCTTATGGCAAGGCTGCTGTTAAAGCGTTCGCAGCAGATGAAGCAGCAGCGCTTAGACTTAACAGAGCAGTGGAAAACCTAGGCATTGGTTTTGCTAATCCTGCAATTGCAGACTACATTGCAAAGTTAGAAAGATCCTCAGCGGTTGCAGATGACATCCTTCGCCCAGCGTTTCAGGGGCTATTGACCACCACAGGCTCATTGACTCAATCTCAGAAACTTCTAAGCGATGCAATAACAATTAGCCGCGCTTCTGGCATCGATCTTGCCACAGTTACAGAAGATTTAGGCCGAGGCTATATTGGTGTAACTAAGGGTCTTACTAAATACAATACAGGTTTAAGCAAGGCTGAACTTCAGTCAATGTCTTTCAATGACATCTTGGGAACATTGCTAAAGCGTTCTGCAGGAGCAGCCGAGGATTATCTAGACACTACAGCCTATAAGATGGATGTTCTAGGTCTGGCAACAGGCAACGCTTCAGAAATCATTGGACAAGGTTTTGTCGATGCTCTGGCTCGCGCTGCCGGAGGCACAGAAGCCACAGATGCGCAGATCTTCTTAGAAACAATGGCTGGCTTATTTAACAAAGTAACTCTTGCAGCAGGTACTAGCGTAGGAGCAATTCCTACCCTTGCTCAGAACCTTAAAAAACTTGGTAAAGACATCTTTATGGGCTTCGCAGGCAAGCAAGTAGGTGTCAATCTAGCGGTTCCAGCAAAAGAAAAAGAACTGGAACTAACTCTTAGTCAGAAGAAGCAAGAAGAACTACTTGCTAAGTTTGAAAAAGATTCAATTCGCAGAGAAAAAGAAAGACTTGCTCTAAAGAATAAGCAATTAGCCACAGACAAGGCTAAGGCAATTATTGCAAAAGGTGAGGCTGCTCTTCTTAAAGGCAACGAAGTCTTTGACATGGATAAGATCCAGATTGCCGCTGCGCTTACTAATCAGGCTGAACAATTGGGCAAGGCAACTAGCAGCACAGCAATTCTTCAGATTGCTAATGATACTGCTCGTCTCAATGTGAAGAAGTCAATCCTTGCCCTAGAAGATGCTATTGCTTCAAAGGATGAAGCAGCCATTATTGCCGCTACTAATAAACTTAACGCAGACTTAAAGTCACTTTCTGCCCTGACTGGTCAGAGTGTAAAACTTACAGATATTAAGTCAATTCTTGACACGCTAAAGCCTGTTGATCTGATCAGTGAAAAGAATCTAAATTATGCTTTGGCTAAGATACGAGAGATGCTTGATTTGTTGGCAGCGGCTACTGGACAAAGCACAGCAGGAATACCTAAGAGCGGTTCTTTAGGTTCTGGAATCGCAGCAGGAGATTACATCGAGCCTATTTCTAAATCTGTTGCTGCTCAGGCTTCTATCGATTCAATCCTAGAATATGCAGACGCGGCTTCAGCCAGAGCCAATGCTTTTGCAGATTTGCTAGACATGCAAAACTATGCAGACTTCTTGTCTCTAATTGATTATCAAAAGTCAGTTGGAGATCTAGGGGGCTATAGCGCTAACATGAACTCAGGTGCAGGCTACGGCTCAGGTAACACAATTATCGTAAATACTGGAGTAGGCGATCCTAATGCGATTGCTGAGGCTATTGATCAAGTCCTTGTCAATGCGCAACAGCGTGGAACTCTTAGAGGTTACTCAGCAGTATGACATGGCTTCCAGAGTGGCGAATTACAGTAGGTGATGATGTCTATACGACTGTCACCTCTGTTTCTTTTGCCTCTGGTCGCTTAGACATTGATCGCCAAGCAACGGCAGGTTACTGCCAAGTAGAAATTATCAACACTACTGGGGCAGATTTCACCATCAATGTTACAGAACCAATTACTCTAGAATTAAAGAATGGTAGTGGCACTTATGTCACTGTATTTGGTGGAGAAGTATCAGACTTTAATATTGGGGTTAGAAGTCCTGAAGAGTCTGGTTACATCACCACTGGCACAATTCTTGGCATTGGCTCACTCGCTAAACTGACAAAGGTCGTCTATAATACTGCCCTTGCAGAAGGGTTGGATGGCGCACAGATTGCAGCCATTCTAGGTTCAGCGCTTAACCTTACTTGGGCTGAAGTTACACCTACGACAACTTGGGCAACCTATCCAGCAACAGTGACATGGGCAGAAGCCGAGACATCGATCGGAACTATTGACTCAGGCTTCTACACGATGATTGCAGTTGCTGCTTCTGCCACTGCCAAGTCTCAGACGCTGGCTGATCAGATTGCAACTAGCGCGCTGGGAACGGTTTTCGAGGAAAAAGATGGAGATGTCTCATATGACGATGCAGACCACAGATCTAACTATCTTGCAGCAAATGGCTTTACTAACCTCGATGGCGCGTATGCAACACCTTCCTCTATCAAATCAACAACTCAGATTGCTCGTATCCGTAACAGCCTTATCTATCGCTACTCCACAGCCTACGGATCAACCTACAGCACCTCTGACGCAGACTCTATAGCCTCTTACGGCCTTTTTGAGCGTTCAACTGACTCTAACATTAAGAACCTTGGTGATATTACTGATATTGCCACACGCGAGTTAAACCTTCGCAAGAACCCTCGCGGATCACTGGGAGCGATTACCTTTAGACTTGACAATCCGGACATTCCAACAGAGATGCTTAACAGCCTTATTGGGGTGTTCTTCGGACAGCCTGTTCTAATAACTAATCTCCCAAGCAACTTATTTGGTGGATCATTCGATGGCTTTGTCGAGAATGTAGCACTCCGCGCTACCCCTAGTTTTGTGGAGATTACTCTCTACATCTCAGCAACAGACTTCTCACTATCAACAACCCAATGGGAAACAGTATTGCCTGCCTCACTACTCTGGACAGGCGTAAATGCTACACTTACTTGGACTAACGCGACTGGAGCACTAACCTAATGGCAACTACTACACCCAATTTCGGCTGGAGCGTTCCAACATCCAGCGACTTAGTAAAGAATGGCGCAACAGCCATCGAGACACTAGGTGACTCTATTGATGCATCGCTTGTCGATCTTAAAGGTGGCACTACTGGTCAGGTCTTGGCTAAGGCAACTAACACAGACATGGACTTTACATGGACTACACCTTCTGCTGGATCATCTGGTTCATCGAATGTCGCAGGTAAAAATGGTGTAATTAACTCTAACTTTTCTATCTGGCAGCGTGGTACTTCTGTTGCACAAACTGGATCGGCTACTTACACAGCAGACCGATGGTGCGCACTAAGAGCAGGTGGCACAACTGGCACAACGATAAGCCGTCAAGTAACTAACGACACAACTAACTTACCTTTCATTCAGTATGCGGCTCGCGTTCAGCGAGACTTAGCAAACACTGGAACAAGCAAGATCTTTTTTGCTAATAACTTTGAGACAGTTAATACAATTCCTTTTGTAGGCAAGACTGTAACTTTCTCTTTCTATGCTCGAAAAGGTGCTAACTATACTTCTGCAAGCGATGCGCTAGAAGCAAAAGTAATTTATGGCACAGGCACAGATCAGAATAATCTAGTGGCTTATACGGGCGAGGCAGATGTAATTAACCAGACTGCTACATTGACAACCACATGGCAGCGATTTAGTTATAGCGCAACAGTTTCTACTTCAGCAACAGAATTGGCAGTGCGCTTTGCTTATACTCCAGTAGGCACAGCACTTGCTAACGACTACTTTGAGGTAACTGGAGTCCAACTTGAAATTGCTGCTAGTGTCTCTGCCTATTCTCCTAATGCAGCAACATTTCAAGAAGAATTAGCCGCTTGCCAGCGTTATTACATTCGAAACACTACTGGCGGAAATGGAGGAGCACAATTTTCACAAGGAAATTCGGCTTCGACTACGCTTGTTTTGTATCCAATACCTTTACCGGTGACTATGCGAATAAACCCTAATTCTATTGACTACAATGGAACAACAGTTTATGACATTGGAACTGGTGCTTCAACTGCAATTTCTGCTTTAACTATAAATCAAGCAACTCCGCAATTTGTTCTTTTATTAGCAACAGTTGCATCTGGGCTAACACAATACAGACCATACAACTTGTATGCGAACACATCAGCAGCGGCATACATCGGATTAAGTGCGGAGTTATAAAAATGGATAAAACAACTTTTATTGAAGTGCAGAACCTAGACGGCACAGTTACAGAACACGCCTTAATTGCACACGCCGACGGGTCATTTACCTCAATGTTAAAAACAACTTATGATGAACAAGTAAAGGCGAATGAAGCCAAGACTCTCTAAGGCTGCATCACAGTTAAGGGAACAGGTCGATGACTCATTCCCAGATCGTGACCGCACATCGGATGGTTGGATCGGTGATACCCGACACGCTGCTCGCAAGTCTGATCATAATCCAGATGAGCAAGGTTGGGTTCGTGCCATTGACATCGATCGTGACTTATTCAAAGGATCAAAGCCAGACATTATGGGCGATCTTGCAAATCAACTTCGTGCCATATCAAAGTCAAGAGCAGACAACCGTATTGCTTACATCATATTCGATGGACGGATTTGCTCCAAGATCTTCAACTGGAAGTGGCGCAAATACACAGGGGCTAACAAACATATTAAGCACTGCCATGTCTCGTTTAAGAAAACGGCTGACAATGATGGTGCTTTTTTTCAAGTATCTATGTTAGGCGGAGAATAATGAAAGAACTAAAGACAGCAGCAGGATCTTGGGCGAGAGCATTTCTAGTAGCAGTCATTTCCATGGCAGCCGCTGGGGTTTCAGATCCCAAGGCACTTATTGCAGCAGGTCTGGCCTCTGTATTGCCTCCGGTACTGCGTTACCTAAACGCTAACGACACAGCACTAGGCATTAAAAAGTAATGGACGCCCTTAACTGGGCGGCTCTTGCAGTTGCAGTGATCTCAATCGTTACTGGCTTCGCAGGTTCTATTCGCTGGCTAGTAAAGCATTACCTTGCTGAACTAAAGCCTAATGGCGGAAGTTCAATGAATGACAGATTGAATCGACTTGAAGGGCGTGTCGAAACTATAATTACCTTACTAGACAGGTGACAATTATCTCATGGCAAGAAAAGCGACTAAGAATCTAGTTGAGCAAGATTACTCAGCACTCGATGCTTACTGCATCGGCATGTATGAGTTCGCTCAGAGTCTAAAGCGAGCCGGCTTTGATGAGGAAACAGTTCTAGGAATTATCGTAGAGCGTTCTGCTTATCCTGCATGGATCTTGCCTGATCCGATTGAGCCTGAGCGCTTCGGTGATTACGAAGATGAGGATGATGACTAGCACACAGAAGAAACGCTATTTAGTAATTAGCGATCTTCAGATTCCTTTTCATCATGAGCAAGCGGTCAAGAATCTAATTAAGTTAGTCAAGCGTGAGAAGTTTGATCTAGTATTAAACACCGGTGATGAACTGGACATGCAATCGCAGTCAAAGTGGGCTAAAGGTACTCACCTAGAATATGAGGGTCAGTTAGATGCAGACAGAACTCTGGCTCAAAACATCCTCTGGGATCTCGGAACGACTGACATCACTAGATCCAACCACACCGATCGTCTTTACCACACTCTCGTTAGAGGCGCTCCTAGCCTCATCGGACTTCCAGAACTCGACTACTCCAACTTTATGGGCTTCTCTAGCATGGGGATTCGTTTCCACAAAAAACCCTTTGAGTTCCACAGAGGCTGGGTATTAGTTCATGGTGATGAAGGATCGATGAACACCAATGCTGGACTTACAGCCCTAGGCTTAGCGCGTAAGTTTGGTAAGTCCGTAGTCTGTGGACACACGCACAGAGCAGGCATTAGTGCCTTCACAGAGGGCATAGGAGCCTCATACAGGACTTTGTGGGGCTTAGAGGCTGGGAATGTCATGGACAAGAAGAAAGCGTCTTATCTCAAGGCTGGAAGCGCTAATTGGCAGATGAGCGTAGCAGTGATTGAAACTTATGGAGATCGAGTTAGCCCAATGCTTTTACCCATCAATAAGGATGGATCTTTCACCCTTTACGGAAAGTTATACGCGTAAAAATCGTTATCGTTTCGTTACCTAAATGTGCTTGATAATGTCTCTAGCGCATGAGACTCTAATTCTGTAAGCGAACGAGGGCTTCTCTTACAGGAGGTAAAAATGCATATTACATATCAAGACTTTGATTTACTGACAGATAGCGCCATGGGCTGGAAAGGCAATGGCTGGGAAATACAGGCAGATCGTTTTACAGATCGAGTTTCTTTCAAATGGGCAGTATGTTATTGGGTTGAATCACCTGCTAGTCTTATTTTGGCAAGGACATTCTTACAAGACCATGATCATCCTTACGAGCAATCTTATGATCAAAGTATGGAATCATATATTTTGCTTACCAATTACGATGCACACAAATTGGCGGTGTCAGCATGATTGTTAATTCAATTACCATCATAGGCCTTATTGGCTTGTTTCTAGCAACTAACTTTATCTGGTATTGGCAAGGCTTTAAGGACGGCAGACGCGAAGGTTATGTTCGCGGTCGTGACCTAAGCCGCCAAGGGTTCTGGCAAGAATGAAATATCAGGAGATTTTACAGAGTGCCACTGACATTGTTCAAGATCGTGGTCTCAACGATTACGGTCATCCAGCGGATAACATGCAACACGCCGCAATGCTCATCTCAGCATATTTACAAATGCCAGTCACAGACTATCAAGTATGTGCCATTCTTGCCCTTGTTAAACTTGCAAGAGCAAGCACCGGAAACCCAGACAAAGCAGATAATTACATAGACGGAGCCGCATATATCGCTTTAATGGGCCAATTGGCAACTGAGGAGAATGAACTTTATGTTTAATTTATCGGAGTACACAACAGTTCGTGAGCGTTTAATTGAGTTCTGGAAAAGGTATCCAAATGGTCGTATTGAAACTGAAATTCTTGAATGGTCTGATCACCGTTTTATCGTTGCTGCACGCCTTTATCGAGAAACCACAGATGAAAAGCCATTCTCAACTGGTCTTGCAAATGAGGTTATTACGGACAGGGGTGTTAATAAAGATTTTGCTCTGGAAAACGGGGCTACTTCGGCTCTTGGTATCGCATGTGGTCATGCAAACATCGGCATCGACAAACACAAACCAAGCCGAGAAGAAATTAGTAAAGTAGTAGCACAAAAGCCTGTTAAGCCTACGGTTTCAGATGTGCAGGACTATTGGACTACTCCAGTCAATGAATACATGAAGGTAGTGGATGCTCCACAAACTCTGGAGAAAGCAATAGAGAATGTAGCGTCAATAATAGGCACATCCGAGGCAGCAGAAGTGCCTCAATGTAAGCATGGATCTATGGTCTGGAAAACTGGACACAGCACAAAGACTGGCAAGGATTGGGCAGCGTATCAATGTACAGCCCTTGGACACTCCGGCTTTGAAGGTAAATGTCCGGCAGTATGGTATGAACTTAACAGTGCAGGTAAATGGCAACCACAGAAGGCGAGAGTATAATGGGTCATGTAGGAATTAAGATCAATGGTGAATGGCTTGACCTCATGTCAGCCTTCATCGCCTGTCAATTATGTAATGAGCCAGTACAGATAAGAGATCTAGAGGATATATCTTCTGATTCTGTCAATGGCATAGTCACATGGCAATGCGCTAAGTGTAAGGCAGTCAATGGATAGCAAGGAGAATCTATTGCTTGCATTGATCTTATTCCTATTTATTGGTGGCGTGGCAATGGGCTACATGACAGGACTTAATCATTAGCCAAGCAAGAAAGCACAGAGGTTTTCGCACAGAACGCGTAGTCGCACAGTACCTATCGACTGTCTGGCAAGGCGCATGTGTGGGAAGGGGTAGTGGCAAGGATATTGTTAATGTACCGTTTGATGTTGAAGTTAAAGCCCGCGCTGGATTTCAACCGCTTGCATACATTAAACAGTTGAAGGCTCGGACATCCATTTCGGGGGAATTAGGATTCGGGGTTATTCGACTCAATGGTCAGGGTGAAGATGCGCGTGAGTATGCCGCGATCATTAGACTAGAGGATCTATTGCCACTACTCATATTAAAGTACGGTCACATAGACAAAGAACCTACAGAGGCAGACATAGACCGATGCTCTGGATGTGGGTCATACATGATCAGGAGATGCTTAACTTGCCAACCTACGACTACAAATGTGCCCGATGCAATCTTGGTCAAGAAGTCGAACATAGATGGAACAATCGACCAATGATCTTATGTGCCTATTGTAATGAACCAATGGTTAAGTTAATCAGTTCATCTGCCATTCACTTTAAGGGCAAGGGCTTTTATTCAACGGATAAATAATTATCCACAGAAGTTGTCCACAGGGTATAACAAAGGAGTTATTCCAATGCGAAACACCGCTCTGACCAGCACTTATGTAAATAGATTTGACAGTCATGATAACCTAAGTTCGCAGAACGCTTCAAGCGTTCAACTCGCGCCGCTGAAGCGGATAGCGCGAGGGGTGCTACTAGGTTTTGGGCTATCCCTATGCTTTATGCAAGCAGCAGGTTCTACAGATCTAAATGATATAAGCATGACACCTAAACAATATGCTTACTATTCATTGAATGATATTAAACAATATAAATGCATTGCTACCTTGTATGGTAAAGAGTCAGCATGGAATTACAAGGCATATAACAAATCATCTGGCACTGTAGGAATACCACAAGGTAAGAGTGTTTGGCTATTAACTGCCACACCAATACAGCAAGTAGAGTGGGGCTTACGCTATATTAAGGCAAGGCATGGCACACCATGCAGGGCGCTCGATCATTGGAAGAAATACAATTGGCATTAGACAAACTGAATAGTCGTAAGTACCGCGCTCATAAAGAGCGTGTGTTCTTGCGTGATGGTCGGATGTGCAGATATTGTGGATCAGATGAGAACTTACAGATTGATCATATAATTTCTCGTAAGCGAGGGGGCACACATGACCTCGAAAACTTACAGGTCTTATGCCGCGATTGTAACCTGCGTAAATCGAGCAAGGAAGAGGGTGTTTTTTTAGCAGGGAGGGCTAC
>Ga0209296_1001778_pt1 | contig 15982 bp, 10 predicted proteins | sample S_130206_EF_Meta_FD_187319 | JGI IMG/M metagenome (GOLD analysis project Ga0209296, IMG submission 187319) | Freshwater microbial communities from Lake Simoncouche, Canada to study carbon cycling - S_130206_EF_MetaG (SPAdes) (version 2) | ecosystem: Environmental > Aquatic > Freshwater > Lake ...
ATATACTCTTGATCAGCTTACAAGCAATATTGTAAATAATAGCATTGCAACTCTAAATACAACTGTTAGCAATAATAATGCAAATACAAGCAATTTTATATTATCTACCAGCAATATTATTTCAAAGCGGATAACTGATTTAACTACTGATATGATTACAGAAAATACAAGTGCTGCTAATAAATTTATTGTTAATAACATATATAATAATAATTTAGAACTTAATGGAACTTTAACTATTAACTCAAATTTAATAGTTTTAGGAGATAGCACACAACTTGATACAGTTGTATATACTACCGAAAGACTTGAAGTAATTAACGCTAATAACACAACTACCGCTTTAATGGTGCAACAAAAAGGAAATAGCACTGATATATTTGTTGCTTCAAACCTAACAACTAATGTTTTTAATATTGACACAAACGGCAATGTTAATATTTCAGGTATTTATAAAAAAAATAATAGAGATGTGTTTTTTGATACAAGCAACTATGTATTATCTACAAGTAATATCTTAAGTAATCGCCTATATATCCTTGATCAACTTACAAGCAATATTGTAAATAATAGCATTGCAACATTAAATATCAAGGTTAATGCAAATGATGCGAATACAAGCAATTATGTATTATCTACAAGTAATATTTTAGCAGAACGAATAAATAAATACTCCGTTTGGACTCCTACAACTTCTAATATTTATTATTACTCAACAGGTAATGTAGGAATTGGTACTACAATACCACAAAGTAAACTACATATATGCGACAACAGTAGCAGTAATACAAAACTAATAATTCAAAATACAAATGTTTCTTCTTCATTTATGCCTAATTTAATAACAGTAGCGGGTGCAATATCAACAACAGGTAGTATAGATAGATGTATTTCATTTCCTTATACAACAGATAATACTGGTTCTGGCCAAACATTATATACCTTTACAACAACTGAAGATTTATTGTGTGAAATATTAATTGTGGGCGGTGGCGGTGGTGGTGCGTCGGGTGGTGGTGGTTCAGGTGGGTATCTATATACAAGCAATGTGAATATAGCATCAGGTAATTTAAGTGTTCGTGTTGGCAAAGGTGGCTCAGGTATTGCGACAGGCGGCAACTCGGGATTTCAGGGAACTCATTCCGTCCTAAGTGGTAGCACCATAGCAACAATGACAGCATATGGTGGTGGAGGTGGAGGAGGTTCATCACAAGTAGCCCCTGCACATACTACAGGACAGGTAGGTTCTTATGGCGGTGGTGGTGCTGATAATACAACACGGCAAACATATACTTCTACACAAGGTAATAGAGGTGGTAGTTCTATAGTGAATTATTATGGTAGTGGGGGGGGTGGTGGTGGAGCTAATGAAATTGGAGGCGATCCTGTGTATGTTCCTGGTGTTCTTGCTGGAGGCAGCACTTCGTTTCAAGACCAATATAATCGCGGAGGAAAGGGCGGTGATGGCAAATTAAACAGTATCACCGGAACTGCAATTTATTATGCGGGAGGCGGAACAGGTGGAGCAAATACGAATAATCAAACTGACACGAGCGTCCAAGTAGCTCCATTAGGAGGTGGCGGTTTAGGTTCGCGCGCCCCTAATGAAAATGGAGGCAATGGCACAAATGGTTTAGGAGGTGGCGGTGGTGGTGGTGATTATGAAAGAACATTGGGAGGAGGCAACGGTGGTTCAGGTATCGTGATTATACGTTATCGTGCCGTAGTTGCTTCCACGGCGGCCTCTTCTATTGCTTCAGCAGCATCTATAGAGTTTATACGAGGAACACAAGAAGATACAAATACTGATTACAAAATTGGCAATTATAATGGGTATTTTAAAATAATATCGTCGTCGTCCAATATTGATAGGACGCATTTGCAACTTTCGTCAAATGGCAACTTGGCGCTTGATGGTAGTTTTAATGCAACATCCTACTTACTAAATGGAAACCCTTTTAGTATAGCGACAGAAGTAGGATATACGAGCAATTATATTTCAACTGTTAATACAAGTTTAATTAACCAGATAAATGAGCTTAATAATGCACAGCTTAACTATGTATTATCTACAAGTTCAAATTTAGGCGATGGCTTAACGGATGTGATTTATAATATGAATATAAATGACAGAAGTATAAGTAATTATGTGCTAACCACAAGCAATGTTATACAAAGGCGAATAAATGAGATAACAACTGATAAAATTGTAGAGGGCTCAAATAATAAATTTATAATACAAAATAAATATAATAGTAATCTTGAGATTAATGGAAACCTTGTTATTAATTCAAATCTTATAGTAAATAGCTTGGCAACATTAAACAATAATTTAAATATTACTGGAGATGTTAATTTTACAGGCGATTTATACAAAAATGGTATGGTTTATCCTAATGGCAAAACATATACCGGAAGTTCCTCTATATTATCGCAATATAGCCCTATACAAACACAATTCAATATGTATAAAAATGTAGTTGAGAAATCTGGCAGCGGCTGGCAATTTATAGATAATAATATTAATATTATAGATGATAAAGTTCAGGGTTTCTGCGTTCGCATTAAACCGAACCATTATTCATCAAAAATACTAATTAATTTAAATTGTCATATAGGTATTGACTATGGGACTGATGCAAGATGGTGGGGTCTCCGCTTATATCGCAAGATTGGCGAAGCAGGTGAATGGACGCATATTTCAAATGCTGATGGCACTGATTACAATAATAACAATGGGACTACTTGCTGGCTGTCACATAATTTAGGCGCAGATTCAAGCACGCATTCCTATTTTATAGCAAATATATCAGGTGCATACTATGATATCCCTGGCATATCTGAAGACTATATCTATTATACTGCAAAATGGTGCTCATTACTTGGCGATAACACGCAAAATGGTAAGTTATATTTAAATAGACCCGCAATAATAAACTCTTTAAATGCTCCTATTGTTTCTTCATCTTGGAATGTAAGCGAAATATGGCAGCTGGAAACATCCTATTTTCCTAAGGGTGGTATCGTAACGAAGTATACACCTACCCAAACACAATTCAATATATACAAAAATGTTGTAGAAAAACTAAATGGCGGTTGGCAGTTTATAGATAACAATACCAATATTGTTAATAATAATATCCAAGGTTTCTGTGTGCGCATCAAGCCAAACCATTATACTTCAAAAATATTACTTAATTTAACTTGCCATATAGGTATTGATTATGGAACTGACGCGAGATGGTGGGGTCTCCGGTTATATCGCAGAGTAGGCGAAACAGGTGAATGGACACACATTACGGATGCAAATGGTAATAATGGTAATAATTATAATGACGGAACTCCTTGCTGGCTCTCGCATAATTTAGGAGCAGAGTCAAGCACATATTCGTATTTTATTGCAAATGTTTCTGGAGCTTACTATGATATGCCTAATGCAATGGATACATATGTGTATTATACTGTGCAGTGGTGTTCGCAATTAGGAGATGCATCGCAAAATGGCAAGTTATATTTAAATAGACCGGCGACATATAATAGTTCTAACAGCGCCGTCCTCTCTTCTTCTTGGAATGCCCAAGAAATATGGCAATTAGAAACCACATTTATCCCTAAGAATGCGGTTATTTGTCAAAATATGTCAATACAGACATTGTTTAATATATATAGGAATATTGTGGTTAAAACAGGATATGATTGGCAATTTATAGATAATAATATTAATATTATTAATGAAAAGATTCAAGGTTTCTGTGTCCGCATTAAACCAACGCATCCTTCGTCAAAGGTATTAGTGCATATATCTTGTCATATAGGTATTGATTATGGGACTGATGCGAGATGGTGGGGGCTACGCTTATACCGCAAGATAGGCGAAGCAGGTGCGTGGACGCATATATCTGAAGCTGATGGGAATAATTTAATAGATAACCAGGGGACTTCGTGCTGGCTCTCGCATAATTTAGGTGCAGAGTCAAGTACATCCTCATATTTTGTAGCGAATATATCGGGGTCATTCTTTGACTTACCTGGAACATCAAGCGACTTTGTATATTATACTGCTAAATGGTGCTCAATATTAGGAGACAATTCACAAGAGGGCAAGATATATTTAAATAGACCGGCGTATTACAATAATTCTAACAGTGCCGTTCTTTCGTCATCTTGGAATGCTCAGGAAATATGGCAGTTAGGGACACCCTATGAACCTGCAGAATATTCTATAATTAATATTTTTAATAATAATAATGTTGGTATAGGCAATACAAATCCTATATGTAAATTAGATGTTAATGGAACTATTAATGCGATTAATTATTCTACTATAAGTGATAGACGGTTTAAAAAAGATATTCAGCCTATTAATAGTTCGCTTGAGTTGATTAATAGAATAAGCCCAGTATCTTACTTAACAATAGAGCAAAATGAAGGAGATAGAAAGAATTATGGTTTTATAGCTCAAGATTTACACAGTATAATTCCTGAAGCTGTTAATGTGCCTGCAAATGAAAGCAACAAATATACGATTGAGTATATGGCAATAATACCACTATTAGCCAAGTCTATCCAAGAATTATCTGAAAAAATAAATAACCAGCAGAAAACTATAGATTATCTAAATGATAAGCTGTGTAATATGAGTAATAGCTAATATAGCTAATATATATTATCTCCTAATTTATTTTTTATATAATATAATATTATATAATGAGTGAAAAAAGCGAAGATATTCATTTTGAAAGTAAATTAGATCCGCGTTTAGAATGGAAGATAAAAAAACTGTTATCAAAAACAGAGGCATTAGTTCTATTATGTAGTAAAGCAAGCGGATATTGGAGTATGGTTAAGTTTTGTTTCAGTATCCCTTTAGTATTAACAAGCAGTGCTATGTGCGTGATCAACAGTATCAGTGATAATGCTGAAGATGTAAAGATACCTAATATTTGCGTGAATGCTGTCAGTGTTCTTATTATGAGTCTTAACAATAGTATAAAAGCGAGCGAAAAATGCGATCTATTTAGAAGAATAGGACAGCAGTTATTATTATTAACTGGCAAGATTGAAAATGATACTGAAATTGATGATGCTGAATTTAAATTATTAGCGATGACTTATGAAAACCTTGTTAATGATATATCTTTTGAAGAGATACCCGATAGATTTAAGAGACAGGTCGCAGAAAATTTTAAAGATAGATATTTACCTTTACAACTTAATGGAACAATGGGTAATAATGTGTCTTTTAAAAAAACTAATTCGGCCGATATTGTAATAAGACAGCAGAATGCTATGAATGTATAATACCAAAACCCTTGTTTAATCTATATCATTATCATCATATATGTTATAATTATCATTGTAATTATAATCAGCATCCTTTTCTTCTCCCTTATAAGCATCTTCTATGTCGCCAGCATCGCCAGCTCTACCGCCAGCATCGCCTCCGTCTTCTCCAGCTTCATCACCAGCATCACCAGCATCACCAGCATCACCAGCATCTCCAGCATCTCCAGCATCTCCAGCATTAACATTATATACATCCTTAATTATACCTGCAGCTTTAACTTGTCTGCGAATGTCATTTTCTTCAATATCCAAGTTTTGATTTTCTTTTAATTTCTTATTTTTATATTCTTCGCGTTTTTCATTAATAAATATGGCGATCTCTTCAGGTGTGAGAAACCTGTTATATTTTCCATCTAAATAGGTTTTTAAATATTCATAAAGTTCTCCTGCATTATATGTAATAAAATCTTTTGGAATATTTTCAACTCCTGATAAATCAGGGAAATTTAGAGAATTACTTATAATTAGGATGTTAATGGTATTTATTAAGTCAGCATTATCGTCATTATAATATTTAATTTTATTTAGATTATAGAGATGCTTATTAATCATCATCTTTATCTCCGTAATGGAATTCATAATTTTGGCTTTTAATACTTCATTCTCCTTGTATTTAGTAGATGAATTAACATTAACATATAATATTCTACATATATTAATTAATATCTCTTTGTAATTAATATATTTGCAATTTAGGAAATCGCTACCTATATTCTTCTTAACCTTTTTAAGTCGCAAGATATTCTCTATAATTACTGCTTCAACTGGATCAATCTCATAATTTATTAGATTATCTATTAAATTATCTGGTAATAGCTCAGATATACCACGCATACTCTCTAACCACTCGTTAACGCCGTAATTATCTATGTTATAAATATATGGTTTGTTATCAATAAACTTAATATTTTTATGTTTTTCCTTAACTTCTTTTAAAAATATATCATCGCTATCGCTGCTATCGCCGCTATCCTTAGGAACAGCAGGATTTGCTTCTTCAATACCAAAGTCATTGTCTTCGTCATCAACATCTTTCCGTCCCTTCTTTGCTTTTTTGTCCTTATAGTCCTTCTTCCTAATTATCTTTGGTGGCGTAAATCTTACATCTCGCTCTTTATTGATTAAACGAATTTTAGAATAAAGCTCTTTTAACTTGATTATCTCAGTATTGTCTGTAATCTCAAAATCAGATACATCATTGAATTTTGAATCTAATTTACGAAGGCAACAGCCTTGTATATATTTATGAATTTTCTCATATTTTGAATTGTTATTAGGAGTGAATAATAATTTATCTATATAATATATCTCTTCATCTGCATATTTAGACTTATCAATAGCGCATCTATTTGTCGTATTCTTTTTATTTAGCAATTCTGTCAATATGTTAGCGTCCTTATCCTTGTATTCTTCCGCCACAATAGTTATAAGGGATTTCCGCAATCCCTTCACTTCTATCATATAATCATTTTCATCTTTGTATTTAAAGAAGTCGCTTATCAATTCTATAGCATAATATAATAGCCCGTGTGTATTGAGTTTATCAATATGGTTTGGATTTAAATAATTAAGATTTAGAGATATATTGTTTTTTAATATATTCTCTTGTGTATCTACAATCCAGAAGCATACGGCGTTATAGAATATTATATTAATTTTATCTATAAACTTTTCATTAATTATCTTAACTATATCCTTGTGGGTTTTGTCTATATTCTTAGTTAGTAATAAATGCAATGGCGTCAATTCAGCATATTTCTTAGCATATTTCTTGGAGTTCTCTATATCTATATTCTTTCTTTCAAACTCTTTTAAGTAATCTTCATATCTCGTGGAAACGCTACGGTATTTCTTAAATAGGTAATTAGACAATGAATCGTAATTAATATCTATATTAGCAACATCATTAATCTTCCTAATCATCTCAAGTATTATTTTTAATATCTCAATAAATCCCTTCTCATTTCTAAAGTTTATATTTGCTATATATGTGTTTAAATTATAAGTATTCTCAACCCTATTAGCGTTAGCAGCAGCGACAGCGTTAGCCGCATTTATATCGGCTTCATTTGCAATACCCTTGTTTTCGTCATCAATTATATCATCGTCATCTTCCAAACCCTCATAGTTATCTATGTCATTTCCATCACAAATTGCCTTATTTTCCCTCTTAGATATAACATACTTCTTGCCGTCTTTGTCATAATCAAATATGTGCTCGCGCGAATGTATAAAAGCGTTTTTAATATTATCACAATCCTCTTTAATACTCTCTATATTTTCCTTGGCTTCTAAAATATTATTGATAGTTTCAAGAGCATTATCAATGTTTATGGTTTTTATTGACTGTTTGAGTTCTTCAACAACATCCTCAATTGTTATGCTATCCTCATTTATCTGCTTTATAATGTCATAAATGTTATAATTTTGCAAAGGCTTAACCTCGGTATAAATTATATCGCTTTTGTATTTAATTATGAGTTCCTTCGTTTTCTCAAGAAAAGAAATGATTTGCGCGGATATGTTAATAACTTTTAATGTCTTATCTATATTATCAAAAAATGTTAATTTTTTATTAATTAATACAGGGCGTTTAATTTTAAAACCTTTGTGAATATCCTTTCGCTCCTTTTCATTCTTTATAATAGAATACATATAATCAGTTAAGATACCAAGATCCGCCTCAGTAATAAAGTCAAGCGAATAATCGTATTTTTTAAATATATTATTAATATTACCATAATCAAGATAAAAACTATCCTTATTATTATTTATTTCGCTAATAATACTCCCTATATCTGGTCGTGTATTCTTAATTAACTCATATATATCTTCGTAATCCGCCGATGATTTGTAGTTAGTATTAATACTATTTAATAAATGCGATGCTACTTTAGCATACAGATAGTCATCTGTGGTAGCCGTAGGTATCTTGTAATATGATCCTATAATAGGAAGACTAATATCGTCGCCATCATTTATATCAAAGATATTCTCTACCTTTTCCATATGTCTGCATTTTATAACAGGGTAATCTTTGATGATTGAATAATATTTAGGGAAATCTACCTTGTTGAATTGATCATTATCTGTAGCAATAATAGTATTTGTATTATATGTTGGCTTTAAGCGTATCTTGGTAGATTTTCTATCATAGGAAATGCAAAACTTTTGCTTTACAAACTCTTTGAGGTCGCTTTTGTTATTATATTTTTCTATAAAATTATAGATGACTTCCTTGCTATCGTCTTCTCCGTATTTTTCTATTTCTCCTTCAGCTGCAAAAATATAATTAGTAAAATCTTTAATTTTTCCGCTATTACTTTCACGATTTGCAAGTATTTCATAAAATAAACTCCTTAATAGGTCAGCTTTTTTTTTATCTTTAAAAAAAACATATAATTGATTATATATCTCTTCTTTATCCAAAGCAATAAATGAGGGGTTTATTTTGCTCATTTCTTCAAAACTAAGTATCTCCGTGTATTCAATATCATCTAAGTCTTCGTCAATATATTCAATATCTCTTAGGTTTTCAGTATCCATTGCCATTTTGAACTTATGTTTCTATTTAATACAATAATATATATTATTATTATGTAAAAAGTAAAGTAAATAATGTATGTAAGTATGTAAGTATGTATGTAAGTATGTAAGTATGTATGTAAGTATGTAAGTAAGTATGTAAGTATGTAAGTATGTAAGTATGTAAGTATGTAAGTAAGTATGTAAGTATGTATGTAAGTATGTAAGTATGTATGTAAGTATGTAAGTATGTATGTAAGTTATAGCGAACTTAAATATTCTCAATAGCGAAGTTAGTCCATTCATTTTTAATCTTGGATAATTCCTCTATGATAATTGAGCAATTTTCTTCAAGGAATGATGCAAATATCTTGGAACTTGTAGGGTCGCTTACATTTTCCAAGGAGATGCGAATAATCATCAAAGATTTTAGCGGATGCGGGCAAATATAGCCAATATAAGTGCAGGATATTTTGTCTTTGAATTTATTATTTTCCCTAATATAATTGCTATGAATATAGGATTGTATAATATTTCCTAAAGTGTCATCTTCATCTTCAATAATAAATTCAAAAGTTCCTTCAATATCTTGAAATTGCTGTATTTTGACCTTTGTAGATCCTTCACTATTTAATTCTTTTTTAAGTGCTTCCAGTTTATTAATAATGATATCTAATGATTTGGATACCAGATATTTCGGCCCTATGTTATGATTTATGCTTTCAATATCAAACTTGAACCTAACAGGGTCGCCATATTTATTCTTATAATAAGAGCGTTCTTTATCCAAAATGTTATTTTTTTTATCGGCCTCCTTAGGGTCTTGGATATATGAGAAGTTTGATAGTGATACAGGGTTAAATGATGCATTATCGCGACCGGTTCTTTTAACAATCTTGGCTTTAAAATGCAAATGCTCGCCTGTTCTTAAACGCGTAATTAAGATATAATCCTTAGATATTTTGTTAGCAGGGAAAATATCCTTTAGCTCATTCTCGCTAATATTCACGGAATTACGCGTGGCCGTAATGTGATTTGTGCGAACATCTATAGTCTTGTTAGTGGTATTCTTTACATTTAATTCAATAAGAATGCTATTATCTTCGTAATTATCTAATTCGTCTTCTTTGAGACAAATTGGAATAAGACCGATGCGATGAATAATAATTTCATTATGAAGAGCGCCATTATTAATCACGATATCAACGCTCGGGTCATCATTATCTAATTTTTCTCCAATAATACCTGGGATAGGGATATCAGTTAATATAACTCTTCTAATCCCATTAATAATAGCGAGATCAATATTATTAATCTCAAAACTATGACAGGTTGAAGGTTCGTCGTAAGTGTAATTTTGAAACTTAAGCATATTCTTTATTACTTATATTATATCTATCTTATATATCATTTTTTAATATAATTTACAAAAATAATTAAAATATTATGCGAAATACGCATATATGTCTTAGATATGCTTAACGGCGAGGGGAAGCAGCACGGCGAGCACGACGAACAACCGGGTTTGCGCGAAAGCTTGCGCGATAAGCAGGGGAAACACGAGGAGCGCGAGCACGGCCACGAGCACCACCTAAAGATAGGGTTTTAACTACTGGACCGGCCATACTATTTACCACAGCCATTGAAGTTTTTAAACCATCTTCATAAGCACCAAATTCTTCCTCAAGTCCTGAACCACCTCGCGATCGTTGTCGCACTGGGGCGCGGTTTACTACAGGACGGCGCTTCTTCATATTCTTCATATAATAACCGCCATTTTGGGCTGCGGTCATACTGTGTGCAGGGGGCATAGGGGGAGGGGTAGCTGGGGTAGCTGGGGGATTAGTAAAATTAGCAGCCCTTTTTGCTGCCGGTGTTAAATGCTCCATTTTGCTCATTTCCTCGGCAAATCCTTCAAGTTCAGAAAAGAAGCCGCCAAAATGTTTCAGTAATCTTTGATCATAAGCGCGTTGTCTTACAGGTGCTTTCTTGGGTTTAGCCATTGCAGCAACCGCACGAACAGGTCGCACCGGTCGTGCAACTTTTTTCTGTCTCATCATACCGCCAAGTCCAGTTTCAGTTCCAGTGGACATATATTATATATTCTTTCTATATATACGCGCGATTTTTATTTTATTTTATTTTTATAAAATATAAAAAATAATTAGAATATATTTAAGGATATATAAGGATATTTAAGGATATTTAAGGATATTTAAGGATATTTAAGGATATTTAAGGATATTTAAGGATATTTAAGGATATATTTAAGGATATTTAAGGATATTTAAGGATATTTAAGGATATTTAAGGATATTTAAGGATATTTAAGGATATTTAAGGATATTTAAGGATATTTAAGGATAATTAAGAATATATTTAAGGATATTTAAGAAATTAAACTTGTCATAATAGCGAAGCACATAGAGGTTCTTGGCGGCATCTCATTAATTGGGTTGGATGCGAAGAATTGAATGAGGGTTTTGATATTATTAACATCATTGCATTGGCACAGATAGTGATATACATTACTCATATTAATCATTTTAGCTTTGTAAGTATTTACTTGCATATTACGCAGCTGCGCCAAGTGATACTGAATAATTGGCGGGAATTGTTTATCCATATCCTTGTTCATTTTATAGCGGTTATACTTAGGGTAATATGTCGTCGTAGTTTTATAATAACTATATAAGCTGTCTTTTATAGTTGAAATAATGGTATGAATAAGGTATGTCGGGTCTATTTTTTGTCCGTTATTATCCAGCGGTAAATTAATGTTTGGGTTATAATTAGCGATATAATCCTTGATTGTGTATTCAGTCTTGTTTTTCATATAGACCGAAAGAATATTCATCCAAATATTTGGATGACACGGATCAGTTTCTTCGCGATAATTAATAGCGTCTGTAGAAATTTTATATAGTTTAACAAGTTTAACTTTGGCGCTGCTTCCGCTGCTTCCGCTGCTTCCGCTGCCATCATCTACGACCTTCTTAACAATTAAACCGTAGCTATAAGGCATAGTATTAATATGCATATACGCATCCAAAATACTATTAAATTGCAGAGGATACTTAACACCCAGTTCAATTAGCGAGGGAATAATAGATGATATGATATCATTTTCAATAAGCGTATCCCGGTGTTTAGTATTAATATGAAATATCTCCATATAATTATCACCAAGCAATCCAGTATAATCAATAATATGCTTATTTTCGTGATGAACAATAATAAACTCATATGCCATCGCCGGATTAAGATGCTGGACAAATAATTCTCTTAGTTTCAAAGAACACTCTTCGGTGCTTAGAGCTGATACTTCTTCGGCGGTAAAGTGCATTTTAAAATTTTTGAACAAGATTTCATCAAGCATATTACCGTGTCTTTTTGTAGGATGCGAGAACTTTGAGCTATTTGCATCAGGACAGCTGGAAGTCCCGAAGAACCACTCATCCTTGTAATTATATACTGTGATAATTGTTCCGTCATATGCCTCGTATATCTTATCGTTAGGTGAATGCAAAGTATTGAGATAGGTTATGTAATCAATACGCTCAGGAATAGAGTTAGCATACGTAACCACGATATTATTATTACAATTTAGACTAAAATCAAGGACGACACTCCTGCACTGCTCATACAATTCTTTAAAATTCTCTACATTATTTCTAATATATGTATTATGAAGCAATACGATATCACTGCGATCCTTGAACTTCTTAACTTTCATAAAAGGCCACAGATGATATTTCTTCAAGAGGAAGATTAGGCAATTTGCATAACTATTATTATCATCATTCATAACAACATCGCAATTATTACTATTAGCAGCGATAGCATTGCGTTCTTCATAGATTTTAAATGTTTCTTCAACAAGTTGATAGAGGTTGGTTGGAAATTTAAATGCAGAGCAGTCGGTAGTCATCTTGGAATTGGGAGTATACTTTGTGTGTATAATTAAATATTAATTATCTCTTATATCAATTTTTATATATTTAGAATAAAAATAAATAGTTTAATGATGGTTTTAGGTGTCCAGAGTTAAATCCGTTCTCTACTTTTTATCTCCAGGTTTATAATATTTGTCAAACCATACTTGACCGACCTGCTTAGATGCTTCGTCGCTTGTTATCTTCTTTTTTATAATTTCCTCTCGCATTGACAAAAAATATTCTAAGCTCGCGTATTCAAAACCGGTCTCTTTTGTAACCATATCAAAAAGCATAGGATATCTTTCTATGAAAAATTTGAACTTTTCTTCTTGTGTTATATTATTTACAATCTCTGCGTGAGGAGATTTACCCTTATTATCGTGTAGAATAGCCATAATATCTTGAACAATGTCGCAAATAGCCTTGTTATCCATTCCATCACTTAAAAAATCAGGTGTTCCATCAGTATGTGCCTTCTTAATAGAGCTGCCGTCGCCGCTTACGCCGCTCGCTCCCCTCTTTTTATTAGAACTCATTTATTAGTTAATGCAATTAATTATATGGTTATTAATATTCTTTAATCTTTATATTATTTCTATAGTTATAAATGATATTTTTTTATTCCTTCTATTGTAATAGAATAAATACAAAAAATGAAAAATGAACTAATGTATACTGAGTTAGATTATAGCCCAAATGTTAAAGCTCCAGAGCCATTAAAGAATGCTGGGTTATATACCGGTGATGTATTATTTGATAAAAAACCGTGGGGTAATAACTATGTAATCCCGCGAATTGAACCCGATGCAGTTGCTTACAGTTCTCAGTTTTACGCTGTGCATCATATTCCATCTTATAATAGACCGGGGAATAATACCATAAATAGCCAAGACTATGCAAAATATAATATTCCTAATACTGAAAATAATGTTTATAATTTTGCCTGTCATACTAATAATGTATTAGGCTGAGGTTTCTTAATTACCTCCTTGTGCTTTTCTAAAAAGTCGCAAATGTATTTGTAAGTTTCGTTAACCTGTTCAAATGTTATACCGCCTGTTATTAGCACGCTTCCGCTTTCAAATAATGCTCCAGTAACCTTTTTACATTCGCCGATATTTTGCCCAGTTCCTTTGCCATAACAATATTTAGGACACGAGCATATACCGTTCTTATTTTTATTATTAATATTCCAGAAATATTCTAATTTAACACCTTGATATATTCCAGGCTGAAAACTACACTTATTGTTATGCTCGTCATTAATAAACAATTTGTGTATCTCTTTTCTTCTAATATCAAACCCTTTTTTAAATTCAGGGTCAGTATAAACTTTAAAATCAGTGTTAATCATCCGGATTTTAAAGTTTTGATATTTTAAATCCAAGACATAATCTGGCACACCCGCAGCATCCGCAATTATATTTTTGTCAATATTATTATAAATCTCTGTAATATCGCTAATAATATGATTAACAATAAGCTCAGTATCTTTAATATCTTTGATACCAGTCAGCTGAATATTACCATTTTTAAATATCTTTACATTTGGAATATATTTATCATTAAACTTATAAATAACTGTAACTTGATTGTCAAACCTGTTCTTTTTCATAGTGTTTTTTTTACTTTTTCTTCGCTTTTTAGGATATACACCCTTAGACACATCAGTGCCATTTTTCATAAATTGCACCCACACAATACCTTTGTCAATTCCTTCAACGACATTTTCAATCACCTTCATATTGTCAAACATTATTCCAAGATTGATATTGATATTATTGCCTATGTTGGCATTGCAAGTTATAGTAGAAATTCTATAAGGAGAGAAGAACATATTAATATTACTCATCGGTTATTAGCGCATATATATAAGAATATATGTCCTTATATCAATTTTTATATAATAAATATAAAATTTTAATATATTATTTATATTTTCTGCGATACTATTAAACTTAATTTATTGTCTATTGAGTTTTTATTTTTTTTTAAAGTAATATTTTGGTTATCTAATTTAATATGCATATTATCAGTTACATTTTTAAGATACGATGTATTTACTACTTCATAACTAAAGTTTGTAGATATCATTGGGGGTAGATTTAGGATATATGTCTTATCATTTGTATTGTGTCCCTTGCGAAACTCTTCTATAGTCATTGGGCCATTAAATATTTTTAGTAAAAACCTGGAAGGTGCAGGGCGAATAGGATAAGTAAATCCGTAATGTTTGCTTAGCATTTGAATTAAGCTATTAATTTCCCATACTTTGTCGCTCCCGCAATGAGAAGAAAAGTTATAAGCATTCGCGCATTCAAGAGAGCAAAAGTTTCCAAATAATATATAAGTATCGGTTTTAATATTATATTTATAAGGCATCCCATATGTTCTATTGTCTATCGGGTGGCAGCACCAATAGCAGTTATTATTAGAATTTAAAAACTCGTCTTTGTGCGATACTTTTAGAGAATATTCGCTATTATTATTATCAAATATGATATTGTCCTGAATAGTGCTATATGTATTATTCTCATTTATATAAAAACAATTTGGCTCATATGGCTCTGGAAACTCTACAGAAGTATTGCTATCTGTTATATTCAATTTATTTATTTGCGAGGTAGATAAAGGCAACTGCAATATTATATCTTCATTATCAACCACGGAAATATCCTTTATTATTGTATTCATTAAATTCTTCTTTTTCTTTGGATCGGCACTTATATTATCGTCTGACACTTTTGCTTTACGAGGCATTTAAAAAATTATAAGCGATGTCTTATATTAAATATGTATGCGTTTATTATTTATATAATATTAGTAGTTATAGTTATTAGATATTAGTTATTAGTTATTAGATATTAATTATTAGTTATCAAAATAATTTTTGAAATATACTATATTTTTTATTAAGGCCTTATTAATATCCGTAGGGTTTTTAATTGAAGGAACATCAAACTTAATATCGCTTTTTCCAGATCCAGATATACATTTCATTTTAATCTCTTTTAATTCATTATTAAGGGAGTTTATAGTATCTATTAAATATTTAATAATGTATCCTGATAATAATATTAGTATTAATACAAGTAAATCCATTCCTTTAATTCAGTTTATTCCCTTTTTATTAAAGATGGATATAAAAATAATATAGAGATACTCATACGCAT
>Ga0209296_1001781_pt1 | contig 15974 bp, 10 predicted proteins | sample S_130206_EF_Meta_FD_187319 | JGI IMG/M metagenome (GOLD analysis project Ga0209296, IMG submission 187319) | Freshwater microbial communities from Lake Simoncouche, Canada to study carbon cycling - S_130206_EF_MetaG (SPAdes) (version 2) | ecosystem: Environmental > Aquatic > Freshwater > Lake ...
GAGCAGAAGTAAGAGTACCGGTAGGTTGGTCAGAACGAGAAACCTTTTGTCCCTTTTTGTGGATATAAGAATTGACGAGAAATTTGCCCTGAAACGATCCATCTTTTTGCTCAGGGGCAAGATCATTGAAAGAAACAGGCGCGGCACTAAAAGCATTACCTTCGACTTTCCATCCTTTTAAGCTACCTGACTCAAAATCATCAATAAGAATATCTTGGCCAATTGAACTAGGAACAGAAGGGACCCTTGCAAGTTTGTAACCAAGATTTGCAGCTTTGGCATAAGCGGGAAAATTAGCTGCAGCATTTTTAACAGCATCACTTAGTTCTGCCTTTATTAAAGGCTCTAAACTATCTCTTATTACAGCTAGTTTTTGATCAATCTTCTTGTTTTTCTCCATGCTCTGAAAACGTGCTAATCGATAATGGCTGCTTGAAAGAAAACCAAACAAAGAGTAATAATCCTTGGTAGGAATGGGATCGAATTTATGGTCATGGCAACGGGCGCATGCAATGGTAAGGCCCAGAAAAGTTTTCCCAATTACATCAATTCTATTATCAAAGCGATCTGCTTGATCAAGCCTAATATCAACAGGCGAATGCACTTCTTCGCCAAGATACAGAAACCCTGTGCCTAGGATTGATTCATTCCACCCTTCAACAGGATGTAATCTGGGGTTGGTAATCAAGTCACCAGCAAGGTGCTCTTTGACAAACTGGTTGTAGGGAACATCAGAATTAAAGGCACGAATAACATAATCACGATACTGAAAAGCATTAGGAATCGAGGCATCGAATTCATGCCCGCGGGAATCTCCATAGCGCACAAGATCAAGCCAATGCCTAGCCCATTTTTCACCAAAGGAGGAAGAGTCGAGTAATTTATTAACAACTTTTTCGAATGCATTGGGAGAGTTATCTTGAAGAAAAGCCTTGGTGTCTGCAGGCAGAGGTGGCAAGCCAATAAGATCAAAATAAGCTCTTCTGATCAAAGCCTCTTTTGCTGCGGGGGTTGCAGGGACCAGACCTTTTTCGGTCATTTTATCAAGCACAAATGCATCGATGGAAGATTTAACCCACGGATTTGAACTCATTGATTTCGGGTTAGATTTACTTAATGGCTGCCAAGCCCATTGCTTTTTTCTTTCTTCGATATTAAAAGTGCTAGCTTTTACCGCAACGGTTTTTTCGACAGGCCAGTAAGCACCATTTTTTACCCATTTACGGAGATCTTCGATTTGAGAAGCAGAAAGTTTGCTTTTAGGAGGCATCTTGATTTCATCATCATAGCCCACAACCTTCATCAACAAGCTTTCGTCTGGTTTGCCTGCAACAAACAAATGCCCGGAATCGCCACCCTTCAAAATAGAAGGCTTTGAATCTAACAAAAGCCCCCCCCGCTGTTTCTTTGCGGTGCTATGGCAATCATGACAATAGCTAACAAAAAGCGGACGGATTTTGTTTTCAAAAAAGTCGTGTTCGTTTTGATCAGCACCCAAAGCAGGGCTAACCGAGGTAATTAAAAATAAAGGAGCTATTAAAGCAAAAACTTTCCAACTCATGACCACCCCATGGTTAACAGGTGGGAAAAGAACTAGTTATTATTGTAACCGTAAGTAAGGTGAAAATCCAACCGCAAATAGGCTGAATCATTGCTGCATAAGGTCAATGCAAATGAGGGTATTTCTACCACGAACATACAGAAGTCCATGCGACAAAACAGGGGCGCTCCAGCATGGTTCCTGAAGCAAGGAAACCCCATTGGCGGAGAGCGAAGCAACAGACACCTTCTCAAACTTTTCAGGATTGATTTTAATTAAATACAACAAGCCATCCTCTGCCTGACAAATAAAATGACCATCAACCTGCAACAAAGAACATCGAGTAAGCTCTGGCACCGACCATTTTACCTTCCCTGTGTTTAATTCTATGCAACGAAGTTCAGCATTTGATTTATGTCTACCGCTCGAACCATAAATAAAACCATCAACATGAATCGGGGTATTCCAATGCGCCAACATGGCTTTATCGCGCCCACGGGTTTCATCATCCCAAAGAACCTTAATTGCCCCCTTGTTAACTTCCAATAACGCTGAACCAGGGCCATAAGTTTCGGAGATAAAAATCTTATTCCCAACAACGACAGGAGTTGCAGCATTGACACTCTCAAGAATTCGGGAACGCCAAGGGAAAAAGAAATCCTGCTTTCCAGTTGCAGGCTCAAAGCCAATCAAACCGCCCCTAGCAAGATGCAACCCATATTTCCTATTATCAATTGTCGCAATAAGGGGGCTTGAATAACTGGCAAGCTCATTTGAAAACTGATAAACAATCTTGCCTGTGTATTTGTTAAAAGCAACCACCGCACTACCATTGCCCTTGAGTTGGGAAAAATCATTTTTGTCACTGCCCTTGGGGCTGCCACCAACAGGAACCAGAAGAAGTTCCCCATCGATAGTCGGAGTACTCCCAACGCCAAAGAAATTTTGAATCACATTAAAATCAACAACAGTATTGATTTTCCATATCACTTTGCCATTGGAAATATTAATGCAATGAAGCAATCCTTCAGGGCCAAGGATATAAACGCGTGCGCCATCAACCACAGGATAGCAGCGTGGGCCATTGCTATAGCCATACGAATCTTGATAGTCGGAATCGTAAGTAAACGACCATAATTCTTTGCCGTTTTCACTATTACAGCAACGCAGCCTAGCGGTACCTTTAGCTTGATCAAAAAGGAAGGCCCTGCCCCTACTGATGGCGGGCATGGAATAGCCCTCTGCCATTCTAGCGCCCCAAAGGATTTTAGGGCCCGAAGCAGGCCATGGAGCAATCCCCTTTTCAGGTGAGTAGCTATTAGAATTTTTCCCCAGAAACGATTCCCAATCGGCTCCGAATTTTCTGGTTCCTAAATCTTCTGGTAAGGCTTCGTTTTGTGGGTCAGCGCTAAAGCTATTACCAGGGTTTATCATTAAAAAAACAAGAGATAAAACCGCAACAAAAACCAACTGTGTGCACCGGAACATGCGTGGTCTCCTTACCTACTTAAACAACTTGCTGACTATTTCGATTCTAGATCTTCTACACCATTAAAAGAGGACAACGGTGGCTTACGAAGGTACTCGATTGATTTTGCCATGAGGCTTAAAGAGGCGGTATCATAATTTCCACTGTGATTGGCAATGAGCGGATATAAATCCCGACAGGCTGGGCCAAATTCACTGGCTTCGTAATGTTTTAATGCTGATTCATAAATATCAGCATCACTTCTCCATTCGATTGAAGAAACTTCAGCGTGAAGTTGATAAATATCTACAGGTTCGTTAATCCCAATAACCCTTATTTTTCTTAATTTTCGAGTTGCAAAAGATGATCCTACCAATTTTTTCGTAAAACCACTTATCAAAATAGGTACACCCATCACTTTAGTAGCGCCTTCAATACGACTTGCAAGGTTAACAGCATGACCCAGCGCACCGTACTGAAATTTCATCTTACTGCCTGTATTTCCACACAAAGCCATTCCGGTATTGATACCAATCCCCACCTTTACCGGAAGAGAAATCTTATTCTTCCAACGTTCCTGGACTGCAGGCATCCGAGCAACCATTGCTAACGCAGCTTTGCAAGCTTTGATAGCATGATCAGACTGAGGCGCAGGGGCATTCCACATCGCCATAATTCCATCGCCTGAATAATTAACCACCACCCCATCAAAAGCCATGACACAAGAGGTAAGTTCTTCCATAACATCAGCAACAAGACTACAAGTTTCCCTAGGATTAAGGGATTCAGAAATTCTTGAAAAGCCTCGGATATCTGTAAAAAGCACCGTGATTTCAGATTCATGACCCTCAAGGAGTTTTGGATTTTTCTGCAACTCCCGTGCGAGGTCTGCAGAAAAAAACTGTTCAAACTGAACCCGCAAGCGCCCAGCTTCAGCCTCCTGCTCTTGCCTGGCTAAGCCAGCGCCCACAGAACTTGCTAAGAGTTGGACGATTTGCGCCTCTAGCGGATTCACTCCAATATTCGAACCCGATCCCGCTGTTAATTTATTGCGCACACCATAAATTGCACCAACCACATTGTCAGCTTTATCAAAAATGGGTGAAGCGATAACCGCTTCAATTCCCATTACACTTTCACTTTCATTCTGAAGGTTTGCGCCGCTTTGATAAAAAGTTTTTCTACCTTTAGTTATTTTACCTAGAACTGACATGCTAAATTCACGATTCTCAACATCTTCATCTGGAAAACGGGCCTGAACCATCCACCGTCCATTTTTAATCATCAATACCAAGCCACGATCTAAACCGATCAAGTCCACAACAGCTTGTGCAGTATCTTGAAAGAATTCTAAGGAACCACTAGCAGATTTTTGAACTGCAATCAGAGTTTCAAACCAGACTGCAAGTTTTTCAGGGCTGGGGGACTGGCCTAAATCGAGAAGACTACCAGAAGACTGCCCCGGGCTAAGGGTTATCGCAGATTCCATGGAATCTAACTGGGCTTCATCTTCGCCGCCCAATTCGCCCTCATCTTCCTCGGGGATAAAATCAATTTTGATACTGGTTTCACCGATGAACAAGGTTATAGGCAAAGAAACTTGGATAGAGGCGCCAATGTTTACAGAATCGCCATTATCAAGCCGGATAGAATTTCTTTGACTTAGATTTAAAATTCTTACTTTCGTAAGTTCGATCTGTTCAATTTTTGCATGATTTCCGGATACATAAGAATCCATCACGGTATGGCGCGCAATATTATCTCTTTGCGGGCCTCGACCAATCTCAAATGGGCCGCCTAAATGCTCAACCTCAGTAACTTGCCCATTATAAATAACAGTAAAATGAAGCATCAAAAAGCTTTTCTCTTAGTAATCCGACTTTGAACTACATAAAATCGTTATCATAGAATAACAAACAAAAAAGCTGGCGGGAAGCTTATTCCCACCAGCTTTTCGACTATAATTCGGTTTGTTAAATCTTTAAAAAGTTAAACCAAATTGAATGGATAACGCTTCAAGGCTCAAATCGCTCAATCTCTTCGAGGCTTTTCCAAAACTTAAGGATTGGAAATCTAAACTATCAACCATATTGAAATAATTGTAGAGTTCGTAGCCAACTTTAAAATGCATATGGTCCTTAGTAAGAACCGCACCAACGCCCGTTTCCAACACTGGAACAACTTCATGATACTTATTACTAATATTGTAAAAAGTGGTTGCACCATTCCCATTGGTTTCAGTCAAATTGTTATTGAAAGTTCCACTAAGAAGCGCAACTTTCCCCCGGGCATAAAGCCCAAAATGCTTATTCAAGGCATAAGTACCTTCACCGCCAGCAGTTAAACCAGCGCCTGTGAAATTAACAGGACTACTTACAAAATCGTTGACCGCACCAAGAGTTCCACCGTTGTAAATAGCACTAAACTGCTGTTCAATCCATGTAACTCGGCCACCCCCGGTAAAACGAAAATTCAGGTTGTCTGCTGCCCTATAGGTTCGACCGACATCAATATCAATCACATTCATATCGAGGTTTCCCAAAGCGGAAGCTGTAGAAACATCGTCGAAAGTATTATTGGTGAGGGTGGCGTAGAGCGCCCCACCGTTCGGAGCAGCCAAAGAAGAGGACGCATCAGAGTGCAGGTAAAAATAATTTACACTCGCATCCCAGCCATCAGCAAATTGGTAACCCAATCCAACCCGAAAAGCGCTGCGGGTTTCCCAATCAAGCGAATTAAGATTGCCATTGATTACACCAAGCCTATCACTTGAAGTAATTGCAAAATCAAATGCATCACGCCTGGGTTTAACCAAAAGGTATTCACCAGTCATGAACAAACCTTCAAGCTTGTAGCTTTTGCCATTTCTTTCAGACTCTAAATATTCTGAAGTGGCGTCTTTTGATTCAATTGAGCCAGCAGTTACCCCGGTTTCAACTGTTTTAATTTCAGAAACCGGTTTAGCGATACTGTTTTTAAGAACATTATCTTTATCGCCTGGAATGATTGAGATTGGAGGCGCAATGGGTGGTGGGACTAGTTCATCCGTAGGTTTTGATTTGTTTTTCAGCAAATCAGAAGGAATGGGCAGCACAAAAGGCTTTCCATCAGTGGTTTCTGAGTCTTTTAATTTAACCTGTTCAACAGGAGATTTAACCTGTTCTACAGGAGGTTTGATCTGTTCCACAGCGGATTTAACCTTTTCCGCAGGGACAGCCTCAAAAGGGGCAGGCATAATTAAGGGTTCAACTTCTGCAAAAACTGAAAATGTTGACCCAAAAAAAGCTGCAATCGCCAATCCAACTCGGAACTTTTCGCCATGTAAATTAAACATACATCCCCCAAACGCATTAAAATTAAAAAGCATTGTTACAAGCTAAACTCATTCCCCAATGAATTTAAAACAACAACAAGGACCACCCAATAATTGTGGATTTACCCTTAAAACAAAAGCTGTCAAGACCATTTTTAATACCACAGTGTATTTATTTTCAAAATGATCTATAACTAAAAGTAACTTAAATTATAAAAACGACCTTTATGTACACGATTTCAATTTAATTAGGAACTTATTAGATGATTCCATTTAAAACAAAAATAGTTGCAACTTTGGGGCCCTCTAGTTCCAATGAACAAATAATAAAAACTCTAATACTGGAAGGGGCACGAATCTTTCGCTTGAATTTCTCACACGGAAAGCACGAAGACCATCTTGCCAACATTGAATTAATAAGGCGCATTTCTCAAACAATCGGAATTGAAGCAACAATTGTTGCAGATTTATGCGGTCCTAAAATCCGCGTAGGCTCTTTTGTTGATGGTAAAATCCAAATCAATAAAGGTGATACTGTCACTTTGGACACCGCCCCTTGTATAGGCGCCAACAATCTTATTCACTCCCAATACGCACTTCTTGCACAAGAAGTTTCTTTTGGAACCCGCATTTTACTCGATGATGGCTTATTGGAATTTAAAGTTCTTGAGAAAACCGAAACCCAGGTGATAGCAGAAGTAATTCGTGGGGGCATACTCAAGAACAACAAAGGTATGAATCTTCCGGGATTAGCTCTATCAGTTCCCGCATTAACAGAAAAAGACAAAAAGGATGTTGATTTCATCGTAGCTCATCCTGTGGATTACATAGCCCTTTCTTTTGTTCGAAACGCATCCGATGTAAAAAACCTGCAAGATTATATTCAATCAAAAAATGCAAGCATTCCAGTAATAGCAAAAATCGAGAAGCCACAAGCTGTTGCTAACATTGACGAAATTTTATCACAAGCAGATGGAATCATGGTTGCAAGGGGCGATTTAGGCGTTGAAATGGACCCTGAAAAGGTTCCTATTATTCAAAAAGATTTAATCAGAAAAGCACGCGCTGTCTTCAAGCCGGTTATTGTCGCAACCCAAATGCTTGAATCAATGACAACAAACCAAAGACCAACTAGGGCCGAAGTTTCCGATGTTTCCAATGCAGTATTCGAGGGAACGGATGCTTTGATGCTTTCAGGCGAAACTGCTGCTGGCATGTACCCTGTTGAATCTGTTCAAATGATGAGAAAAGTTTCTAAAGAAGTCGAATCTTGGCAGCTCCAAAACTATCAGTCTGCAGCTAACGCATTTACTGCCAACTTCATTTCATCTGATCCACTAAGGCAATCGGTAGCAAAAGCAATTGCAAACATCACTCGAGACATTGATGTATGTGCGGTTGTAGTACGAAGCCGTGGAGGTAAATCTGCATCAGTAGTATCATCAACCAGATTATCCTCACCCATTTTGGCTTTATCTACCGAACCTACCATAGTGCGTAAAATGAATCTTCTTTGGGGAGTGACCCCTGTTTTGGTTAGCGCAGATGAATTCGAAGAACCAAAGATTTACGCCCGAAAATTAGTTTCTAACATGGGACTTTCTAGACAAGGCAAATTTATTCTTCTCCTCTCCGGTTTCGGGAAATCAGAACCCGCAATCACTGTTCTTCCTGCATAAAGAATTCGCCATGAACAAACTCATTCCACAATTTCCATACAGAGATGCAGATTCACACAAAGGCACCTTTGGAACAACTTTAATTATCGGCGGTTGTAAAGGAATGTCTGGCGCGATGGTGCTATGTGGCACAGCAGCTTTAAAAAGTGGCGCTGGTTTGGTTCAAATTGGAACCCCCATTTCCATCAGGTCGGAAATCGCAATCGGGAACCCATGCTACACCACCATAGGTCTTCCTGAAGATGATGAAGGGCGATTTAATCAACTGGCAATTAAACAAATCAGCCCAATTATTGGTAAAGCCAGCGCAGTAGTTCTTGGGCCTGGAGCTGCGCCCACCACAGCCTGCCATGAAATGGCTGACTACCTCCTTAGCCTTGAAATACCTGTTTTGTTAGATGCGGATGCACTAAACAGCTTAGCTTCCGATGGATTCCCCACCGCATTTAAAAACAAACAAGTTGTAATCACGCCGCATCCGGGTGAGTTTTCAAGGTTAACCAAATTGACCGCCAAAGAAATTCAATCTGATCGCAAAACTCTCGCTATGAATTTTGCGCTTTCACACGGAATTATTGTGGTTCTTAAAGGGCATGGTACCGTGGTAAGTGATGGTAAAAGCGTTTACATCAACGGAACCGGAAACGCCGGAATGGCAACCGGAGGTAGCGGCGATGTACTTTCAGGAATTATCGGAGCGCTGCTTGGGCAGGGAATGCAAGCATTTGAAGCTGCAAAACTTGGAGTCTATTTACACGGGTTAGCAGGAGACCACGCAAAAAAACAATTGGGCGAGCACAGTTTGACTGCGCTGGATATTCTTGAGCATATACCAAGCGCATTTCTATTTCACGAAAATGCCCGCTTATAAAAGTGCTTGCTTCGAATCCGTTCAACAGCAATAAGCGAAAGGCACACCAAAAACGCACTAGGAATCTGCAGGCTTCTTAAGCAAGCGTGCAAATTCATAAACCGATTCTTCCTGCATCTCTGTTTCAATTGAACCTGGGCGCAATGTGCGAATCTTAGACATCGCCTCTTTAGGCGACATGCCCTTGGCTACATAATAAGAAGCCAGGGCCACTCCCGTTCTTCCCATTCCCGCTGCACAATGCACCGCAACACCCATATTTGAAATATGCGCTTTTAATATCGATTTTATAATTCGATCTAATTGGGTTAAAGTTGGTGGTTCCATATCCACCACAGGTTCATGAATCATCATCAAGCCCGCACTATCAATCCAATGGCGAGGCAACTTTTCTTCGGTGAGGGTTATGAGCAAATCGATTCCATTTTGTCTAAGCCATTCGATTTCCTCTTGGGAAACAGGCCGGGCTAAACCCGCTAGTTTCTTCTCGTCAACCCACGAAAATCCATATGGTTCGCTCATTTGCAATTCCTAATACATAAGATGTTGGCCATACTTTTGCCTAATCTGATTCAATGTCTCCCAAACCTTGTCATCCTGCTTCATGAATCCTACCACAGATGCGGTTGATGCACCCAGAGCCTTTGCAAGATCACTAACCCGCGCCTGACAAAGTTCCAACATATCAAGAAGCGCACCTATAGCAGGTAGAAACGCAGGATTTTTCACACCTACAGAAAGCCTGCCTTGTTTATCTAATGCAGGCAATATTTCTTGATGATTAGCAAGCCATCCATCCTCTGCCCCTACTACCAAAGGTTCACGCAACTTTAAATAAAAAGCTTTTCGTAATCGCCTCAATGCTTTCGCTTTGTTCTCGTGCTGCGACCTACTTTCTTCAGCAATCACCAGCAACTGGCTAGCAAGATGCCTTATTCTTACTGCAGAACTAGTTTTATTGCGCTTCTGCCCACCAGGTCCACTTGCACGGTATGTATCCACCTCGCATTGACGAAGCAACATATCATCAGAAAGATTTACCCATTCATAGCGCATGATAAAAAACAAGGGGCCCATGGTTGTGGGACCCCTTGCCAATTGGAATAAAAATCCAAGCCTACACTTCCAGCTTCCAAGGCTTACGCATTGGATTGCTGAGCATTGCATTAGCCTCTGAGTTATCAAAGGTATAAGCCTTAGGATCCCATTTCAGGCTCTTGCCAGTCCTTAAGGCAATCGCACCAATTTGGCAAACAATCACAGAGCCACCACCAATGGACGCATTACAAATTGGCTTCTTGCCATTTTTCCTGCATTCAAAGAAGTTACCCATATGATCATTCGAAACTTCAAGCCTCATAGCATCTGGCTTAAGCGGTTCTTCAAGCAACTTAGGATCACTTGCAGTAATCTTGCCACGATTTACAAAGATCCACTGATTGTTTTCACCTACAAACAAAATACCATTGCTATCTTTATCACCGATGGTGTCAGGCAGCGTGGAATCGGAAACCAACAACTTAGCACCGTTAGCATAAGTGTAGGTAACCTTGAAATTAGGATGACAATTATAACCATTGTTTCCCTTGTAAGGTTCTGCACCCTTAGCTTCAACAGCGATAGGACCGCTGCCATCCATCCCCAAACCCCATTGTGCGATATCAATATGATGGGCACCCCAATCAGTCATTTTCCCACCCGAGTAATTGTAGAACCAGCGGAATTCATAATGACAATTGGTGAATTCAATCTTCTTAGCATTACCCTTATTATCTTTTCTTTCGCCACGAGCTTCATAAAGATAATCAACCATTGGAGTTGGCCCCAACCACATATCCCAATCCAAAGTTTTTGGAGCTTCAGCCTTGGCGATTGCGCCACTCACGGGGTTGCCACCAATACGGGCTTCTACTTGCTTAATCTTTCCGATACGGCCATTGCGAACCAATTCGCAAGCGAGTCGGAATTGCTTGCCAGACCGTTGTTGACTTCCAGTTTGGAAGGTGCGGCCTGATTTTTCAGCAGCTTTCATCACGGCCAAGGCTTCTTCGACAGTCAAAGTCAAAGGCTTTTCGCAGTAAACATCCTTACCTTTTTTGAGTGCTTCAATTGCGACCAAGGCATGCCAGTGATCAGGGGTAGCGATTGTTACAGCTTCGATATCCTTGCGGTCAAGAAGTTCACGAAAATCTTTAAAACCCTTAACATCTGCGGAGCCGTCTTTCTTCATCATGGCAACAGCATTGGCAAGATGGTTTGATTCAACATCACATGCAGCAACGAATGTCGCTTTATTTCTGCGAGCATCGCCGTAAATAGCACGGCCCCTACTTGAAGGACTACCAATTCCGATTGCACCCATGACTGGGCCATTAGGAATTTCTTGTTTTTTTGCTTCTTGAGCAGCCACGGTTTCCTTGGCATACCACAATGGGTAACCAGCAGATACTAATGCAGCAACTGCCTTCTGGACAAACCCGCGCCTTGACATTGAATCAAAATACATAATCAGCTCCTAAATTGTTAAACAAGGATATCTCCCCAACCTTGGCAAATTATAATCGAATGGAACAACAATTGTAAAAGGAATTGGCCTACCCATTCACTTTTTTTCATGTTATTGCCATCTCCGAAGGAATAACCCATTATTGGTAATATGGAGAATTAGTATGAATTGGAAAACGAGTTTAGCCACTATATGCATGGGATTATCCATTTTAACAACCTCCACCCTAGGCCAATCTCCATCTTCTAAAAAATTTCCTGCAACGGTTGCAAATATCAATGGCGAACAAATCAGCGGGGCTGAACTCGAAAGCATCATTAAACAAATGGGTCCAAGCCCAGTTCAAGTGCCAGAAAACACTAGAAAACAGATGGTTCGAGATGCAATGGCAATGTTGATTGATGATTTGCTGATGCAGCAATTTATCAGGCAAAATACTGCAGCAATTCCGGAGCAAGCTTTGGACCAAAAAATGGCAGAACTTGCAGCGGAACTAAAGAAACAAGGAAAAACCATTCAAAGCCTCTGCAACGAAACCCAACAAACCGAAGCTCAATTAAAGCGAACTATGCGCCTTAAGTTGCAGTGGGGGAATTTCGCAGCAGCGAAAATCAAAGATGAAAATGTTTATAATTATTTTCTTCACAACAAAGATTTCTTCGATGGCACAATGGTCGGGGTTTCACTGATTATCATGAGAATTCCCCCTGGAATGAGCCCAAGTGAAACAGCAAAACTTAAAGCAAAAATGCAAGATGTCAGAAACCAATTAGTGATGAATAAAATAGATTTTGCAAGTGCTGCCAAAGCATATTCGCAGGATTCTTCTGGCCCTATGGGGGGAAATCTAGGATTAATCCCTAGAAAATATGCCTTGGATGAACCCTTGGCGAGCGCAGCATTTAAATTGGCGCCCGGGCAAATCAGTGAGGTGATAGAAACAGAGATGGGTATCCACTTGATAAGGGTTAACGAAAGAAAAGACGGAAAACTTTCAGACTTTACTAAAATCAAAGATGAAGTCAGGGATTTTTGCAGTGAAGAATTTTTCCAAGACACTTTAGCAAGACAAAGAAAAACAGCCCGAATCGAAGTCTTCCTACCCTAAAATTTTTCAAACAAGCACAATTCTACACAAAAGCTTCGGGACAATCCCCGAAGCTTTTTTTGTTATTCTCCCATTCCTTGTTTCATTTCTACAACGATTTCGTCTAAACTTTAAAAAGGTAGCCAACAATGTGAAATACCGACCCTATTGATTAATCGATTACCATGAGTTCAATCAACCGGTTTCGTCCATACTTACAATATCTGCCAATACTTTTAGGATTGGCTTTTTGGGTTTCATTGCAACCACTCTACAGCGAAGAACTTTCGACCGAACGCGAATTACTTAAAACCGCAGGATTCAACCCCGCAAATACTCAATCCTTAATTCCACTATTTAAAGGTCGTTCTTCATCAATTCCTGCTAAGGCAAGTATCGAAAAGTTGATTGCCCAACTTATAAACGGAAACCCAGAAGAAAAACTCGCTGCTAAAAAAGATTTAATCTGCATGGGCGACTATGTAATCTCAACTCTCAAAAAGGCATTAGGCGAAATACTAGACCCTGCATCTGAAAAAAATCTTAAAGAATGCATCGAACTGCTCGAAGGGAAAGGCTCTGAAACCCTTATTTCTTCTGCACTTAAAGTTATTGCATCTGAAGGAAAAGCAGAATCATCTGAAGTTTTATTTGCTTACCTTCCATTTGCCGCTGAAGAAATATTGCGCAACGAATGCGAATCAACATTAAGGGGCTTATTTACAACTTCTGGAACTGTCTTCGAACAAACACTAACAGACCCTAACCCTTACAAACGAGCTGTCGCAGCAGAAATTCTAGTGCGAAAGGGAAACCCCAAACAGATTTCAATGGCGAAAAGCCTTCTAAACGACACCTCTTCTTTGGTCCGAACAAGATTAGTGCTAGCCTTTTTAGAACAGAAAGACCGAGTCGCTATGCCTACAGCCCTTAAACTTTTGGCCTCCGATTCTAAGGACACATCTTCTTTGATCGAAACAGCACTTGCAACTTTGGCAGGGGAATTGGCAATTCAAGGGCCGAAAAACGATGATTCAATTTCAAGAAGTATCAATCAAGCAGCCTGGGCAGGTTGGTGGAAATCTATCAACGAACAAGATTTACTTACATTATTACGAGAATCAACTGCGCCTATAGCAATGATTACGGAGGCCGATAAGGTTTTCAAAGACAACAACATTGAACTGATTAAAAAATATATCAACAGCAAATCATTTAAAAGCAATCCTGCCCTGCAAGCTTTTCTTTTAAACCGTGCAGCCTTCGACATGAATATTGCAAAACTAATCGAGCCAGATTCAAACGCAATCAAACTCCTATTACAATCAAACCAAGTAACTCCCGCACTTATCAGGCTGATTACTTTAGCTAGGCCTGCAAATGCAATCGAGATCATATTGGCCTATATCCCCTCTTGCAATGACGACAATATTCAAGATCTTCTAGGCGAATGCCTAGGGCTTTATCTGAATGATCAAAACACACCCCCGCCGGCCTTGATAGCGGCATCAACCTCAAGTATTGAGGAAATCAGAACATTTGCAGGAAGGGTTTTAGCACAATCGCCAAATGAAATAGCACAAAAAACCTGTACAACCTTACTCTCAGATTCATCAGTAAGAGTAAGATTTGAAGTTGCACGTGAATCGATAAAAAACCAGAACAAATCTGCGATTCCAACTCTAATTGAACTGATGACAAAAGTCCCCGCAGAAAAAGCAGAAGCAATAGACCAAACCCTTAGGGCAATCGCCAAAGAAAAATCGCCTGAAAGCAAAAACGATAGCAAAGCGGATGCTGCAGCGTGGAATACATGGTGGCAAAAAGAAGGAACTCAATTAGTACTGACTCCAGGGTTTAAAAACCAAGAGGCGCTTAAAAACTTTTTAGTGGTTGAATCGTTCAATCAAGAAAAAAAATCAGGGCGCGTCTTCTTGGTCACCCCTTCAGGAAAAACCCTCTGGGAAATTACAAATCTTTCCAACCCAACTGATGCCCTCTTACTGCCAAACAATAAAATATTGATAACCGAACAAGGCGCAAACAGAATCACAGAAAGAGACACCAAAGGAAATATCTCTTGGGAAAAATCCGCGACTAATCCTTTCCTTTCTCAGCGCCTATCAAATGGGAACATTTTTATAGCATCCAGAAATAAAATCGTTGAAGTCGGCAGAAATGGCAATGAGATCTTCAGTTTTTCCTACCCTAATGAAACAATTCTGGCTGCCTGCAAAACACGCACCAACGAATACGCTTTGCTGAGTTATAATGGGGTTTTCCTAAAACTAGATTCCAAAGGCAATGAAGTCTCGAAATCACGAATCCCCTTCCCCACCAACTTCGGCATCAATGGTGGCGCAATAACTCAAAATGACCGGGTTCTTGTAAGCATTCCAACACTTAACAAAATCATGGAGTTTAACTTCAGCGGCCAATCTACATGGGAATCAACAATAACAATGCCAGGAATCCCTACTAAACTTCCAAATGGAAATGTAGTGGCACCAAGTTTAAACGGATCAAAAATTGTTGAAATCCAAATGGATGGCAAGATAATATATGAAAGCGCACCAAATTCTTATCGCTCGATTAAAGTAGGTAAAGCCCCATGACAAATAAATTCAGGAATGTTGAGCAACTTCATTTATTTCAAATACTAAGCACGCTTGCTTTAAGCTTTGGTATCTTCGTTTATTGCACTTTACCCCGCCCAATTCTTGCACTTGAAAATGAGGACTCTCTCGAAACCGACACGGTTTATCTAACCAAGGCGGGATTCTCTTTAGCACCTAGCGATCTAGGAAACTGGCTTAACCGAAAATCAAAAAGTACATTCACCGAAACTGAAATCGTAAAAGCACTGGCAGATCTTTCATCTTCCTCTAGAGAAATTCAAACTCAAGGAATAATGGCTTTAACTTCCATGGGGCCGACCGGGAGGCCGGCATTAAGAAATCTCGAAAACTCTTCTGAAGGCGCAGTTAAAACATTCGCAAAAAACTGTTTAGATATGGTGGGCACACAATCCAGCAAAACCGAAATCGCAGTAATTCGAACCTTAGCCGCAAGTTCACCCGACTTAGCAATACGAGGTATACTTGAAGTATTCCCTGTGCTAGACCAAGAGGCAACATGGGATTTTGCCAGAAAAACCCTCTTCGAATTAACATGGAAGAAAGGCGCACCAGATTCCTTGATTATTGATGCGCTTTCTTCGCCTTCAAAAACTCAGAGAATTCTCGCATGGGAGATGCTGATTCCCGCTCAGAAACTTCTGCCAAAAGATCTACTTCAAAAAAGCATTATAGATGAATCCCCTGAAGTACGGTTTTTAATCGCTTCAACCTTGTCACGCAATCTGGATTCATTAGGCATCGAACTACTAATTGATTTACTCCCCATCCTTCCTGAAAACAAAGCCCAAGAATCAGAAGATCTGCTTCTCGAAATTGCAGGAGATCTTGCACCACAAGAATTAATTAAGAATAAGGGAACCCCAAAGGGGAA
>Ga0209296_1001783_pt1 | contig 15951 bp, 19 predicted proteins | sample S_130206_EF_Meta_FD_187319 | JGI IMG/M metagenome (GOLD analysis project Ga0209296, IMG submission 187319) | Freshwater microbial communities from Lake Simoncouche, Canada to study carbon cycling - S_130206_EF_MetaG (SPAdes) (version 2) | ecosystem: Environmental > Aquatic > Freshwater > Lake ...
TTTCACCGAGGACTTTAAAGAGTACATGACCGATGGTCTATGCGACCACTGCTACGAAGAAAGGCAAGAAGAAGCTCAACGTGAGTACGATGCCGACAATCAACGTGACTCAATGCGAGATGAATTCGAAGAATATAATCCAAACGAAAACGATTAAACCACTAATCAAAATGAACATCAGCCAATCTAAAGACATTACCTGCAAACTTTCCGCATTACTTGAGATGCTTGAACGCATCGAGAAAAACATCAAAGACAACCAACGTAAAGTCAGTAACTATGACTTGTATAGGTGGGATTCAGCCATTCGGCTATTCACCGAGAAATCGGACTTCGAATCCGAGGTCATTCGCTATCAAAGTATTTATGACCGAGTATACCAATACTACCAAAAGCAAATCATTCAATTAATAATTTCTAACAATTAAAAACAAACCAAAAAATGACATTTATCAAATCGGAATCAATCAAAAACTTGGCAAAAGCACTTGCAGTCTTTAATGACAAGGTATCTAAAGTAAATAAGGATGCTATAAATCCTTTTTTCAAGAGCAATTACGCATCACTTCCAAACGTACTGGACATCATTAAGGAGCCATTAAAGGAATCGGGGATTGTTTTCTCGCAGATACCGGTAGATAGTGATGGACTAATAACCATTATTATTCACGTTGAAAGCGGAGAGTATATCGAAGGCACTTACACAATGAGACCAGTTAAAGAAACACCACAAGAACGTGGCAGCACTATCACCTATCAGCGCAGGTACGCACTAACCGCTATGCTCGGATTGAATGTTGACGATGACGATGACGGAAATAACGGTACTTTTGGAAGCGAAAAGAAAGCTCCTGCCACTGCTCCTGCTCACAAGCCGACAATCGTAACTGCTCAAATCCCTAATCAAAACGAAATCATTGACTACATCCGCACTAAAGTAGGCGAATTCACCAAAGGCAGCGAATTACGTGCATCGATGAATGACTTGTTATTGGAAGCCAAAAAGAAAGGATTAACCGATGAAAATATGGTCGTTTTAAAGGCCAAAATTGAAACCAAAGCGAATAACCTTATAAATGCTAACACAAATGGATAATCTTCAATTAAACGATATAATACCGACCAAATCTACTGCTTTGCAAATGGCCGGGCAAATTAAGGAGATAACCGAAAGCGGAATATATGACCCGATTGAAATTGCCATTAAGCTCAACTGCTTGGAATTGACTATTAAGGAAGCAAAAGACCTTATCAATCCGATAGTACTGGATGCTTTGAATTTACATCACGAAAAGCAATTGTCAAAGTTAGGAGCCAAGATTGAAAAGGCCGAGGTAGGCACGAAGTATGACTTCTCTGCTGACCGGACTTGGAGTGCTCTTTACGAATTCGCTGAAAAGGCAAATGAAGCACTTAAAGCTCACGAAGCCATTTTAAAGAAAATTGAATTCGGAAAGGTATTAGTTGATGAAGAAACAGGGGAGACCTTTCAAGCTCCAGTGAAGTCATCCAAATCTTCGTACAAAATCACATTAGGCAAATAAAACCAATTTAAACCATTTCCAATGTTCACTCACCTAACTGACTGCTCGGCTATTTTAATCGAAAAATGCGCACTAATTTTCGGTGCAGGCATCTATATAATTGCAATGATTATGATGGCTATTTGGTTAGGTGAGTGGATAATAGAGACAATAAACGAATACAAATGAAAAAACAATACCGATACACCTTTCAGCTAAACGGATCAATACATGGCAATTATAAAGGCGAAATATACACGATGAACGGTGCTATTACCTTGCATTCGATTATTCCAAACACCACTATAACTGGACTAATTGATGCAAAATCGCATAAACAAGCAACGGAGATATTCAATCAATTTAAAGTAATAAACTGCATCAAAGGCAGGCTAATACGAATCACTATGTTTACAAATCGTAAATATACGATGGTAGTTAAGAAAGCCAACGTAGTTAATAACCTTCCCGAATACGAAGAGTTTATAAGAAGGCCGAATATGCGCAAGTGTGACATTCACAATTGGTATGAGGATGAATGGAATCACCCGAAAGACTGCCAGTACTTTGTGGTAAGCATAATCGATAGCAAAGAGGAGGTAGTAGTTATGTTTGAACGCAGAAAAGGCAATAAAATGGCCGATAAATATATAATCGGAGGAGCTAATCAATTCAGAAAAAAACACTAAACAATTAAAAACAAAATAAAATGCCAAAAATCACAACCGTATCACCTAACTGCGTGAAATTAATTACACACTTCGAGACTGGAGATAATATCTTCAGCTATCTAAAAGCCTACCAATGTCCTGCTAAAGTATGGACAATTGGAATCGGCACAACGGTATATCCGAATGGAAGTAAGGTAAAACAAGGAGATGTTATCACTATCGACCTTGCGATTGACTACCTTTTGCATGACATAAAGACCTTTGAAGTAGCAGTAGATGCTTACACTACCGACCTTGTAAACCAAAACCAATTCGATGCATTGGTGAGCTTTGCTTATAATCTTGGAGCAGGAGCATTAAAAAGTTCTACATTACTTAAGAAGGTAAATGTAAATCCGAATGATACCACAATCCAAGCGGAATTTGAAAAGTGGGTATATGCCGGGAACGTGAAGTTGCCTGGTCTTATTCGAAGAAGAAAAGCGGAAGCATTTTTATACTACAAAGGACAATTAAATTATAACTTTTAAAATGAAAGCAATGACCACAAAATTGAAAGCAGAAGAGTTAGTAAATAAGTTTAGACCTTATGCAGACTGGAATGGAATTGATTTGGAAAAAGAATTAATAAATTCTAAACAATGTGCTTTAATCGCAGTTGATGAAATATTGCAACTTGTTGATGAGCAAATGCAAGGATTTTTAGACACCGATATAATTGCTTACTGGAATCAAGTAAAAATTGAAATAGAAAATTTATAACACTAAAAAACCAAACCATGCAAAAAACAATCGACTTCGACAAGCCAGTCTTCCGGCCCCAAAACAATCCCGAAAGCCAACATTCTACATTCAAGTACGGAAAGAAGCTAAACAAGCAGTGCTCAATAGTACTGGAAGCATTGCAGCGAGGTGAACATCTAACAACTGCTTCTGCGCTAATTAAGTACGGAATAGGTGACTTAAGAAGGCGAATAAAGGATCTAAAAGACATCTATAAAATTGAAAAAATAGAGAGCAAAAGAATTCCAAATGATAATTATCACGAATATTTCTTAAATCAAGATTAGTTTACTATATTTGCAATTCAAATAACCGAGTACAAGCGGTTAATTACTAAACTTATTGCCCTTTTTGGGATTCGCAGTCTTGTACCTGCGATGAACAAATTGGGCATTTTTATTTTATGAAAGAGACATTTATACTTCGTACAGAGTGGTACGATTCTATCCAAGAATTTACAATTGATGAGAAAGCAGAAATTTTAGATTTGCTTTTTTTGTACCATTTAGAGAAACCTAATAATAACCTAAATAACCTAAATAACCGAGCGGTTAAATTGGTTTGGAAAATTATTGAGCCTAACTTGAAACGCAATGTAGAAGCCTATGATAGCAGAAGAGATACATCGGTTGAGAATGGTAAAAAGGGGGGTAGACCAAATAACCTAAATAAACCTAAAAAACCTAACGTAACCCTATCTGTATCTGATTCTGTATTTGTATCTGTATCTGATTCTGTATCTGATTCTGTATCTGTATCTGATTCTGTAACTGATAATGAAAGTGAATTAATTAAAAAATTAGATGCCCAATCTTTAATTTCATCACATTCAAAACAACCGATTTTAAAAGAAAATCAAACAGATTGGTTAAACGAATTTGAACAAGCATGGATTAATTGCTATAAAGAATTAAAAGGCACTGCTCCAACTACCTTTCAAAAAGAAGACATTTCGATGGTGGCCGAAAAATTACGCATTAAACTAACGGAAACTTGGCAAAATTCAACGAACGAGAGTTTATTGGGTACTTTTACATGGTTTATCAAAGAAGCGCACAATTTCGAGAAAAAAGGGGATAGGCTCGGATGGATAGGAACACATTTCACAATTAAAAATATAAATAACCAATTTGACCAAATTTATGCAAAATCAAAATCTAATCACAACCAGTCAAAACTTGCTAACGAAAAACTTGCTTATTATATGCAAGACTTCAGGGATAGATACCCAACGAGAGATAGCAATGATGCAGAGGAGCTTAACTTTTAAAAACATACTTGAAAGAAAAGAAGAGCCAACAATTAGTGCAATTGTTTCAAAAGGGAAAATTAATCAGTACATCCCAGTGATGGCATCATTTTCAATGACTTCTTTAAAAACAATTTTTAATTCGGATATGGCTGAATTATTAGCAACCGAGTTCGTTTTAGATGTAATTGACATAGAGCCAACTTGGAAGGTGCTTGATGTTCTTCATTTTTGGAAATGGTTACGGACAAATGAAAGTATTAAGGTATTCGGGCAAGTAAATATTAAGATGTTACACGAATTTCGATGCAAATACAACGAAGAGCAAGCATTGAATCGTGAGCAATTGCACAAACAATCACAAAACAATTACCCAATCGAAGCAGGTACTGGGAAAGACCTTCATTCTTTAAATAATCACTTAAAAAATGAAAATAAATTGAAGATTGAATTTGGTAGGAAGGCAGAAGCAGCATCCGAGCAAGGAGCAAGGAAACCAATTAGCCAAGAAAAAAGGCAATCACACCAAGATTTTTTTGAAAATGGAATATAAATTTATCGGCATTAAACCGAACATAGGGGATGTATTTACCTATCCAAACAGAAAGCAGAAGTTCGAAGTAGTAAATGTTACGGACTATTCAGTGCGATTCAAGTGCGGGCATAAGGTGACTGATTGTGTTTTACTCGACATGGTGCCAGTGAGCAGGAAGGTGAATCAGTTAGAATTATTTTAATTCGGTAAATACTTGTACATTTGCATTTAACATAAAAAATACTAAAACATGGCAAAAAGTACATCAATTAAAATTAGCGAGCTTATTCCAGATGATAAAAACTTTAACAAAGGCTCCGAATATGGCAATCAGTTAATTCAAAAATCATTTAGTAAATTTGGTGCAGGACGTTCAATTCTACTTGATAAAAACAACCGTATTATTGCAGGGAATAAGTCAACTGAAAACTTTGTTGCAGGAGGAGGAGAAAATGTAATCGTAGTAGAAAGTGATGGCAAAAGTTTAATAGCAGTTAAACGCATGGACATTGATTTAGATACTCCACAAGGCAGGGAATTAGCACTTGCAGATAATGCTACTGCAAAAGCAAACATTGTTTTTGATGCTGAATTGATTGTTGCAGAGGTAGGAGTGGCAGTATGTGAAGAATGGGGAGTTGATACTGGGATAGAAGTGGAAGCAGAAGAAGATGAATTTGATGTACCTATGGGAGGTATAGAAACGGACATTGTATTAGGTGATTTATTTGAAATTGGCGAACATCGATTACTTTGTGGGGATAGTACTCAAACTGATACATTTGCTAAGCTATTTGGAGAGCAGTTGGCAGATTTGGTTGTAACAGACCCCCCTTATAATGTAGCAATACAAGGAGGCAATCATGGAGACCCAAATAGAAAAAATGGCAAAAAGATTGAAAATGATTCAATGTCTAATGAGCAATTTTATCAGTTTCTTTATGATTTTTATACTGCATTAGGTAGTTATACTAAATCTGGAGGAGCTTGGTATGTATGGTATGCGAGCAAAGAAACTATTAATTTTCATAAAGCAATGGTTGATGCTGGATTAATGCCAAAACAAGACTTAGTATGGAAAAAAAGTTCTATTGTAATGGGAAGACAAGATTACCAATGGAAACATGAGCCATGTATTTATGGATGGAAAGAAGGAGCTGCGCATGGTTGGTATTCGGATAGGAAACAAACAACTATATTAGAATTTGATAGACCATCACGAAATGCAGAACATCCAACAATGAAACCAATACCATTATTTGCTTATCAAATAGGGAATAGCTCTAAGCAAGGAGATATTGTTGCAGATGGATTTGGTGGTAGTGGAACCACAATGGTTGCATGTCATCAAATGAAAAGAAAAGGATATCTTGTTGAATTTGACCCCAAATATTGCCAAGTAATTATAGACCGAATGATGAAACTTGATTCATCATTAAAAATTAAACTAAACGGAAAACCGTATGAACGCATCAAAACAAGTAATAATTGATTTTTTAATATGCCAAATTAAAGATGGAGCAAGTTTTGACACCTGCTTGAAACTTTGTGAGACTAAATGGAACTTAAGCCGTTCAACATTTGTTCGTAGGTGGAATGATGCCGATAAAGAGCATTTAGAGGCTCAACAAGCAAAGAAAAGCAAAATTGCTGACAATGACACCGTAAAAGCAATAACAGCAGAAATTGAACAATTAGACAACATTAGGGAAAGGAAAAAATTTTTAATTGGACTTTATACTGGGGACATTAAAATTAAACAACCATTTCTCATGAAAGATAAAATTGTTGAGTATATGGCAGAAGCTAATTATAACGAAAGAATTAAGGCAATATCCGAATTAAATAAGATAGATGGAGATTATGCGCCGACAAAGGTAGCGAACACCGATACCAAAGGCAAAGATGTCGAACACTACGCAATCCTTCCCGATGGCACTAAACTAAAACTTTAATAATTGGAGGCAAGCATAGACCTATCCAAGAACATCAAGCAGTCGGAGTACTTTTATGAGGTGCTTAAGTCAGTCAATGGACTATCGACTAACAAATACTTTGCTTACGGTGGCGCAATTAGAGGAGGCAAGACTTACGTTACATTGTTTATCCTTATTTATTTATGCGGAAGATACCCCGGCAGTCGATGGCACGTTATACGGAAGGACTTATCAGTACTTAAAAGCACTACGATACCGAGCTTTCAAAAACTAATTGCAGGAAGTAAGAATTGGAAGGTACTTAATGATCCGGGCAATACACGAGCTCAACATATAAACGGAAGTCAAATCTTCTTTAAATCCGAATCACTTGCACAAGACCCATCATTAAACGATTTCTTGGGATTGGAAACGAATGGAATCTTTATGGAGCAGGCAGAGGAGCTATCGATTAAGTTATGGGAGAAATCACTTGAAAGAAGTGGTAGTTGGTACATTGACCCGATGCCACCTGCATTCATTTTTCTTACCTTTAATCCTACGCAGAATTGGGTAAAAGAGAAGTTTCACATGGCAAGTTTAGATGGGAGATTGAAGACACCTTACTACTACCTTACTGCATTACCTAACGATAATCCATTTGTTACACAAGACCAATGGAGTGCGTGGAATCAAATGGCAGACAGGTATAAGCAGCAGTTCGTTTTAGGTGATTGGACTGATTTTAACGATGGCAACAACCGTTGGGCATTTGCTTATGAATCGGACAAGCACGATTGGGAGCCGAAAGAAAGCGAAGAAGTCATAAGCAAAAACAATCCGTTATACCTTTCCTTTGACTTTAACCGCAATCCGATTAGCTGCTGCGTCATTCAGCACATCAATAGCGAGGTGCGAGTAATAGAGCAGATTAAGTTGGCGAATAGCGATATCTATGCGTTATGCGACTACATTAAAGTTTACTATCCTAACTTCTTATACATCATAACCGGGGATAGCACTGGAAGGAATAGCAGCGCATTGGTTAAAGACAACCTAAATTATTATATGGTTATCAAGCAGGCACTTAACTTGGGCAGTGGGCAAATGAGACAACCAGTGGTGAATCCTTCCATCCAAGAGAATCAAGTGCTTGTCAATTCAATACTCGCCAATTACAAAGTGAAAATCCATAAAGACAAGGCAAAGGCATTAATCTATGACCTTAAAAACGTTAAGATTTCAGCCGATAATAAGATTGAGAAGTCATCAAGAACGGATGAAACGCAGCAAGCGGATGCGTTAGATTGTTTTCGGTATTGGTGCAATACCTTTCTAAAGAGCTTCCTAAAGACTCCGAAATAAAAAAAGCGAAGGGAACCACCCCTCCGCCTTTATTTCTAACACAAAAAATAACCAAAGCGACGGTACGTTTACCTATTGGCTTTAGACATTGGCACAAAATAAAGAATTATTTTCAATTTAAAGAAATAATACTAATTTTGATGTACTAAATTTAAATCAAATGCCACAAGAAGCGTTCACTAATTGCAGTAATTGTCACGAGGTATCATTACCTTCTTGTCCAGTGAACATCACACTATTAGATAGTGGGATAGATGCGGATTACGATTATTTAGTTACCTTCATTGACAAGTTCGGCAACGAGCACATGACTATGATTGACCATACTACATTCCCAACAGTATATGAAATTGTTATCCCAGTCTTCGACAATGAAGACTTAAAAGTCGGACTATTCACCGAGTATAGCGGTCCATTCACAATGACATTACGCAAGTCAATCCATGACCACGAAGAAGGGATAGTTATCGAAGGAGTGGCGAAAAACTGTGTTTCTATCACGTTCTACAAGAATTTAGGCTACTATGTGCCTGCAATTATTGGATTCTTAACAACACCTTAAGCTATGACATACATCGACTTCATATGTTACTGCCTAATAACGAGCTTTCAACTAACTGCGATTCATGTAGTATTGAAGGTAGATGGAATGATATTCAAAGGACTCGGTAACTACCTTACTGCAAAGTTGCATCCAGTTATTGCGATGCCATTATTCGATTGCTTGATTTGTATGGGGGGGATTTGGTCAATGGCAAAAGGACATTTCGAATTCGGTACTGATTACGTTTCAATTATATGTTCGATGGTTTGTATTATAGGCATTAATGCACTTTTAACTACTCAAATTTCTAAACTTTACGATATATGGGAATAGAGGCAATCAGCAAGAACGAGGTACGAAGTGTTGCGCAAGTGGTAAACACTGCAATGTCCAACAATAATTGGGTATTGTTCAAAAAGTGTATGTGTCCCGGTTACCCCGAATGGAAATATCGAAGCGAGAATCACAAAGGCGAAACAATCAATTGCTACCCGACTAAAGACCAATTTACGCACTATTCAGCGAATGGAGTGCCGAAATTAAATAGAGCAAGAATTACTACACAATTAACAAACCATTTAGAGACATTATGAATTTATTAACTAAATTAAAGTTGCGACTAAAGTCAGCTCCAAAATCGAATCATACCATTGTTCCGGCATTCACTATCGGAGGAGTGGAGTACTTTCAATTCGATGATGCGTTCAATCTTCCGTACTTAAGAGGATTAACAACCATTACCTACTTTAGAGAGATGCAAATGAATTGCGATAGAGACCTATTGCTTGCCCACTGCGATGCGAAAGAGACCATCTCAAAGAAGTTAATGGATGCATTCAACATTCAAGCAGGCAAAATGAATCTCACCAAGATATTCGACTTACAAAAGGAATCCATCGCACTGGATATGCAGTTGAAAGAAAGAGTAACAATGATAACCGATCCCGATTTAATTTATAAGTTGGCAAGCATTGTTTTTTTTGATAAAAATGAATCACCATACAATTACGAGCATAACTATAACCTAAAGAAAATTGAGTTTTGGAAGGAGCATAAAACAATGCACGATTTTTTTTTGCAACTGCCGCTTCAAAACTTGGTGCCGTTTTTAAAACATTCTCCACAAGATACCCAGAATTATACGATGCAGATGGAGGCAATGGAGACAGTAAGAAAGATTACGGTAGCGAATTGGGAAATAGTTTCATCGCACTTGTCACCAGAACAGAGGATGAATTACGTAGACAAGTTAATTGGATTGCGAGAGAATGTCCCCAATTAAAAGATTGGACAACAATAGACGATTATTACTTCATTATGAATGATTTAATAATAACAAGTAGGCAGGAACGTAGTAATAATCAAGACAATGGCAGAGAAAGTAGTAATTGAGTTTGTACCGGACTTTACGCAGCTAACTTCGGCAATCGATAACCTTCAGCAAAAAGGCATCCTTAAAAAAGAAGATGCTGATTTATTAGACAAGGCAAGTAAGAGCATGAAGGACTTTGCTACCACTACCGACAAAGCAACCACATCGGTTGACAAGATGGATGCGGCAGTTCAAAAAGACACTAATGCAGTAAACGAGCTATCAAATAGTGTTAAAGAAGTACCAATGAAGGTACTCACACAAGGCACTACGGAAGCAGCAGAAGCATTGGGAAATCAAGGCAAAAAAATAATTGAAGTAGTTACTGCAAGCAAGTCGTTAAAAGGACAATTACGTGAGCTTAAAGCGGAAATGGCTGCACTCGAAGACCAGGGCAAAGATAACACTGCCGAGTTCGAGAAGATGCAAATTAAAGCAGGTAAATTAAACGACCAAATTGGTGACACATCGATGCGTGTTCGTGTTTTAGGTGATGACAGTAAGCACATAAAAGCAATTAGTCAAGCAATTACTGGAGCAGCAGCAGGATTTAGTGTTGCTCAAGGTGCAATGGCACTATTCGGTAGTGAAAACAAAGAAATTGAAAAGGCATTGCTAAAAGTGAATGCTGCTATGGCAATTGCTAATGGATTGGCTCAAATCAATGAGGTAATTCAAAAGCAAAGCTATTTATCTATAATGGCCAAGACTACTGCAACTAAAGCATTAGCAGCAACAACTACTCAAGAAACAATTGCAGAAGGTGAAAATGTAGCAGTAACGGAAGCATCAACGGTAAGTAAGTATTTACAAACTGCTGCTACAAGTGAAAACATAATCGTATCAAATGCAGCGACTGCGGCTCAATATCTTTTGAATGCAGCAATGTCAGCAAATCCAATTATGTTGCTTGTAACTGCATTAGGAGCATTAGTAGGCGCATTATTTGTTTTTGGGAATAAACAAGATGATTCAAAAGAAAAGCAGGAAAAATTAAACAAAACACACCAAGAGTTTTTGGATTTAATTACTAAAGAAGTAGCAGCAACAAAACAAATTGCATCGATTCAAGAACAAACAAAGCAGAACGAGATTGATTTATTACGTGCTAAAGGAAAGAATGCGGAGGCTGATAAATTGCAATTGGATTTAGATAAGGAAAAAATAAAAAATGCGCAAAATATTCTTGCAGTAACTGGATTAACTATTGACCAAATTCGTCAAAAAGAAATAACGTATAAAAACGATATCATTGCACAAAAAGAATATTTATTGCAATTAGAAGAATTTAAGAAAAAAGGATTTACCGGAAGTGAAGAAAACAAAGCAGCACAATTAGCAGAACAAAACAAAGCGAATTTAGAAGCATTTAGCAGGAATCAAAGAATTCAAGCCTATGAAAAAGAGTACAAAGATTATGGTCAATTTGCAAATGCTATTCTTGATGCGGAGAAAAAATTGGAGCTTGATAAAATTGAGTTAGTTAAAAAGACAACGGAAACGAATACTAAAGAGGCAGAAAAGCGAATTGCTGATGCAAAAAAGGTAGCAGAAGCGACTAATAAAACATTGCTTGAAATATTTGATGAAGACATTAATCTTACCGAAGCAAGACTATTAAATGCAAAAAATGGGAGCCAACAAGAATTAAATTTGCAAATTGAATTAGCGCAAGCAAAGGCAGCTAAAGAAAGAGAATTGAATCAGTTATCGGAAACATCAGCAAATGCAAAAGCCGCTAAATTAGTGCTTATAAATGCCAAAGAGTTAGATGATATTGAGAAGTTAAACATTGCATATAATGAAAAGGCAATTGCATTATCAAAAAAACTATTAGAGGCTCAAAAGCAAGCAACTGCCGATTTCGTTAAGTTAAGTCAAGATGAGTATAAGGCAAGTCTTCAAAATTTGAATAATTATTATGGGGACAAAAACAATAAATTAAAAGAAAATTTAGTCAGTGGCAATATAACTGAAAAGGAGTTTAAAGATGAAAGTATTAAGTTAGAAAAAGACAAAAATTCTAAATTAGAAACGGTTGCAAATGACTATAAAACAACCGTTGAACAAGCGAATACTGACTTATTAAACATCGAAAAAGAAACAAACGATAAGTCGGTTAAGCATTTTCAAATGACCGAAGCGCAAAAGGAAGAGATAAGAAAAACTGCACTTACATCAGCAGTATCAGCAGCCAAAGAAATAGCAGATGCAGTATTTGAAATTGAATCTAATAATCGTAAGACTTTACTTGATGAAAAGTTAGGTGACTTGGAAAAGCGAAAAGAGTTAGAGTTAGCAAACACTACGTTGACTGCTTCTCAAAAGGCATCAATCGAATCTAAATACCAAAAGTTAGAAGCAAAAGAAAAGACAAAGGCATGGGAGGCAGATAGAGAAGCGAAACGTGAACAAGCAGTAATTAACGGAGCTTTATCAATTGCGAACATATGGGCAACACATGGTAATAACCCACCAGTAGCAGCAATATTAACTGCATTGTCTTTGGTAGCGGTTGGTGCTCAAATAGCAGTAATTAATGCCCAAAAGGTGCCGAAATTTGCGAAAGGTAAGAATGTCGGAGATATGTATGAAGGCCCGGCAATCATTGGCGAAGCAGGTAGAGAATTGCGATTCGATAAAGATGGAAGTGTTAAGTTATACAATAGTGCTACATTAGACCATGTTTACAAGGACACGATTATTGCTCCAAATGCAATAACCGAAGCACTTTTAAGCGGAACAATGCCATTAGCAAACGGAGCAGTTAAAAAATATGTATCTTCGCAGACAAGTAATGTAGGTTTTGACTACGATAAGCTCGCAATATCTATCACTGATAATATGCGTAATCACCCGAAGGTTGCGATTAACATCGATGAGAAAGGATTTGAGAAGCGAATTATTCAAGGCAGTAACGAGAGGACTATTTTAAATGACCGTTATAAAATGAATAACTAATGAATTGGCAGTTTACGTTAATCGACTACACAAACGATCCGTTAGGAGTTGCGACCATCATTGATGAGCCGAGTGGTTGGGATGGAATAACTATCTCTATGAGGCGAGACATGGATATGCATGGCATTTTCTTTGAGTTTACGCAGACATCACTTACCTTCTATGGATTAGGATTTGGGATATTACGAGATGCATATGCAACTAATAACGTAGAAGCAAAGGTTGAGATTGATGTTAAGTATTTATGTTCGGAAGGTGATTCATTTACCGACTTCTACTATGGCAGATTAGTGTTCACCAAGTTTACGCAGAATTGCAATGATATTTGCTCAATTACGATACCAAGCGAGCAAGCAGACGCAGTAATGACCTTTAAGAATAGAATCGACCAATCGGTTAATTTGGGCAGTTTAACGGACTTTAATGGTAACGCATTAACACCATACAATGCATTGGCATATCCTTTAACATTGGATTCAAAAGCAATTTATAAAAAAACGTATCGACAAGCAACAACTACGGTTAAATTAAGTACTTGTGATTACGCTAAAAATGCAATACCATTAGGTACTAATTACACTCAACGTGATTGGACTGCCTATTACACACCTTCATTTGATTCAATTACTAATGATGAAGTTGGCAGTTGGGTAGGAGTAGACCAAGACTTTGATAGCCTACAATATACTCCTGCAACGATAGTGATTGAGGAAGATGGAGTTTATAATTTAGAGACCGAAATAAATGCAAAAGTAAACGCTTGGGCATTTACTTGGGCTCAAATATTAGCTGGTGGCGGAAAGTTTGGAGGTTTTAATAATATTGATATTTACGTTCATATAGTTATAAACGAATCAATTGCCAATACCATATTGACAATTAATGATAATGCATATTATTGCATGGACCAATCAGCATCGGATTGTGACCCAAACCTACCTTTTATACACCCACCAACACCATTAACTCACGATTGGGGTGTAAATACTGGAGTATATACTAATACTTATACGTTAAATAAAGGCGACCGAGTGGCAGTTGCAGTTGAAATACATCAAGGCGGTCAGTATTTGCAAGTTTTAACACCAAGAAGAGATATTTCATTTACTCAATGGATTCATTTTTATGGGAATGATACTGCGACACCTTGTTACTTCAAGATAAATTGCATGAGCACTGCTCCACCAACTGTAACTAATGTATTCGCAATTAATGAATCTTTTGCAAGAATAACCGAGGCAATCACTGGCAGTCAAATGTCTTTTTATAGCGAGTATTTCGGCAGAACAGATAGTCAGCCAATTGCACTACCTTCCGATGGTTGCGGTAGTTTAGAGGCAATTACTAACGGATTACTGATACGTGGTCAGCATATATCTAACAATACATTTTTATTTACCTGCCACTTTTTAGAGCTTTTCAATGCAATGAATTGCATCCACAACATAGGTGCAAAGTACTACGAAGGAATAATTAATGGCAATGATTTTAAAGGCATTGTCATCGAGCAAATGGAAGCCTTCTATCAAAACAATGTAATTATATATCACGCAAACGATGTCGCATCATTAATTCGCACTCCAATCCAAAAGATGTACTACTCAATAGTTAATTTTGGGTACTCAAAATACGAAGCAGAGGACTTTACAGGTATTGATGAATACTTTAGCAAGCGAGAGTATAAGACCGAATTAAGCCAAACAAAAAACACCGACAATAAGTTATGCGACTTCATTGCCAGTGGTTACGCATTGGAGGTAACAAGAAGGCAGTCAAACTTTGATACTAAAGATTGGAAGTATGACAACGATAAGTTTATTATCTGCCTAAAACGTGGAGGCGAGAATAGTTTAGTAGTTGACTTGGGTAATATGTCACTTGCAAATAATGTCATTGACCCACCGACCACCTATAACAACATCATCAGTCCAATACGAAACGGAATGCGATGGTTTAAAACTTGGGCAGCGCAGATGGCAGATGCTAACACTGGCAAGATTACTTTTAGCAGTGCTTTCGGTAACTATTTTGCGGAGTTTTTCACTTCTCAACCTTGTCCATTGGAAGTTGGTGCGATAGGCGAAAACCAAGATTTAGGATTAAACCTATTTGATTCTCCGACACAAAATTTACCTTTGTGGAAACCAGAGCAAATTAAGTTCGATTATCCGTTATCATTAACCGATTACATGGATTTCAAAACGAATCCTTATGGAATGATTAAGTTCAATTGTATCGATGGGGTAGATGACTACGGTTATATTATTGACATCGAATATCGGCCAAACGAAGGTATGGCAACATTTACTTTACTCAAAGCATTATTACCATAGTCATGGCATTACACATCAGTCAATATTCATCATTAGTTTTTGGATTCGGGATTGGAGATAGTTACCCTTGTACTGGCAGTACAGACAAACAATACGCATTAGGTACGGGGCCAACTATCATTGGTACCACTGGAACATTGGATTGCGTTAATGGGCCTGCTCAATCGATTGTAATAGGTGCCGCAGGAATTACGCAGAACACATATTGGGGAGGTACTGGAGACCGATTTTGGCAACAAGTAGATTGGGAAGCGCAAACTGCTTACAATTTTGGAATATATGGAAGTCCGACTGTTTCAGTGAATGGTTGTTATATGGATGCCGATTGTGGAGGCACTTATGTTTCATTAAATTATTTAGGAATACCGAGGACTTCTGCAATATTGCAGTCAGCTACATTGAGCTCTTGCGTTGTTCGTGTAACATTTGCAGGGCAAGTTAAATTTAGCGAAGATACTATCTTAAAGGTAATGCAAGATGACGGAAGCGGAAATTGGACTGTGTTAGCTTCAATGTCTTTACCTGCTAATCAGCAAAATAATCAATTACCTTATGTTGTACCTTATGCCGATGTTACCTTTACAAGTGCCGATGTTGGAAATTCCTTCCACTTTAAAAGCGAGGTAATACATAACGGAGGTATTGTAACAAATGCGGACTGCTACATAACAATAGGCAGTACCGTTGAAGAATTGCCTC
>Ga0209296_1001785_pt1 | contig 15932 bp, 25 predicted proteins | sample S_130206_EF_Meta_FD_187319 | JGI IMG/M metagenome (GOLD analysis project Ga0209296, IMG submission 187319) | Freshwater microbial communities from Lake Simoncouche, Canada to study carbon cycling - S_130206_EF_MetaG (SPAdes) (version 2) | ecosystem: Environmental > Aquatic > Freshwater > Lake ...
TGTCCGTCTCGATCTGTTGTTTGTGTTTTGTTTTCAATGTTACTCATGTGCCGTTTAAACCTAGTGCGATAACCCCCCATGCGCTGCCTTCAATCGCATTCCCTTAACTGTTATCTATTTGCCTGACCGCGTGTTACCACATAGATCATCTACCCTCGTTTGCCGAGTGTTCTTATTGCACACATCATTGCACTGATGCAAGCCTTGCCCGTAATTAGTTATCTGTTTGTTAGTTTTGTAGCGATTCAATAACTGTGCTTGCCTCTTGCTTTGTTAATGCTTCAATACTTGAATATTTTTTGTCTAGCACTTTGTTTATGTATGGCATTAGTTCTGTTGTGCCAATCTTTTTTTCAAATGCCAGTGCTCGTATCATTCCGCGCTGTTTAGGTGATGCATATTGTTTTGTGTCTGTTATGTCACTAAATGGTTGTTCTACATCGTCTCGAATGGGTTTGACCTCTGCTAAATGTCCTGGCTGGCGTGCCTGTACTTCATTGCGTGACGCTATTGATTTGCCTATACCCATGCCCAAGAACCCGAGCGCTCTGCCTAAGCAACTGGTGCTGGCGTTCATCATCTCGCTGCCTTTTGTGTATGGCGTGCGACCCGGTATCGCTTCCCAGCAATACGCAACTGTCGGCATTAGGTCTGTGCAGTCGCGCCACACGGTACAACTAATCTCTACATATTGCTGGTTGTCCACTGTGACGATTACTGGTTTTGTTTCTTGTATGCGTAAATCAGGCCAACGCTTTAACGCCTCAGCTAATCGAGTTGGTACATCAACATAATCGCCTAAGTTAAATGCGTTCATGACATGTACGCCACAAGTGCGTCAATTTGTGCATTGCTGTCGCGTAGGTCTGCCATTAATTCAATGACGCGTGCTTCTAACACTTCGTTGTATTTGCGCGCGTTAGCAAGTTCTGTGACTAAATACAAATTTGTTTCTATTGCTTCGTCAGATGTAATCATGATTTCTCGTCTAAATTCTGTTCTGTCAAGAATTTAAGTAGCGCTATAAGTTCTTTTAGTCGTTCTGTTAGCTCTGCATTTTCTGCTTTTAATGCGTCACGCTCGCGCGCTGCAATCATGTAACGCTCTGATGAGTCGCGCAACTGCTCTCGACTGCCGTAGTGAGGGTCGTAACTGCGTCTCATACACACCGCCAGACGATCGCTTGATTACCAGCGCGCGTCAATCGCCTAATGCCACTGTCAATGACATGTCCGTCTTTAACTAGTGTGCCTCGAGTCGGTCGTACCGTGTTGCCTGACATGTTTAACGCTGTTTCTATTTCTTCATCTGTTGCCGGGCGACCTAGCAAGTAGGCGTGTACTCGTTGGCGCTTTTTGCCTGTTTTCGGTTTTGCTTTTATTGCAGCGTCAACGCTTGTTTGTTTTGCTTCGCGCGCAATAATAACGATGTCACGATTTACTGCTGGGCGCTCGAATGTACCGCCTAAGCCGATTGATGGTGCAAACATTTGTAGTTGGTTATCCACGACTAATGCAATTTTCTAGTCGGCGCACTTCCGATTCTAAATCTTTTATGCGTGTTTCTAATTCTTTAATAATTCCCATGAGATACCGCACCTCTATTTCTAATACTTTCGGTGGTGTGTCTGGCATCTTGCTGATCTGCTCACCTATTAGACGAAACTCTTGCATGCGCCTAACTGTTTCTTGGTGTTCGCGTTCCATTTGTAAATCAAATGTTTTGTCATATTCGTTCTCGGTCATTGCTTTCTCTTTTCTGTTTAGGTTTATATTTTGAACAGGATATATGACAGTAGTCGCAGAGTTAATCCGCAGGCAATCATCCACCATGCCAAGTTCTCTACGGTCATTTGCAATTCTTTTCTCGATGGCAAATATCCCACGCAGACCAGCCCACTTGACTGTAAATCAGTCGTGCAGCGCGCAAGTTTGTCAGCGCGTCTAGCAATGGCTCTTGTGTGCATATGCGCATTTGTTTACATACAAGGCCGTCATATTGCGCATGGCTAGGCATCCAATGCACACCGTTTATTTGCATTAGTCCACTGTCTGATCTGTGCGACCAGTCTGATACGCCAGTGATGTTGCAGTTTTTGTCTACATTGTCACCGCCAGCCCGATTAGGGCAACAGCCCGACTCGCGTAATGCGTACTTTGTCAATTGCGGTATTTGCTCTGCAGACCAGCCTGCCTGCATTGCTACTGCTGGTAGCCATGAACAGTCACCATGTTTGTAGACGGGCGCTGGTGGCGTTGTAGTGGTCACTGGTGGCACATAGCGGTATATGTCTGCCATAGCCTGCCCGAAGCCACCTACAGCCTCATAGGGCTTCTCTGTTGGTGTGGTGCTTGCCATGTCTGGTCGTGGTTGTGGCACATGGTAGACACCAAGGCCGATTGCAGATAACGCAAATGCGATAATTGTTTTGATGATAAATGGCATAGTTGCCTCGACTTTCTCGGTCGGTAACTACCTTACACAGGTTTTTTGACCACCGCAGGTATTACCCCAAATACCTTATCCCAAGCCTGTTTTGCAAGTTCTGCAGAGTGTGCGATCACGGGGTTTACCTCGACATGCCACCAGTCGCCTGGCTCAAATGTGCCAGCCTTCCAAGTAGCACGATCACATTTCCACGACCTGTTTAGCGCGTAATCAATTACTAGCTCTATGCCAAGCGTGTCGGCGTTCTCTAATAATTTGTTCATGTATGCAAGCGATACTTTGCGACCGTCTTGCCTGCCTTTATTTGTTGCCGATATCCAACGATAAGAAATGTCGCATGCAACGCCTTTTGCATGGTTAGACATAATGCCAGGTTTGCCCCGTACATCGCGCACAACCCAACTGCCGTTATTCCACAACGATTTGTCAGAATGATAGACAGCGCGTGTAACCCACAAATTCATTCCTGCTAAAGGTTTAGCAACTACTGGCGCTGCAGTGATTGTATAAGGTTTCATTCTGTTTCTGCTTTTGTATTCTTTTTTATCCCGTTTGACGCAACTAAGCCAGATAGTGCGCCTGTCAAAAATACGCTAATAGTGCTAAGTAGGTCAACAATGCTGCCGTCTAGTGGTGATAGTTCTGCAGGCATGTTTACAAACAGCATGCCAAACAGCAATCCAATAACCATAATTGCAAATGTAAACGCCATAATTACGCCGACTGTAAAAACTAGTCGAGCGTGCAACGCTTCATTTTCTAATCTCGCACCTGTCTGCTGTGACATTTTGGCATGGCCTTTCAATAATTGTATTTTTGTTTTGATAAATTGTTGTGTTATTTGTTTTACTTAACGAACACGCTGACAAAATTAGACATGCAATAAAAATATATTTAAATTGTTTCATCTGTTGGCTCAACTATTGGTGCAATAAAATTTTGTGTTGCAGGGTCGTATGTGTAACCGATGCCTGCATAAGTTTTGTCGGGGTTGTCCATATATGTTTGTACCCAGTCGCCACCAAGTAGATCGTGGCAGAATTGCGCGCCGTCTGTTACTTCGGCATTAACTGCAATGACTTCTGTGACTATGTTGTTTACTATTTGTGCAAAGTAATTCATCAGAATGTGATACTTCCTGAACCTGTGAATGTGTAACTAAAACCGCTTACCGTTGGTGAACCTGTAGTGCTAGCGGCTGCTATGCCTGCGTTAATAATTACAACACCTGAGCCACCTGCTGCAGGATTTGATAAACCGCCACCGCCACCGCCACCGCCTGTGTTTGCTGTGCCTGCCGTAGCGCCTGAACCTGCTTTGCCGCCTGTGCCACCACCACCTGTACCGCCTGCAGCGTTACCGCCTGAACCTGTGTAGTGACCGCCACCACCGCCACCGCCTCGAGTAACTGAACTACCCGAAATACTTGACGCTAAACCGTTACCACCTGCACCACCGATTTGTGCTTGCCCTGCTTGCCCGATTTGACCTGCACCACCACCACCGCCAGCAGTATAGAGTTCTGCACCTTCACCTCCAGCGCCGCCGTTAAAACCTTGTACTGGTGATGCTGTACGAGTACCACCAGCGTCACCGCCATAAGCGCCACCACCACCGCTGCCACCGCTACTGCCTGCGCCAGATGTTCTACCACCGCCACCACCTGTTGCAGTAATGCTTATTTGTGCACCACCAATTATTGAACTGTCTGACCCGTTTGTACCATTTGAACCAGCCGCGCCGCCTGCGCCGACAACAATTGTGTAGGCAATACCAGTTGTTACAAAAAATTTATTTTCTGCTACACCGCCACCACCAGTCAATTCACCCGTACTGCTGTTTCGATATCCACCAGCGCCACCACCGCTAAAGTTGCCACCGCCACCACCGCCAGCAATAACTAAATAACTAGCTAAATTACCTGCTACGCCACCGCTAAAAAAAATTGCAGCACTAGCACTAGTGAAATAAAGCGTGCCACCCCCCCATTGTGCCAACGCTAAAGAACCTGATGTGTTTACTGTTGCTGTGCCTGCGGTTACTGTGCAAGTGCCAGCGCCAATATTTTGTATAAACAAAGTATCGCCAGCAGTAAACAACGATGTGTTTACTGTGACAGTAGTTGACCCTGCAGCGTTCATTACCACTCGAGTGCCAGCGTCACTAGCAACCAAAACATAATTAGCAGTTTTGGTTGCAACCGTCTGGTTATAATCGTTTGCTTGCAGCGTGTTCATTTGCGCGGCCGTTAAGACTTGCGCCGCTGTGAATGTTTGCTTTGCCATAATTCTCCTTAGATTATCCTAAAACATTGCCTGCGTTGAGTATGCCGTATATTGCGTCATTAAGTATTAACTCGTACACGATCGTGGTTGGCGATGTAAACAGCGCTATGCGGTGACCGTTGCTGATATTGATTGAGTGCTCAATGCCTTCGATAGCCAATTCTTGTGCCAATTCTGTTGTGCCTGCACCGCTAGCAAAAGTCTTTTCTACTGTGATCGTGTCGCCAATATCTATTGTTGCCAGCGTGTCGCGCTGTGCTGTAGTCAACATATTAAACTGTGTTTCAACACTCGTATAGCGCGCCTCAGGCTCGCCAGCCAACAAATACTCTGCCAATGTTAAGGCTGCAGCGTCATTGTGTAGCAAGGATTCTGTGATGCTTTGGGTCTGTATAAAATAAACCGCTTGACTTGGTACATCTTCTGCGACCTGTGGCGAGTTACTGCCAGCAATAGTTACTGATGCCCGGTTGACTACCTGATCAGCTTCAAACGATATGCCGACCGCGTTATATCTGTAGTTTGTGCCGTCATCGTGAAAATCTGCGATAGACCCTGACAGCGTGTTACCAATGCGCGCATCAAAAGTAATGTCGCCATCTCTCGACATAAACAATCTGCCCTGCTCTGCCTGTTGTATGCGTGAGCAATATTCTAAAACATTTGTGCCGTCTGCGATTGTAAAAGCAGCTGCACCGCCGAGCGTCTGTGTGCCTGTAGCGATATCGCGCTGAGCAATAGGGAAATCTACCTCTGGGCGATTAAGTACCGCGCTAAGTCGAGCGCTACTTAACTGTTCGCTAACATTGAACTCTGCAAAATATGTTTGTGCCAGCAAATAGAAATCGTCTGCGCAATAAACAGTGACCGTGTCAATACCGCCTAAAACAAAATTATAAGAATAATTGACAACATAACCTTTAAACAAATATTCTTTGACATTTGTGTTGCTGTACCGAGCCAGTTGCACTTTACGCATAGGTGCAAGTCCCGGCTTTTGTGTTGTGCTGTCGTAGTAAGGCGATTGCTGGTCAAATGGGTTAAAGATGCCGTCAGTGTCAAGCATTGTAAATGACATTGTGCCAGCGCTGAATTGATCGCCTTGCTCACGCCGTCCGCGCTTCACGCCAACATTTGTGCAACCGTCTAATACCTCTGCATAATTAGTTGTACCGTTAAGCACATAGGTTGTATTGTTTAATACTCCAGCGGTAGCCGAGTCTAAAATGAATGCGTCTTGTACAAATCCTGTATCAATCTCTAGCGAGTAATTGCCAGACCCAACAACAGCGACACCAGACATTATGCAATTTCTAGTTGTAGTGGGCCTGCACTGCGATTGTATGCGCGCAACGCATTAACTACCGCTTCACCAATATCTGCACTACTTGACAAACCACCGTTGACATTTACTGTCATTGATGCAATGCGTTCAGCGTTGCCACCTGTAAAGCCCGGAATACTGCTCGGACCTACATACGGCCCACCACCGCTAACAACTGGCGTAAACGAACCACCGCCGCCACCACCACCACCGCCGCTGACGCTAGTTACCGCTGGTGACATAATTGGAATGCTCGCGATGTTTGGCATTGTTGCACCACCGAATGAGCCTGTGCCGCCTTCTCGAGCAGCACCGCCACCAGATACCGCGCTTGTACCTGCACCGCCAACAGTTGGTATTTGTGGCGCAATCTTTGTAGCAATATTGTCTAGACCCGGTATTGCATTTATCACCATCGCCACCGCGTTGTACAAGGTATATAAAGCAGTAATAGCGCCATTGATGTAGCCGATAACTGCGTTAATTATCATGTTTACACCTGATCTAAAACTTTCAAATTTTTGATAAGCCGCAAACACTGCAACACCTAGCGCCGTAATACCAGTAGCCCACAATACAAATGGGCTTGCGTTTAATGCAAAGTTGACTGCCAATATTGCTGTTGCAATTGTGGTGATTGCACCTGCTACTCGAGTAAAAGTTTGGGGATTGTTTGCAGCCCAAGTAGCAAAATCTTTTATTACTGGCAACACTGCTTGCACCGCAGGCAATAATGCCTTCCCGATAGATACTTGCAAGTCAGCCATTTGTGCTTTAAGTACTCGACTGCTGTTAGCAAGACCGTCAGAAGTCCTAGCGAAGTCGCCTTGTGCATCACCTGTTTGTTTATAGATTAAAGACTGTGCAGCAAGAATTTTTGTTTGTGCCGACAATGCACCGCTAGAAACTTCAAGACCTAGCGCCAGCGCTTCATCTCGCAATGCTGCATCACTTAACAAAACACCGAACTGGCGCAAAGGCTCAGCCTCGCCACGCAACGCAGACCCAATAGCATTAATAGCCTGCTCTGGCGTTGTGTTGTTAAATGACGCTAAATCTGATGCAAGCGCTGTAAAGTCGTTGCTAAATGTTGCTAAATCTTGGCCGGATAATCCTGCAGCTTTGCCAAATGTGCCGAATGTGCCTGCGGCTTGCAAGACTGCATTCTGCGACTGCCCTAAAGAAGTTGCTGCAGTCTTAGCAAAGTTTTCAATACTTGCAGCGCCTTCACCAAACACGACATTGACTTTGCTTAGATTTTCTTCTAGGTCTGACGCTGCCATGATCGCTGGGCCAGCTGCTGCCGCCAAACCTGCAAGCGCGGCTGCTGCTGGTAGCGCCGCCTTTTTTATAGCGAATTGCGCTTTTTCACCGGCTGTCTCTAAATTTTTAAATTCTGCGATTGCGCGCGAAATTCCTTTCCCGTCGTATTCTGAAATTATCGGTATAGATAATGCCATTACAAACCTTTCTGCACTGTGCGTGACGCTTCAGCAATCACGCTTTTCATTTCACGCTCAATGCCTCTACGCGCCGAATATACCGCAGGCCCAATAAGTCGAGTGCGACCGGGACGCACTGGGTCAAGATTGTTGCTTAATCGGTTTGCGTTTGCTCGACCTGCAGTTTCAAAGATTGCTGCAGCCTGATCTTTTTGGATAATAAGAATTACGCCAACAGCGTTACGCTTAGTGTCAAATTTCATTTGCACACCTGCCTTAGCGCGTGACACATCAAAGCCTTTAATGTTTTGCGGTGGTGTCCGTTTTTGTGATTTCCAATTACGCGACAATCCAGATAGCGGTACTTTTGTGTACATGTTTTTAGCGGCGTTCATTGCTGGTTGTGCAATTTGTGTTGCCGATGCCTTAAATTCTTTGGCAAGTTCTTTGTCAAGTTTGTTTAATTGATTAATTGTGTCTTTGACACCGACAACTTCAATGCGTGCAGTCGTTGTCATTGTTGTTGCTTTTGTACGATGTATGCAACAGTTGCAAGGTCGCGCGCTTCAAATGGTATTTGGGTTGGCCACCACCCTAACGACACAAGCATTTCTGCTAACTGCCTTCGGTAAGTGCCAACCCCGTAGGGTTTCCCACTGTCTCATCTACACCTGAAATTTCCATCATTGGATTTGCTTTAACCCATTTGCGCCAGTCAACTGGCAGTGTGTCGCCTCGCATTTTTAATATTAGATATGCCCAGCAACATAGGTCGCTGTAGCCGATGCCTTTATTGTCAGCAACTTTGCGATCTTCTATGCGTTCCCATTCGCAGACTACAAATAGGTTCGTTGTTAACTCGAATGCTGGCTCGCCGTCATTCATGTCAACTTTAATTTTTATTTTCATGCGTGTACCTTCCCGGTTGGTCTTGTTTTGTTAGTTCTCAGCGGCCAATGCCGCGCGATCATGCGACCGCTTTAGTCAAAACACCACCAGTGAATGTAAGTGTGATTGTTGACAATTCGCCGAGTGATGCGTTAATTGGTGTGTGTGCCGACAAATATGCGCCTGTAAGCGTGTAGGTCGGGTTTGTGGCTGACGCAGCGCCTGTAGCAGGTGCAACAATGAGCGTTGTTTGTATGCCCGTTAAGCCGAAGACAGTAGCTTCCGTTTCGCTGGCGGCATATGATTGAAAAAGTTCTACTTCAATGCTGTTGTTTTGCAATGATGTCACCGTAGATGCACCGTACTTGCGTGCAGTGTCACCAAAGGCTGTTGTCTCTAACTGCTCGTAAACATAATTAACAGTTGCGCTAGTGCATTGATCTTGCAAGTCAATTGCGTTGATCGTTACTTTAGGGTTTGATAAATAGACGCTAGTAGCCATGTGGGTTAATCCTTTTGCTCTGTGTTTATAGTTTTAGCAGATTTTTTAGGTTTTAGTGGGGATAGATGCCCAGAGTCAACTAAGAACTCTAGATCAGTTGTTAGGCCACCTAAGTCAGCCTCTCGAATGATGTCGCCAAATTTGTAACCGCTAAGTCTGTGGCTAGTGACCTCGTAATCCATTATGTTGTGCTCGCTTTCATTTGTATGTTTAAGGATAATGCAGGGTAGTCAACACCGCCAATTGTAAGTGTTGTTGGTCTGCCATCAGTGACTGCGACTTTGGCTGCCAATACTTTGGCTGCAATGTTTAGTGCATTGCGGTATGCGTCAGCGTTGCTAGGCCCGAGACTTATAACAGTGACTGGTATTGACATGTCAACAATGTTGCTGTTAAACGCAGTAAACGACATTGCATCAAGCAGTATGCATGGTGGCTGTACATTGCGTGGGTCAGTAACGCACACGAGACCCGACACCGCGTTGAGTGTTGTGGCAAGCGTGTTTATAGATGTGTTAAATAGATCGCTGTATGTTTGCGCTGCCATCAGGCAACCTGTGGTCTGTCAACACCAATTAACTGTTTAACCAGTGGCGACAGTCCATTAGTCGAGCCTTGAGACATGTTATCAAAGTTAGAAAAATCCGAAATTCCACCGCGCTGACGGTACAAAGCGCCACCATACATAATCGTGCCTAGCGTGACATCGCCACCAGGCGAAGTAGTAAGACTGTCGTGGTAGCCACATTCTTGTCGTCTGCGATAAATGAAATTGTTTGCAGCGCTTGCGCATTGTGTAACAAATGTTGTGTCATCAGCCGTTGCTGTAGCAATACCGAGCCATGTCAAGATTTGTGCTGCAGTAATCCAAGTACAGGTTTGCGTATACACAACAGTGCCTGTAAAGAACGCTACAAATTCAACATCGCTACCTGTGCATGCATACAACACTTGATTAGGTACAGGCTCATTTTCGTTATACAAAAACTCACCAGTAACACCATCAACGCCAGTAAACAAATATTGTGGCAACGCCAGCACCGTAAATGTGCCGTTAAATGGTGCGCCAATAGATGCAACAGTTAAAGATTGACCAATAGCAATTTCTGTGGGTTCTAGCGTGCTTATGCACGCATAGTTGTCTAGTAATTGTTTGCTGGCTGTTTTATATGTTGCCATAGCGGTTGAGCCGCTACTCGACTAGGCCAGCGCTAGTTTTTGCAAGAAAGCAGCTTTTGCCACGAATGTTGCAAAGTAGCCGTAATAACTGAATGTGCGTTCAAGTTGTGACGGTACTTCTACCGAGACAATGCCTTTTTGCTGTTCGTAAACTTCAAAGCCCGGTGCGTACGCAACGATCATTGTGTTTGATGCATAGTTGTTGTCAACAATCAATGTTAAACCAAGTGGGTTAAGTGACGAGTATGACAAGTCTGCACCTGCTGTACCGATTGAGTTTTGGCTGATGACATTGTTGCCGTTAATTGCTGGGAACAATGGGCGCTTTGAAGTGTCTAATTGGCGACCGAGCAATTCCCAAACATTAGGCGAGACAAACAAATGTGTCGGAAAAAAGTTTGAAATACTTGCAATGTTGACTGCTGCACCGTAAAGCGCTGTCATCAATGACGATGGATCGGTTTGGTTAACTGTCCATGTCACACCCGAAGTTGCACCGCCTGCAACCATGTTGTCGGCTGCGATATTGTCAGTTGCAATCAAGTACTCGCCAGCCAAGTCATTCAAAACTAAATTCATTGCTGATGGGTCTGTAAAATCCATGTCCTGATAACTCATTGTGACTTGACCAGCAACAGTGGTTTTGGTAACGGTGTTAGATGCAATCACCATTGTTGTTGCTGATGCAGCCGAGCCTTCGGTTTGTGTTGCAGCGCTTGTGTGCGTTGTAATTGTTGGTCGCACAAATGTTTTGCTTGGTGTGTTTGGCATTGCGCGTGCGCCTAATGCTGACACAACAGGTCGCACAAAATTCAAGTCTTGAAATAGTGGCCCAAGTACAGGTACTGGCAAAAGTCCTGGTGTGTCAGTTGTAAGTATGTCGCCTGCAGCTGCTTGCAACGCTGTTTGTTGTTTGCCTAATGCTGCTTTGTAAGCCAAGTTAACTTTTGCAAATGTGTCGCCACCGATGTGCATTGCTGCGAGATATTCGCCTGGTGATGGCATTTTAAATTCTTGTTTTGGTTGTGCCCAAAGTTTGTCAACTACTGATGCTGCTATTTCAACTGTTGGTTCTACTGATTCAATCATGATTTTCTCCTGTGTAGGTATAACTTCATTTAACTCTATTGGTGGTTCGGTTTGTGGGATACTCGCTGCGACTTCTGTTATTACTGCACCGCTAAACGCGCCTTGACTGACCATGCTTAACTCTGTCCAATCGGCTGCCTCAACGATCATTACACCTTCAGCGTCATAACTAAACTTTGTCGGGTTAATCCCAACTGAGACCGAGTCAATTACACCGTCATTTGCAAGTGTCAAATATTCGTCACCCAGTCGAGTAGCGCTAATCTTTGCTGTAAACATCATGCCCTGTGGCGTGTCAACACGCTCCGTCAAAATACCTATGATCTGGCCCGAATCATGCTGACCGTAAAGTTTTGGTGCACGACCGTCAACAGGTAACGCGCCCTGCATAATTCGTACCTTTGTACCGTCAGCAACTGTTGCTGTTTCATTGTATGTAACTGCTATGCCACTGATTGAGCGGCGCGGTAATTCCCCTACCGCACCTGCGTCAACCGTGATCAGCGAGGGAACTAATTTGATCATGACTGCGACACTACATCAACGGTGTCTGGCATTTGTGGCATGTCGTGATTTGTTAGCGAGTACTCGCCCGTCAAATAGTCCTCTACATCAAACTCAACATAAGTGCCGTTAGGCAAAACATTGTTTTGACTAAGTGTGCCTGCAATGCAATCGGCGTATGCGCGCACGCCAAATGTCCACAAATCCATGCGAGACTCAGCACTTGACTGGTAAGAATACGAGCCGACACTTATGCCTGCAAGGTATGGCGGTATGTTGCATAGTCGCGCCATTTCCATTGCCTGAAATTCTGCCGAGTCGATTAACAACATCTTGTCAGGGCTTGTCAGTGTCTCTGTGTAGGTGACAAATTCGTTAAGAGCAGCAGTCTGGTTTGTTTCGCGCGCATGATTAAATGACGCTGCAAGGTCTGCCAACTCTTGACCGCTTAAAGGCTCGCCACCTGTCTGACGCAAAATACCTGCTGGGATTGCGCTACTGCTATTGCGATATCGTGCCGACTCAAGTTTTAGCGCTGTCGCTACAGCTTGAGTTGACTGATATACAATGCCCTGTATTGGTGACAAGAATTGCACAACATCATTTGAGTCTAACTCGCCACCTTGAAACACAATTTGTTTTGATGGCGCAAACCACACTGGGCCTGACTGATCTAATGTCTGCACCATTGCTGCAGGTAGTCGAGTAAACGATGCTGGGAATCCGTCAGCGGTACGACTAGTTATGTACCAAAATGCGCGACCGAAAAAAAATAAATCGTCAAATGTCCATGCCATAATAAAATTGTTTGGCAATGTCGGGTCAATTTTGCGTAACCAAGTTCTTGGTGCAATTGGCATCTTTTCCATTTCGTCACCATTCCAAATTTCGTTATACATCTTTAGACCCATGCAACCAAGAACAGACGCCATAAGGTCGCGCGCTCGAGATACTGTTGGCACGCTCATTGCTTTATTGCGTGCATCGCCTTCAATGTATGAGTAGTACTGACCGATCATGCCAGCGCCACCGTTATTAGATGACTGATAATAACTACCAGCAGCTGCAGCTTTAGACGCTGGCTGTGCGTTAGCAGTCTTAGTAATTTTGTCTGCAATAAATTCAATCAAAGTTTTAGCCATGCAGTAAGTATGCCACTGCAACTAGCGCGCGTGTTGTATTAGGTGCTGGCCGCAAACAGACCGAGAAAGCAGGTAAACAGCCAGCCACCCAACCAACAGATTAGCGTGACGCAACCACAATCATAGGTTTACCGCTAGATGTTGGGCGACTGGCAAGCGCTGCAGCCCACACCATACATCGAGCCAACTCAATAGGCCCTGGCGATCTTTGACTAGATAGTGCAATGCTGTTTTGTGACCTGACTGCTACCGCGCGTTGCACATGCTCTGCCAGCATCTCCTCGCCAGTGTGCACAATGAGTTTCTCACCAATCATTGCTTTAATGCGTGGCGTAAATTTAAGTATCTCGCCGTAGCCAACAACAATTCTTTTCTGCTCAAGTCTGACAGGCCAATGCAAATCTATAGTCGGCGTAATTGCAAACCGTACCCCACCGATATTGCACAGTCTGTCAACCTCTGCAAGCACCTGATCAAATGTGTCAACAACAAATTCAACTGTGACCGCTGTGCGATGATCAGGCAACACAACACACCTAACACCAAAATATCTAGCGTCATCAAGCGAGCACTCAATGGCAACTGTGCCACCATCAGGTATCGGGTCTGTGTAATGCAGCTGAGGCCATACACCTGGTTGTATCCATGCCTTGTCTGATGCAACCCACAAGTTACAACTGGCGCGCAAGAATGATGCTCGATCAGGGTTCTCGGATTCTGCCTCAATAGTTTTCATAGTCAATGTCGTACCTAGTGCAGGATTAGACCACGCCCACGATGCTGGGTCTAACGGTGACATGTCTGGCGGTGGCGACCATTCAGCAAAATAAAAACTTGAATTCTGTTTTGTGTCAATAGCGCGCAAACCTTGCTCACGCCATTTCAACATTGCGGTACTTGCCTCTGTGCCAGCAGTTGACCAAAGCGACAACAGCGGCGATTGTTTAGCGCGTTGTGCTGGCAGTAAACCACCGTCAATAACCTCACGCGAAATATCCCACATCTCATCAGCCACAATCAAATCACAACTCATACCGTGACCTACCGAGTGATTAGCGGCGCGCACAAACCATTTACTACCGTCAGGCATAGTCACCGCATTACGACCGTAAGATTTCATCAAGTCAGCGTTAAAATACTTTTTAAGTATCGGCGACAAATTATCAAACAACATAACTGCCAAGTCAAGTCTGTGAGCCGTAGTCAACACCGTTTGTTTAAGCCCACGCACCTTAGGCATCTCAGTCAGCCACCAGCCGACAAGCGCCATCAAAGCAACCGTCTTACCGTTCTGCCTCGCAGTAGAAACCAACGAAACACGATTAACAAGATTAGTCCGGTCATCAAATAGCAGCTGACCCTCAAGCGCTCGACACTGCCAAGGCATTAACTCAACTTGCAGATACTGCCTAGCAAATTCCCTAACACCGTCAAGGAATGAACCGCTGTAATCAGGCCACGCAGTCTCGAGTCTGGGCTGGTCTTTGCCAGTTACCGCCAGTCCTGGCTGGTTAGACCCATCGGGGATAATCCTGACTTGGGTCGGGGTGAATTCTGTTTTCCCAGAAAAAAACTTCTTTTGTTTTATTTCTATTCCGTGATCGCGCAGGGCCTCAGCCCTAACCGTTTGTCGGGTGTTGTTTCGTTGTGCAACATATAGATGTCCAAGTTTGTTATTGCATTGCGCGCATATGCCTCGTAAGTTTTCTAGTTCGTGTCCACCGCCTGCGTCTAATGGTGTAATGTGATCTACTTGTGTGCTTGGTGCTCGGTTGCAGACTGTGCACACTGGCTGTTCTCTAAGTACCACCCCCCTATTTTTTAGGTATGCAGGGTCTTTGTGTTGTTTGCTCATAGTTCTAGCGCCTTCGCAGGCTCAGTTGCTGTCGTTTGTGGTTGGTGATGTTTCATGTCCGTCTCGATCTGTTGTTTGTGTTTTGTTTTCAATGTTACTCATGTGCCGTTTAAACCTAGTGCGATAACCCCCCATGCGCTGCCTTCAACCGCATTCCCTTAACTGTTATCTATTTGCCTGACCGCGTGTTACCACATAGATCATCTACCCTCGTTTGCCGAGTGTTCTTATTGCACACATCATTGCACTGATGCAAGCCTTGCCCGTAATTAGTTATCTGTTTGTTAGTTTTGTAGCGATTCAATAACTGTGCTTGCCTCTTGCTTTGTTAATGCTTCAATACTTGAATATTTTTTGTCTAGCACTTTGTTTATGTATGGCATTAGTTCTGTTGTGCCAATCTTTTTTTCAAATGCCAGTGCTCGTATCATTCCGCGCTGTTTAGGTGATGCATATTGTTTTGTGTCTGTTATGTCACTAAATGGTTGTTCTACATCGTCTCGAATGGGTTTGACCTCTGCTAAATGTCCTGGCTGGCGTGCCTGTACTTCATTGCGCGATGCTATTGATTTGCCTATCCCGAGATTTAATAGTCCGCAAGCCCTGCCAACCGCTGATGTGCTGCAGTTCATCATCTCACTGTCGCGTGTAAAGCTAGTTGAACCTTTAGGTTCCCATGCGCTGGCAACTACTGGGACAGTGTCATCGCCTAAATGTATTGTGACTGTTACTTCAATCCATTCGCGAGCGTCAAACACTCTGATCTGTGGCAATGACTCAACTATGCGTGCATTGGGCCAGCGTTCAAACAGCATTTTGACTCGTGCTGGTACATCTACATAGTCGCCTAAGTTAAATGCGTTCATGACATGTACGCCACAAGTGCGTCAATTTGTGAATCGCTGTCGCGTAGGTCTGCCATTAATTCGATGACGCGTGCTTCTAACACTTCGTTGTATTTGCGCGCGTTAGCAAGTTCTGTGACTAAATAGAAATTTGTTTCTATCGCTTCGTCAGATGTAATCATGATCTTTCGTCTAAATTCTGTTTTGTCAAGAATTTAAGTAACGCTGTCAATTCTTTTAATCGTTCTGTTAGTTCTGTGTTTTCTGCTTTTAATGTGTCACGCTCTCGCGCTATCGCCATGTTTCGTTCTGATGAGTCGCGCAACTGCTCTCGACTGCCGTAGTGAGGGTCGTAACTGCGTCTCATACACACCGCCAGACGATCGCTTGATTACCAGCGCGCGTCAATCGCCTAATGCCACTGTCAAT
>Ga0209296_1001786_pt1 | contig 15930 bp, 12 predicted proteins | sample S_130206_EF_Meta_FD_187319 | JGI IMG/M metagenome (GOLD analysis project Ga0209296, IMG submission 187319) | Freshwater microbial communities from Lake Simoncouche, Canada to study carbon cycling - S_130206_EF_MetaG (SPAdes) (version 2) | ecosystem: Environmental > Aquatic > Freshwater > Lake ...
AGCAAATATATATTTGCATCATCCATTTTAATTATTTCTATTGTTTATACCTTTAAATTTATTTCTTATATATTGTTTTTACAGCAAAGCAGCGAAGCAGCGAAGCGGCAGATAATTTATAGTTATATTAGCTTATTGACCTAACTTAAACCCAAAATTTTTAGCAGCACCTTGGATATCAGGATTATTCATAGCACCTTGGATATCAGGATTATCCATAGCATCTTGTAATTCAGGATTATCTTGTAATTTTGGATTATCTTGTAATTTTGTTAGATCAACATCACCATTACCTTTGCCTTGAAATTGTCCTTCAATACTATTAGTATTGCCTTTAGCTAAAGCATCCAAATCAATTTTACTTGCATCAATTTTACTTGCATCAATATTATTTAAATCAACATTGCCATTACCATTACCTTTGCCTTGATTTAACATATCACTTACATTATTTGCATTACCATTACCTAACATATTACCAAAATCAGCCCCACTAACATTAATAGTGTTAGTATCTATAGCACCACCCATACTATCCTGAGCTTCAACTGCTTTTTTAACATCAAGATCAGCTTCAAGTTTCTTAATTTTTTCTAATACATCCTTATTACTTGCAGCTGCAGCAAGTTCCTCATCTGTATATATTGTATTTATATTTGATAAAATATCAGTAGAATATTGTGATAATAGTATATTACTTATATAATTTATAGATATATTGAAGTCAGCATCAGGATTTGATAATATATCGTATTGACTTTCGTTAAGCCCATACCTTACTAAATAAGCACAATATAGATATATCATAATACAATATAAAATTACAAAGTATCTTATGACTTTATTAAAGATCCCATTATATTTAACATCGGGTATCTCAATTCTACCCCCTATTAATTTAATATTAAACATTAGACCAACATAATCAATATTTAATAACTCAAGTATTGAAGCAAACGAATAACCAATCAAGAAAATAATAAGTGCCAAATTTAAAAGATTGCATACGATATATACAAGTGTTATGTTAGATTTACTTGCAGAACAGAATAAGAAATAGTAAAGAATGCAAGTATATTTTACAATAAGGAAGATAAAACTGTTATAAAATAGGAATACATAGTTGATAAAATCAGTAAATTTCTGTAATATATTAAACCTTTTAGCCTTATCACTATACAATAATAACGCAAGCTTTATTAAACTTCCATATACCCCAGCTACAACTAAAATAATAGCTAAACTAATCCCAAATATTATTAGGATTTGTATTATGTATTTAGTATTTTCGCTATATTCAGATAATAGCCGGTGATCATAAAAAGTTAGATTATTATAATAGGGTATCTCGTAAGGAGGTTCTACAATATCTAAAGAATTTTCTTTAAATTCACATTTTTTAAAATATTTTTCTTCAAATTTTAAGTTTATAGTTTTGCTTAAAATACGCATATCATCATCTTGATACAAGTGCTTTTTCATATAGTTATTAAATAAATCAAAATTAACCTTGAAACAATTAATGAATGCTTTTGTAAATACTTTTTTTATAGTTTGTTTTAATTTTGTGTCTTTATCAAGAATAGTCAAATCTATTAAACGAGTAAGTTTATTATCTATTACCTTTACCTCGTCGGTATCAAGATATACATTATTATCATCATACAAAAGTAAATGCATAATGTTATAAGCATAAGCAATAATATTTACAAGTTTACGATTTCCATTTTTATCTTTGCCATAAAGTTTATCTAACTTATTAATGTCAAACTTATAATTAGCTATTCTATTTAAAAGTTTGACATCATTATCTGCTATTTTTTTAATATTATAGGTTGTGATAAAATTATTTGACGCAGTTTTAATATCTGCCTCAATAGCTTTAATAGTTGCATTCTTAACCCCATTTTTCTTAGTAGCATTATCCCTTCCTGTATTAACAAATTTACTGATTATTTTTAACAGTAATTTTTCCTGATTTGTAGTATCGCTTGTATAACCAGTCCCTTCTTTCGTAATTTCAACATTTGATACAAAGGTTTCCAAATCAGCAGTAGCTGTAGCTGCTGAAGTATATGTAGCAGCTGTAGAAGATCCTACTTCTGTAAAACTTACAGTAGGCACGCTTGTATATCCACTTCCTCCCGAAATTACTGTTATCTTTGAAATTACACCATTTTGAACGGTAGCAATAGCATAAGCTCCACTTCCACCACCTCCCCCAAAAACTACTGTAAGCGCGCTTGCATAACCAGTCCCTCCTGCCCCTGTAGCAATAGTAACAGCTGATACTCTTTTGTCTATTGAAACAGGACCTAATACAGCTCTTGTTCCTTGTCCTACATTTCCAAAACTTACAGTAGGTACGCTTGTATATCCACTTCCTCCTGAAGTCATCCTTATAGAACTTATTACACTATCTATAACAATGACTTTGGCTGTAGCAGCTGTAGTAGGATTACCACCAGTAAATTTTGCTGTAGGTGCTGTTTTATAAAGAAGAGTTTCAGATGTATTTTTAGCTACATCTACATATTCGCCAGTTATAAATTTATTATTATTATTAACTCTGTATAAATCATTTAAATAAGACCCCCTGATACCTATAGTATCTCCTATATCTTTGTAATTTTTAAGAACATCATTTTGATCATAATTAATATAAAAGTGAGTTCCAAATAGTGCAATGATAGCAAGTGGATTATATATTAAATCGTCATTTGTAGCTTCGTATAAATTACATTTATTAATTCCACTTGTAGTATATCCTCCAGGACACGCAGTATAGCAAACTCCCACAGACATTGTTTTAGAATTTGGATATTTTTTTACATTATTATTGTTGTGATAGTTAGGAACACAAAACCAATCTTGCCATTTCTCGCTACAGTGAGCCCTTTCGTCTGCCCAAAAATAGTGATTAGATGAGTTAGCTGTTAATGATATTTCGCTTTTTGAAATATCAAAATTTATATAGTTGGTATTCATTAATTCGTTTGCTATACGCTGTTCTTCGCTTTTAATTGTATATGTATTGATTCCGCTGCTAACATCCTTCTTCGCGCAAATATAATTATTACTTGTAATATTGCATATATTATCCATTTATATACCTTTAAAAATATATTAGATAATAAATATATAGCAAATAATACATTATTTTTATTTAATAAATTCTGTTTTATATATCGTTGCCATTATATCTGTATCTGCAATTTTAAACGAATCATTTAACCCATCTTCATTTATTATACACTTATTATCTGAGCTAATAAATGCAGGTTTATTTGTAATTCCAATAGTATCTATAGATTCGCAATCTAACTTCCATTTTTTCTCATTATTATTCTTATTATTCGCTACAGAGACCTTCCACTTAATAATAGACTCTATTTTTGGATCACTATCATTCTTATACTTTTCTTCAGGTAAATAAACATTATAATATTTGCCAGTTTCTAAATTTGTTCCCAACAATTGAGTCTCTTCAGTTTTGCTTAATAAACCCTCTAACACAATGTAAGATAAATTATCATATAATTTCCCTCCAGCCATAGGCCTGCCTATTACCGTGTCATCTTCTTCTCCATCTTCATTTTCGCCTGTTTTACCTAAAACACCTCCAGTATAGTCCTTGATGCGAACATTTTTCATTAATTTGTTATAATAGGACAATGTATCCAAATATTCTCTATACATAGATGATAAAAAACCTTCTTCAACTACATCTTCTTCTACTACTACTTCTTCTTTAGGTGGATCTACAGCTTTCTTAATAAAATAAAATATAAGATATATGGTAATAATTATGACCATATACCCCGTAATTACTTGATTTGACATTATTGCCTTGATCACAGGTATAAACATATTAATAAACTTAATAAGATAATCCCAAACCCTGAAAACAAATTCAATAAAAGAATGCAGCCACGATGATATACGCTTAGCCCACTCAAGATTACTTTTCCAAGCAGCCCTCGTATTTTTTCCGGACTCTTTCATACCTATCATATTTTCGCCGTGTTCGCGATTAATACGATTAGCTTTATTTACTGCTATGGCTGCTTCTGCATCACTTTTAATTTTGTTATAGTCCTCGTCGCAAAATTTTTTTATATTATTTATTTGGTTTTTTATTTCATTAACTTTGTATAAATAGAGATTATCAAGCTTTTTAGCTTCTGTATCATTATCATCACATATTCTTAACTTTTTATAAGGTATATAACTGCAAAATAAATAGAAATCACTAAATTCATTATATTTCATATCTAAGTTAATTGCTTTTTCTGTAAATCTTTTTAATAAAGGATAATCATTACCTATAGAAGTATACCACATAATAATCATACCTAAATAACCTAAGAGAAGAGGTGCTGCGGATATTATTAGTAATATTATTATAATGAAAACAAGTATTTTTATTGCAAAATCTGCATATTGTTCTTCCTCGCTGTCGGCCATTTAATATATATTACTCTTATAATATATAAAAATAATTATTACTTGTATGTGAAAATAATGCGAATATTATAATATTATTTATTTATAAAATGTATTATTATATATGCTTATTCATTTTCTTAATAATAATATATGCATCGCTCTATTATATTTTTGATGACGAATTAATAATATACCAAGTAGACGCTGAGCATTTTGATTTTAATCTGCTATATAAAAAGCAGCCAATAATTATTCAAGATAGTATCAAGGATATTGATAATATATTATTTAACTGGTTTAATTATAATATTATAGAATATGATGTTAATATTCCAAATATTTGGAGTTGGAACAAAAATAATTTTAAATATTTCCTAATATATGCAGATGCGCAAGAAGAAAACTCTGTAGAAATAACATTAGGGAATCCCCTAACGAAACACGAAGGCAATGTTCCAATATCACCTGATATATTACCAGAATATAACCAGAAACTTACTACAATATTATTAAATAAAAATAAAATACTTATAATTCCCTTCAAATGGTTCTATCATATAAACATCATCTCCGGAAACCCGCGATTTTTTGGAATACACGATTACATAACTTACGGTCTGTCATTTGGTGCTGTAAAAGGAAAATAAAAGTAATAGATTATAGTATATAATAGTATATAAGGAGAATATCAATGGTCGCAAAGAAAAATATGAATAACACATATATTTTATATTTTGTAATATTTGTCTTAGTAATATTACTATTGATTATTAGCACTCTTTTATACTATGCTAAAGGTAATAACAGTAATAACAGTAATAAAAAAGATATTATTATTGTTGATAAAAATGTAAAGGTTGATAGTTGCCCATCGTGTCCTTCGTGTCCTTCGTGCCCGAAGATAGATAATAGTATTCCAATATATCCCAAGGAATTACCATCCTATGATAACAACCGAGAATATCAGCAAGTTGGTATTTTGACATCAAATGATGAAAAAGAACCTATTATACTGCCTTTATTTAGCAAAAGAGCAAATAACCATAGAGATAGATGGAATTACTATACGACAACTGATAAAAATACTATGCTACGATTACCAATTAGCCACGATAATATGAAATGCGATGATGATATAGGATGTAATGAAATATATGATGGTAATACATTATATATAGAGATGTATAAAGGTAAAACATTTACTGCAACTATATATAAAAAACAAACACCCTCATATTTTGCAGATAAATATTGAATAGCCTAATAGCCTAATTTGCTAATTTTGAATTATAGCAAAGCAGCAATATCATTTATAAAAATAGATATAGAATAGTAATATACAGTATTATATATATCATTAACTATTTCTTTGCCTTCTTCTTGGTCGCTTTAGGTTCAATGATACCTTTGCGGTCATTATCATATTCTTTAATAACAGCATCACGGTGTTCATTCCAAGCGTTTTCAAGTTCAACTAAATCACTCATCCATAAGTCTTCAATGCGGTTATTACGCAAGTTATTAAGATTCTTATTGAGTTCATCAACTTCTTTTTCTAATATGATTTTTCTATCATATGTAAGTTGTGAAATAGGCATTCGTAATAGATAATTAAAATCTTTGATATCCTTGATATCTTTCTTATCGCCACCACCAGCATCCGCAGCAGCATCTCCAGCATCTCCAGCATCCGCAGCATCTGCATCGCCGCCATCTTTAACTTCATCATTGCCATTATCAGTATTGATTCGCGGATACTTAAGCTCTATCAATCTTTTGGCGATGTCTGCCAATTTCTTATTCATAATTTGAATATTACCAGAAATTACATCAATAATAAAGCGGATTTTTGCAGACAATACAAGGAAATCCTTCTCTAATATTTTGATTTGATATGCCTTCCTTTCAGCATATTTTAATATACGCGTCTTAGACCACTCCTTGATAATTTCAGTAGTATTATCATACTTCTGGATTGCCCCATTCTTATTAAATAGATGGATGTTGTTGATGCTCAAGTTTTTACTGGATGACATCTTAAACAGTTGCTCAAACTTATCTTCAAGCGTTTCCCTAACATTCCCATTAAAATGCAATATAAACTTGACATTTTTTGAAGTATAATGATTCTCAATGTATTTCAAATTATTGAGATTATTAGTAATCATATTCTCTAAAAACTCTTTGTAATCTTCTGTCCAAGTTCCAATAGGTAATTCAGTAATTTCTAATGTTTCATTATCAATCCACTTATATATCCCCTTGCTGATATACGAGTTATTCTCTGTCTTTTTAATAGTCCCATTAAATCCCAGATAATAAGGCACTAAATCATCAATATCTAATATTTCAATCGTTTCATATATATTATCCAAATCCTCCTCAGTATCCCCATTTAACTCAGCGAGTTTTATAGCTCTGCATATAAACTTACAAGCCGCAATAATTTCGGTAGGGTTAAACTGAGGAATATTTGTAGAATACCCTGTGCCAATACCAATGCCGCCATTTACAAGAACCATAGGAATTACAGGAATATAAAACTCCGGCTCTATCTGCTGACCGTCATCATCTTGATAATTTAGAATATTATTATCCTCCTCCTTAAAAATCAATTTAGTTAGTTTAGACAATAATGTGAAAATATATCTCGCTGATGACGCATCCTGTCCTCCTTGACATCTGCTACCAAACTGACCATTTGGCGATAGCAAGTTGATATTATTTGTTCCCACATAAATTTGCGCCATCCCTACAATCGCCTGCTGTAGCGAGTTTTCCCCGTGATGATATGCGGATACTTCGCTAACATAACCAGATAATTGTGCTACCTTAATTTCATTAGTATATAATTTCCTCTTGAAGCAAGCAAATAAAATCTTGCGCGTGCTCTCCTTGAGACCATCACATATATGATTAATAGACCTTTGCAAATCGCGATTACTAAAATGTATCAAATCTTTATCTACAAATGTCTTGAAATCAACTTCAAGGTTTGTATAATCTAACACATTATCCTTGTCATAATTTGCGAGCCAATCCTTCCTGTCATCTGCCCGCTTTTTATTGAATGCCAAATCAATGACTTCATCGGCATCCTTGTCATATTTATAAGTGATCTTCTTCATATTTTTAAAATATTCCTTGGCCTCTTGGTCATTTGATGTGCCTAACCCTTTGTAATACTTGATTTTCCAAGAACCATTCTTTGCAATATCCGTTTCACACCATCTTTCATAATCAGACATATTGTAAAACTCAATAATCTCTGTGCCCCTATTGTTTGACGCCTTGATAATAGGCGTTAGCATAGATGTTAAGAATCCCGAGATTTCATACAGCTCGTGCCACATACTTTGGAATATGTTAAATATAAGCCCCTTAATATGACTCCCGTCGTGATCTTGATCCGTCATAATCATTATAGAACCGTATCTTAACTGGCTGAGGTCTGTATATTTTTTATTTTGCTCAAGACCGAGAATTTTCTTGATTGCCGTTATCTCGTGATTGTCTGTGATCTTCTGTAGCGTGGCATCCTTCACATTTAATATTTTTCCACGCAAAGGGAAGACACCGTATTTATCGCGACCAATAACACTGAGCCCTGCAATCGCCATAGTCTTTGCTGAATCTCCCTCAGTCAAAATTAAAGTGCACACAGCGCTATCCTTTGTTCCTGCCCAGTTTGCATCGTCAAGCTTCGGGACGATGATGCGCGATATTTTCTTGCCATCTGTTTTAACAAGCTTCTTCTTATCGTAAAACTCAGTGATACTTAGTGCCTTGTCAACAATACCAATTTTGAATAGCTTTTCATAGAACTTGTCGCTAAGCTCGCATTTAGACCCAAACTTAGCAACAGGAGTTGTTAGAGTCTCTTTGCTTTGCGAGTCAAAACTTGGATTAACAATGAGGGCTTTGACAAATACGAATAGATTGTCCTTGATATGCTGAGATTTAACTGTTTTTTTCTTCTTGGCAAGTGTCATATCAACGAGATTTTTAGTAATCATATTAGTAATATATTCAATATGCTTGCCACCCTTGATAGTATTGATTCCATTGACAAATGATAGAAACTCAAAAGACCCGGAGCTTGAGATTGATGCTACAACCTCCCATCTCTCACCTGCCGCCTCATATACAAACGGCTGCTCTTTTTTGTCAAGGAATAACTCGCAATATTTTTCAAAATCCTTGATCATCAGTTTCTCGCCATTAAAATATACGGATACCTCTTTAGGAGTTGTAGCGCAAGCATCAATAACACGCCTTTTAAACAACTTATAAATATCCTCCGACATATTCTTCATACCAAACTTTTCATAGTCTGGGATAAAACTAATTTGCGTATAGGGTGCTTTAGAAGATGCCTTAACTTCGGCTTTTGTCCGCTGTGTCATATTATCGCTAAATGTTTGAGTATAAATCTTTTTTGTATAATGATCTACAGTTTCAATCACAAACTCTTTTGAAAAGATATTGGTGAGTTTGCTACCATAGCCATTTTTACCGCCCCAGATTTTCTCTTCACCCTTATCGTAATTTGTAGATGTTAAAAGTTCGCCAAAAATTAGCTCAGGAATCCACAAATCACCATAACTACTGTGCTTCTTAATGTCAACGCCATTGCCGTCATTCATTATAGTGATCCGCCCAGTTTCTTTGTCAATGCTTACCTTGATATTCTTAACATGCTTTATATCTTCCTTGCCTTTCGCTTCATCTGCTTTAAGACGCATAGAATGGTCAATAGCATTCACAATAACCTCGTCAAATATCTTAAGCAATCCTGGAATATATGTTAAATCATCCGTAATCATCTTCTTCGTAGTTTCATCATAAATATAGCTGGTGATCTTTAGAGGCTCAATAGAACCAATATAGGTATCGGGGAGTGCTAAAATATGCTCAAGAAGCTCATATTTCTTATATTTATCTTCAACTTTTTTATCAGCGGTAGCAACGGCAGATGGAACAACAGTGTTTACGACGACAGCAGCGGGAGCAGCGGCAGCAGCAGGAGCAGCAGGAGCTTTTTTCGCAGGCATTGGTTCTTTATAAATGTAATAATATATTTAAATAAAGTTGTCAATTTTTTATATATTTATGATAATTTATAGCAAATGTCCAAATATGCAAAAGTGCGAAAATTATTAAAAAATTTTAATTCTATCTAACAATAAAAGATAATATATGAATATGCCTATAATAAATGTTAGAAATTTAGATGAATATTACCTATGTTTAAATAGTAATCCCTTTGTTGTCGCTAACTTTTCAGCATCTTTTTGTAAGCCGTGCAAAGAGATTACTCCATTTATTGAGGAATTAATAGCTGCTTATCCTAACATAAAATTTATAAAGATAGACATTGAAGATGGTAGTGAAATTAGCGATTACTATAATATTTCATCAATTCCTTACTTTAAGTTTTATAAACATAATATTGAAACTACATCATATTGTGGAACAGATAAAAAGGTTATTCTTGAAGCTTTAGAAGGTCTCATAACATAAGAAATATATAACAATATAATATTATATAAATATAATTTATCAATATCTACTTAATAGTTATTACTTATGCATATTATTGGTATTCCCAAGGAGATTAAAGAGTTTGAAAGAAGAGTTTCAATAGTTCCAAATGATATTATGAGATTGCTAAAAGATTATGATAGCAGCGATAGCAGCGATAGCAGCGATAGCAGCGACAGCGGCCTCATAATATATGTTCAAGCGGATGCTGGAGAAGGAGCGGGATATAGCGATGCGGATTACATTGAGTGCGGTGCTATTATTCTTGATACTATAGAGGATATTTATAACAAAGCAAATATTATTGTAAAAGTTAAAGAGCCGCAAAGAAAGGAATATGCTTTGATTACATCAAGACATACTATATTATCTTTTTTTCACTTTGCAGGCAATAATGATTTAATAGAGGCGATGTATGATAGCAAGGCAAAATGCTATGCATATGAAACAATTCAAGATGATAACGGTGCATTTCCTATATTGTCGCATATGTCTATCATTGCAGGTAAAAAGTCTATGATAGAGGCTGATAAATTTATAAACAGAGGGAAGCCTCATAACAGGAGCTCTCCTAATAAATATGCTATTATTACAATAATAGGTGTCGGTAATGTAGGTAAAGCAGCAGCAGAACAAGCGATGCTACTTGGATATCAAAATATAAATTTGATAGATAATAATTATGAAAAAATAAAGAATATAGAGCAGGGCAACCCGGGTATTTATAAATCATATGAAATGAATGATAAAAATTTAAAAAAACTATTGATATTCTCAAATATCGTAATATCATCAATATATAGTAATGGTATGAAGGCGTCAAAGATAATTACTAATGAATTGTTAGATTTAATGTCAAGCAACACTTGCAATTATCGTAGTTTGCATAACAGACCTATAATTATGGATGTAGCAATAGACCAGGGAGGGACAACAGAGCAATCTTTTCCAACCACTTTAGAAAACCCACTTATTCGCTATAAAAATACGCATATTTATTGTGTTCCCAATATTCCCAGCACAGAACCCACTGAAGCATCTATAAAACTGTCAAATGCCGTCATTCCATATCTACTCAGTCTATTATCGGCTAATGCGAATGACAAGTATTTACGCGAATTAGACAGAGCTAAATATGTAAATAATTAGAATATTAGAATATCATATAAATAAAAATTGATAATATAATATAGTTGTCTTATTTCTCACGAAGCTAATGAAAATCACTATATTCACTGTAATCACTGTAATCACTGTATTCGCGGCATATGCATCATCTATGAAAGTATCCTTTCCAACAGTTAATAAGAACCTTGCTGTCATCCATAATATTGATGTTAAACGCACAAATGAATATGACAAGATTGAATTAGCTAAGTTATTTAAGGCTGTTCCTATGCTTATGTTTAAAAATCAAAATTTAAATCCCAAGGAGTTTTATGAGTTTTGCAAGGTATTTGATAGCAAAAGCAATGACAAGGTCGTTCATCCTTTCCAGCATTCGCAAGTTGATTATGTGCCTCAAATTGCCATTAGAGGCAATTGCTATATTAAAGACCTCTATGGGCTCAAAGACGTAACCCTGAAATATAGTGGGCCTTTTAAGAATACCGCTGTATGGCATCAAGATATTGTAGGTATTAATGAGCATAGACCGCCAATTGTTTCAAGCATTTATATGCTAAAAGCACCTCCAATTGGTGGCGAAACAATGTTTGCAAGTATGGAAGCCGCCTATGATAGCATTGAACTGTCTTTAAAAAAAGAATTAAATAACTGCAATGTAATCTATTCTAATTCAAACTCGGCCGATAATGTAATGAACACATATTATGATTATACAGGATATAATCGGGTAAATGTTGATAATATTATTAATGATATCAATATGCCAAAACCGCAATCAGGCACTACTATTCTTAGCAGAGAGCCGCTTGTAATTTATACAGACGAATGTAAAAATAAAAAGGCACTAATGCTGTCGCCATTTAGGTTTGCTAAGTTTGACAAGATGTCTTGCGAAGATAGCTTTGACCTTTACAGAGAGCTGATGAGTAAATATATTCTAAACAAAGAAAATATTGTAAAAATTAATTGGGAAATGAATGATTTGCTTATCTTTAATAATAGAAAGCTAATTCATAGTTCATCACCTTCTGTTGAATATGAAAATTATGAGCGCCTTTATTATAGCTGCTTCTTAGGAACTGATGCGCCTATTATTAAATGTAATAGTATCTAATAGTATCTAATAGCATCTAATAGTATCTAATAGTATCTAATAGTATCTAATAGTATCTAATTAACAATATCATTATAGAGATTTGATGATAATATTTCATTGCATATATCAGATATACTTTTATTTTCTACATCAATAACGATAATATTCATTTTGGCTTCTACTGCCGATTTATAATTTTTTTCGTGAAGTTCGTGCAATTTTTGTATATACTCTAATTTTATGTTTTTTTCAGCGGGTCGCTCTCTTTTATTAATTCGCTGCAAGCACTTCTCAGGGTCAGAGCGGAGATATATATATCCGTTAGGTTTCCATAAATTATCGGTAGTTTTATGCAATTTTATGATATTTTCATATTCTACTTCGCTAATCGTTTTATCTTCGTAAGCTTTTCGCACAAACACATTTTTAATAAAATACGGACTTCTTTCCATTAATACAGAGGTGCTCGTTTTCTCTTGAATCCAGCATCGGTCTATCCATACTTTTATTTGAAAATCATAGCTGCTATTTGGTGTATTATAAAGGTTCGCTAAGTAATCTGTCCAATTATCAACAGGCTCTAAATCAATCGCGTGCTTATAATTTTTATGAAAATAATTCAAGATACTCGTCTTATAGCAGCCAATATTTCCGTCTATTGTAATAATAGGCATTTTATTGTGTTTATTATGTTTATTATGATTATTTTATATATAATATATAATATTTATATAATCATTTTTTCATAAATTTAGATTTATGTATTAATGCATCAACCTTTTTGCAAGTTATCTCTCCTTTAATATCCTTAATACAATGCAATAGATCCTCTATAATAGCATCATATTTAGTCTTAATACTATCTACAGCTACCTTATCAACCTTTATATTGAAAAACTTAAATATATTCCGGATTTTCTTTAATATTATCTTGTCAAGTTTAATACAGTTAGCGGTGTTATGAGCAAATTTTCCGCCACCAGTCATATTCAAAGCATTGCGGGCAATACCGCCCTCAAAGTCAATGTTAAGCAAATCGCTGGTAGCATTATCCTTAGAATATTGAGGTTCTACCGCGCCATAAAATGCCGCTGTGTTAAAAGCGCCGCCGCTCATCTTACCAGGTTTACCAGGTTTACCAGGTTTACTGGCGCTTTTCTTCAAGCATCTTTTATCAATATATTTTGATAAATATTGAATATGGGTGGATATTACCTTCTTAACACCAATATTTGCGCATATTATTGATACAACTGCAACTATATTGAATATAAGCAGGTCAATATAGTTAGATAGCGAAACAATGACTTCATTTCTATGGGTCTCATTAATATGTATCCTATGCGTTTTTAATAATTCTTTAGCACAATATGTAATTTCTTTACATTTATCCATATCTTCTTACTACTATATAAAATGAAAATAATTATATATATTAAGAAAGGAAAAAAGAAATGAGTTTTTTAAATGGACGAGTAAATGCGCTAATGCCAGTTGATAATTATAATTTCACAGCGCCCGTTGAAACAAATACAGAGAATAATACTAATATGATATCTCGTAATATGAATTGCACTGATGTATCCTCTATATTTTTTAGCGATGCTAATGTGAATTTATTGCAAATAGGTATTCGCAACAAGATACTTAATCTTTCAGACGGCAAATATAACATCGGTAAACAAAGCGACACGGACTTAAAAATCATAATGAGATCTATATATTTCCAATACGGTAAAAATACATCAAATAATATCAAAGCACAGGTTCTTGACTTAAATACGAGGGTTATTGATTGGTGTGTTCCTGAAATATTATCAAATATCAAACAATCCGACAAATACCTAATAGATATTAGCACAATGCCCGTGCCATTAGACAGATCAATATTACCGACCCAGAAAGGATTAAAAAACTTAGAAATGATGAAATATTAGGGGATACCGAGTAATACTGAGTAATACTGAGTAATTGAAGGTATTAAATTATATAATATTATATTATAGAATAATAGAATAATATAAATGTCAGACAAAGATATTAAACCAAATGAGAAGGAAATGAGATTATTTGAGCAAGAAAAAATGGAACTATATAAAGGAACTTTTGTAGTCTGTATAGTATATGGATTATCTGCTTTCATATTGCTCGTAATTATATTATTCACGGATTGGGGCAAAGTATATATTTATGATATGTTTGCACCGGCAGTAATAACATATATATTAGGTGCATTAATTATAATTATATATCTATTAAACGAAATATTCTCTATTAAACCGCGTAAAATAGGCACTGATATTGATAGCGATAACAATATATTATGTCCTGATTTTTGGAAATTAGAAAAAGTTCCAGATGGTAGTCCAGTCAATCCAGGAATTAAAGAATATATTATTCAAAATAATAATTTAATATCTGACGCCCCAATTATTCCCGAAATAATAAATGTAACTGATGCGAAAATACGATATCGTTGCGTAGCTGATCCTAATGTATTTGGAACAAATCAAGAGCATTATGATATGAAAAAAGATATAAAGACAACAGAGACACCCTATATGGTTGGATTTGATAATCGCACAAAGGCTAATACATATAATACAAATGTAAAGGCTACTAATAAAAATACGGAAATTCCTGATTATATTGTAGCAGTGCCTGGGGCTTCTCAAAATACTCAAAATACGAATGACTTAAAAAAATATGCTAAGTTTTCTGGAGCATATAGTAAAGATAATACAGCTATATTTAAAGATGATTCAAAAATACTAAAAATAGCATCTACTGGTTATCTTGGTAGCGGAACAGAAACATCTCCAGACCCCGCAGTATATACAAAATACGAAAGCGAAGCTCCTTTAATTTGCAATGTAGTATATCCACAAGTGCTTGGATTATTAGATTCAAATACCAAGGAAAAAAATGAAGTTAGCTGCGAATATGCCAAACAATGCGGTATATCTTGGAGTTCGCTAAAATGTAATTAGATTATTTATAATTATTTATAATTATTTATGATTATTTATTTATATTTACATATCCCAAAAGTTTTTCTATGAAAGTCTGTTATTCCGTGATTATTAATTGCCGCTAAATGTTTAGGCGTTCCATAACCCTTATTTTTTTTTATCTCGTATAAATTAAGTTCCGGATGTTTTGCTACCATATCATTTATTAGATTTGTATGGTAATCTTTGGCAACAATAGAAGCAGCCGCTATAGATAAATAGCTCATATCGCCTTTAGGAATGCATTCATACTCTAATAATTCGCTGTCAAGTCCTGGGGGTGTATATCCTTTAAAATATATCCCGTCAATTAGAAGTTTATCAAAGGAATGCTTTTTATACGCTTCATCTACCGCGCGATGCATCGCTTTCATTGTCGCATTTAAAATATTAATATTATCAATCTCCTCAACAGATGCTGACCCTATACCATAGGTAATCGCAATTGTTTTAATATATTCTGCTAATTCGGTGCGTTTTTTCTCACTCAATTTTTTGGAATCCTTAATCTGCTTATATTTATCATCAGGAAATATGTGCGGCAATACAACGCAAGCGGCTATAACAGGTCCTATAAAAGTGCCTCGCGCTACTTCATCAACACCTGCTACATATTTATCGGTTTCTGTTTGAATATATCCGCTATTGCTGCTGCTATCGCCGCTCATATTATTTGCTTTATATACTATATAATTATAACAT
>Ga0209296_1001787_pt1 | contig 15928 bp, 10 predicted proteins | sample S_130206_EF_Meta_FD_187319 | JGI IMG/M metagenome (GOLD analysis project Ga0209296, IMG submission 187319) | Freshwater microbial communities from Lake Simoncouche, Canada to study carbon cycling - S_130206_EF_MetaG (SPAdes) (version 2) | ecosystem: Environmental > Aquatic > Freshwater > Lake ...
TCTTTCGGTGTCGGTGTCGGTGTCGGTGTGAATGGGGGTTCATTTAGTGGTTTGCTTGAAATTACGCGGCGGGCGTTAGGTCTGGGAGTTGTTGGAGGCGATATTACTGAAACTGCTATTTCTTCTTCTGAAACAGGAAGAGGAGGAGGAGTAGGAGCCGGAGGACTAGGAGGAGGAGGAGCAATAGCAGGTTTCATTTGGTTCAGTCTCTCTTCTTGAATTTTATATCGCTCGATATACTCTTCTTGTTTCGATTTCAAACCGCGTATTCTATCTTTAAATTCGCCATGTTTATCGGAATGTAATAGACCCATCTTACGTTCAATATTTTGTAGTTTTTCATCAAAATATGCTACATCGGCTTTGGCGCGTTGAAGAATTGAACCCAAAATTATGTTGTTTGACGCGTTTGACGCTTTGTCTAATTCAAGTTCAACGACTAATTGTATAGGTGATTTTTCTATGTCTATGGACTTAGATGATAATTTACCCATAGGTTGGGTGACGTATTGTATTGTTCCACGTCTATCTTCCAACTTATCAAGTTCTTCATTTAATTCCGCTATACTCCGAAAATCATACTTGTCGGTCTCAACCATCGCGCTAATATTGGCTATTTTCGTCTTATAATCAGCTTGTTTCTCTTGGATTGACTTCCGCAAATCATCCATCCTTTCGCGAATATCTCCCAATATTGAAGGCGGGGTTGATGAAGCTAATATTGGGGTCAGCTTACTAATATCTGTTTCTTTACTTGCGGCATCCAACCCCGAAATTTTCTCTGAAATAGTGTAAATTTCGGCTTTCTTCACTGTTTCAAATTCGCGTCGTATATCAGTATCTTCTTTGCGCCGTTGATCCAAATCGCGGGTCATTTCATCCTTTAATCCAGTAATAGCGTCTTTCGTCGGCTGTGATATGCCTTCTTGGAGTAGAAATCCGTCCAATCCACGATTCATGTCATCGAACTTAGTGAAGTCATTGTCGCCTAATGTATTTGTAGTTATATCTGTTCGTTGAACTTTTAACGTCTTTATTAAATCTTGTATTTGGATCTGTGCGTGCTGTAATTCCGCGGCGGCGTTTTCTTGTGCTTGTTGTTGCTGTTGAAGAGTTGCGGCAGCATCAGCCTCTTTCTGTGCGGCAAGCGCGGCTTCTGCGGCTTCTCGTGCTCTTGTTTCTTGAATTTCACGTTTAATGTTATCTCTCAATTCCGTAAGTGATTGTATGTTTGATTTATTGTCATCAATAAGGCTAATGTTTAATTCATTAAACTTAGTTATGCGTTCCATCATGCTGATAACACGAACTGCGTCATCCACCGTATTTATTACTTTTGATTTCGGTATTTCCTTATCTAAATTTGTTTTTTCTAGTACCATCTCAACACTAATACGTTGTAAATCATCTAAGCGGCTCTTTAACACTCCGACACCTTCTTCATATTGTTGTTTATTTGGAATCTCCACAACAACACTGGATGAAGACATGTATACTTATATTTATCAAGGATATAAATATAAGAATTTTATACGACCTAAATGCTTATGTATTAGATTACGATTGTAGTAATCCTTCTATTTCATCAACCAATGCTTGGTTTGGTTGAAAATCAGACAACGGGTCTTGGATTTCGATATCGCCTCTAAATTTGAGATACTCATTGGCTAGTGCTACCGCTTCTTGCTGTGTTTTATTCATATAATCGGTATGCGATTGTAATAGTTCGTTATATGTTTTAATATATTCTCTAGAAACATAGTGTATATGATCGAATGGATGTATGTCAATATTAGTATCTTCTATATTTTCATCTATAATATCAGTTATATTACTAGTAGTGGTAGGTGATAAATGTAGTGTAAAATGCGATAATAAATCGACAAATTCAGAAATCGTATTCTGTAGTGTCAATAAAGAACTTTCAAGCGGCTTCGCAGGTGTCGACACCCCTGCCCCTAGTTGAAAGACAACTTTAATAGGCTTAATAATATTAGCGTTAACCTTATCTATCAATACTCGCGCATGTTCCGCATTATCTTTAAAAAATTGTGTTATTTTACCTAACTGAGTATTTACGATACGCAACGTTTCAGTTTTCAAACCGTCGGCTGAACGGGTGGCGGTGTTATAGTTAATAATAGCCGGCGGAGGCAGCGGCGGCAGCGGAGGCATCGTCGGAGGATTCAAAGTTGTTTCAATCTCTCCGAGTATTGATTTTATTTTATCAATAATAGTTTGTTGGGGATTGGTTACGGCGATGGCGACGGCAGAAACAGCGGCAACAGCGGCAGCAGCAGAAGAAGCGGGATGAGCAGGAGCCGGCACTGGAGGAGCAGGAGGAGCCAGAGCAGGAGCACCCGATATTCTCAATTTTTCTGCTTTAATAAATTCCAATAGACTATATGGATCTGGGTTTCTGCCTAAAACGCGGGTGTTAATATCTAATAATAATTGTAGATATGGAAACTTACGTTTGAAATCATCTATCGAGGCATTTACATCATTAATCTGTTTAACAACAGTTGTTGCGTCATCATAAGCAAATGTACCAGAGGCTATGCTTGATGTTATCGATTTGATCATCTGATCTAGGGTTTTTTCTTGAATACCAAAGTTGCTAATTGATAAATCATGATCATATATTCTTTGACATTCCATTAAAATCTCCTTGAATGTATTATTTAAAGCGGGGGGTTGGTTGGGCGTTTTTAATAATGTATCAATGCGTGGTTTTATTGAATCCTCAAAAACTCCACTCGAAAACGAAATTGTATGAATAATTAGTTTAATTATGTTACTAAGAGCAACCACTACTGTATTGAATACAACATTTATATTAGGTATAGGATCCTTAAATTGATTTTTCAATTGCGCTATTTTCACCATGTTCGCGAGGGTTGCTTTAAACCATGGCACTGATGTCAATGAATTATATGATATGTTACCAATATTAAGTAATTTGTCCGTCAAAAACACATTAACCTCCGTAACAAATTGGTCGGTTACGTTGGCACTAATACTATTATAATTATGAATTATTCTAGTTTTTTTTATTTCGGCCTGAATTGCGGTAAGTATATCAGTGGCTTTTTGTGTATTCGCCAACATGGCTGCTGCCGCTACTGCCGCTACTGCCGCTGCTGCCGCCGGCGCCGCAGCTTGAATTCGGCTATCTATGTCGTCTATTTTAGTTTTTATATTATGGACGGTTATGGTTGGTGTAACGGTGGCTAGCATCTGTTCCACTCTCTGTCTGATATCTTCTTTTGCTTTATTGGCGCTTGTTATAATCGGCAACAAATCTACATTAGTAAGTGATTTTGGTGGTGTTACACTCGCGATGAAACCAACAAACTTATCATATTCTCCGTTACAGAATATATCATCATCATCTATGCGAGCTGATATATCATTGTTTGCTGTTTGTAGTGTCGAAATTTCAGTGAGTATTGCTGGATCGGTCGTCTTCGTCTTCAAATTACTTATGTCGATTTTAAAACCATCTAACTGTTTTTTATAACCAGTTATGTTGTCATCTATTATTTCCTTCGAAAAATCTTTTAGTGCCATTATTCCCGAATACGTCGCAACAATAGCAAATGATTTTGAATCATCCGCATATTTTATAGTTTCTTTTAGTTTTTTAGTGGCTTCGATTTCGTGTTCCTTTGCGGTCTCTGTTAATTTTTTGAGGCTGCTTACACTTGTAGTGGCGTCGGCAGCAGCAAGAGCATCGGCAGCGGCAGCGGCGGCGGCGGCAGATGCATCAGCAGCGGCGGCTTTGGCAGCGACAGCGGCGGCATCCGCCTCAGTTTTAGATTTATTAGTTATACTAACAAGAAAATTAACATCGGCAGCAGCCTGAGCAGCCTCACCAGCCGCCGCCACCCATTCCGCCATTTTTGATACAACAATTTGCGCCTTTGTATTAGCGGCATTCGCTGATGTTACCGAACCAGCGATCATTGACCTATACCGTTTAATCATGAGTTCATCAATCTCAATCGACATATCAACACCACCTGACCTTATCGCGTTCATCATTAGCATTTTTATTTGATCCGCCTCTTCTTGAATCAACCCACGCACATTACTACACTTTTCAGGGTCAGGTCTTATCGCGTCTTTTAGTTTTTTCATCAGTTTTGAACCCACCGCATGGTCGTCGTTTATCGTCGGTATAATATCACCTACACTGAATGATGGATTCTGGAATCTGGTGTCATTCGCAGAATCTTTGCTTGGTTCTATCATTTGCGGCGACGGCTGTGACGCAATAACTAAAGCACATAACGTATTTTCTCCGTTTGCTAATGTATTGTCATTGAAAGAATCATCTGTTACTACCTTTATATCAAACTCATTTTTTGTAATTTTCGGGATTTTATCAAGTATGACACTTAGGCGTCCAAAATGTATCGGATCATCCCAATGTCCCTTGAGCCATTTAAAGGCGCTTTTCGTAACAATCTCCAGTTTTTCTAAACGGAAAAACACCCATTTAGAAACACTCGTCAAACTACCAGCCCGCATATCTGGTGAATACCACAAATCGCGCGGTTTCGCAAATAACATATGAACTACCTGTACTGTATTGTGTTCTAACAATTCGATAAGGGCTGTCTCCTTCATTTTTTTATTTTTTTCGTCGTCATCCTCGGCAAATCCGAGCGCTTTATCCAACCCTTTCGTCATTTTTTCGGTGACATATTTGATCTTGGCGGAGTATTTCCCACTACTGTCTGCGATATTATCTTTCCATTTTTCGTAATAACCCGAACCCGCGCTGATATCTACAAACCCCTTGAACACGTTGTCGGTTTTAATTAAATAGCTTGACCGGTCAGGGATAATACGAACAACCGAAACACCAAGTAGTTTCGCGACTATTTCACATACATGATTGAGTTTGCTTTCCTTGTATTGAACATTCTCTCGTAATGAACGCAATTCGACATTTTGCGGCCCGATTTGTTCTTTCAATTTCTCGATAAAATTTGCGTGAAATGACGCGAAATAGTATTTTGAAACACGAAAAAGAACCCCAAAAATCAAATCTATGCCGAACGTAAATGAAGTGACCGCATTTTTCTGTGGGAATGAATCTAGTTCGGGTGTCTCCAATTTTGATTCGGTGTAGAATTTTTGAAAGAAGTTGGCGGCAGCGGCTGTGATAACGTTCGAGGCGGGTACCGGCGGCGGCGGCGTCGTAACAAAATGATGATTATAAAACAATAATGATGACACGAAATATTTACCTTTCAATAATTTTATTTTTGCTTCAACCTGTTTGATTTTATTGTCCAACGAGTCGTTATTTGTATAGACTTCATCAGCGTCGGCGTCGGCTGTAGTTACAAATGCCTGTAGATCTCTATTTAAGGCTTTGATTTTTTTTGTTAATGCTCCGCCGTCGGCTGTAACCACCCCAAAAACAGCTGAAGAAGCGCTTGAGCGAGACCTCTTATTGAATTGGGTTTGTAGAAAATTTGGATCATTATAATCTTTTCTTTCTTTCAATTTATCGATTAGTGCTGTATGCTGTTCAATTGTTTCACCCAATTTATCCATTTCATTATGATACGGATGTGATGGTATTATATGCGTCTCTTCATACAACACCCCTATAAAATCGTCGTCAATCGGTTTAACGAATATCTCTCTTGGGTCTTTTGGCTTGGTGGCACCACCCCCCGTGTATAATTTTTCGACATATCCCTCAAATAACCCGTTCGGCGGCGGCTGCGGCGGCGTAGTTCGGGACTCGTTATAATAACCTATCGTCTGAAATACATACTGAATGATTTTATAACTTGGTATATGTTTCGTTTGTCGATTGACATCAACAAACCCGTTAGAAGTGAGCATATATTTCTCGAATATTTCGACGGCAGTTTTCAACGCAGGGTCGGTCTCGATGCTTTGTTTTAGTCGCATAAATTCGTCGGAGATGGATTGTAATGTTTCAAGTTGGGATAAGTATGGAACGGTATCGATAAAATTTTTAGCATTGTGCGCGGCGGCGTCTTCGAGCAACTTCAATTGAAGAAAAATAGAACGGAACTTCTCAAAGACTTGTAATAAAAGCGAGAGACTATTCGCATCGAATGAATATGACGGGAAATACCTTTTTCGTTCAGTGACATAATCTAGGGGGTCGTCCTTGTATTTTTGGATTTCAGCGTATAAAATATCGAATAAATAAATGAAGGTTTGGAAGTCTTTTGAATTTTTTTGAATTTTTGGGTCGCTCTTAACATTAAAATCGTAATGCTTTTGGATCTTGTTATAATCGTCATCAATAAACGTCACCATTTTCATCAATCCTTTTCCGCCAGACGTCGTATCATATACTTCATCAAACTCCATCTTCAACGTCACCAATTCATCCTTTGGCAATTGTTGATTTTCGACGAAAAAACGGGTTGCGTTTCGGTAAAAGCACCAATCAACATAACTCCGGTGCCACTTATCGATTTTAAACTGGATAAACTTGGCGGTCTTTGTGTCCAAATTAAATACACCTTTCGCCGTCGTCGGCACCGGACGTATTCCACTAACCATTACCGGTCTCGCCCTCGCCGCTGTGGGCTTACCCGGAAGCGTATGCTTATAGAACAGACTGTTATTGTTATTTCCATATGCGGCAATTACCAGATTCATGAGTTCTTGCGTTTCGGGGTCGTTACGTCGCGCCATCTCTTTGAAATATTCGTTGATTTCTTGAAAATTGATTTTATAACCGGTGGGAATGAAAATCGAAAGTGGATTCAAATTCATGGACCCCGTACGATGATATACCATTTGTTCGAATAAGGGAACCGTGATTTTTGGAAAATCGCCATCAACACGTGCGAATTTTGTGGCTGCCGACCCTGCCGATGCCGACGGTTTTCCCCCAGACTCATTCACTGAAATCTCTTTCAACGGGTTGCGTTGCGAAAGTTGTTCCACGAAATTGTCTATACTTGTGTCGATATTTGCTATCATATTTGTGAGGGTTATATATGGAGGAGTGTCGTCTTCAGTAGCCATCTATATTATCTTTCAATACAGGCTTCCCTACGATAGAATGACTATAAGTAACTATATACTCGTTCTATTTTTCTTCTCGTCAAACTTACGCTACGCTATGTTATTTCCCGCCACCGCCACCCCCGCCCCCACCCACCTTCGCCGGCTGTGACGACTCAAACGTGTCATCCTTGAACATCCGGTGATACTTGACCAATTCTAAATGGTCGGTTTCCTCCTTCTCCTTCTTCGCCTTCTCAAGCGTGTGAAGTGCGTTACTGATTTCCAAATCCGTCACTGTCTTCTCGGGTCCATGCTTCTCTTCCGTCATCGTATGTAAGTCCCTAAACTTGGGCGGAATCACACAATACTTACTATCTACATTCATGAGGTGGTCCGCCACAATCGTAAAACATGCGGTAATCACAAGTGCGTAATAAATACTGCGCGTACCCATCCAGCTCACAGCGAATACAAGCACTTCTTTGCTCATGAGGTACTTAATCCATGATTCCGTCGATGAGTTCAAATCCAGATTAATATACCGCGACCCGATATTCAGGATAATCATCACAAAACCGGCGAAAAATGTGCTTGTATTCAGGTTATGGAAGAAGTTGTGGGCGGCGGTAAGAACCCGCGAGTTCATGATATTATTCGCCGGCGATTGTAGTGTGAAGAAGTTCGTTTTACCAGAAAATAAATCCGTAAATGATTTCAGGGTGATGGGTGGAATGAGGGGGGATGATGCGATGGAACCAGGTGCGCCACCAATTTGCGGTGGTTTCGGTGCGCCGCCTCCCGCCCCTGCGACTGCGCCACCCGCCACCGCGCCCCCCGCGACTTGACTTGCCTTCCTCCTTACTGAAGTGTTGCTGCGACTACGTTTATTCTTTGACATGAGGCCACGCCTACCTAAAATAGTAATAATGACGTCAACTATTACTATTACAATAGATTATTTCTTATGATTTGCTTCGTCCGCGAAACGCGTTTCTCAGTTTTCGCATACCCTGACGTGCGCCCCTCTTAAATGTCTCGCGGATTTTGAACCCTTCCAGTTCGACCGCCGTAAGGTCTTCCTCTATGCTCGTCGGCGCCATAATCGGTTCTTGCGATTTCCACTTACTAAATATCTCTTTAAACATCGTTTTGATATATTTGATTTTCTTTTGAAACTCGGTTTTCGGCTTGCCGTTGTCGCCATCGTCGTCGCTATCACTGTCGCTGTCGTCGTCGCTGTCGTCGTCGCTGTTGTACGTGTCCCGTAAATCGTACCCACCGGCTTTTCCGCGATATGTGTTCGGTCCTTCCTTTACATAAGGGCCATCCACCTTTTCAGATACGTCTAGATGAGCACCGCTTTGCTTGTACGACGTTCCAGCACCAGCGGCACCAACCAGTTCTTTATGTTGCGTGGATTTGTCGGCGGCGGCGGCGGCGGCAGCGGCGGTCGCCTTCTTACTCACATGACCACCACCACTCGTTTCTTTTTCCTTTTCTTTTTCAATACCATCCTGATACGTTCCAAAAGCCGATGTAAGTAGCACAATAGACGCCATAAGTATTAAAATCGCGATGGTTCGTAATTTCATTTCTTTGAATACGTATAATAGTAACACTGATTCCTATAGTAACACTGTTTCCTATATTATTCCTATATAATATTTACTACGGGCCGCCGTTGAAATAATACGTGATACCATATAAATACCTCCTTTCATCGATAGTATTGTATGTATCATCATCTAGTGGTATCTTGAAAATACTGTTAGCGCCTGTAATATTATTGCTACCTGAATCGTTTAAGGGGGGTAGTGCCTGAGGTGGCGGACTCAATTTGGTATAAATGCCAACGACGGGACTTTCTTCAAACTTGATAATAACATCTGTCCGTTGAATAATCGCCAGATACGCTAATATCGTCCGAAGCTCTTGAATAATGGTCTCATCCACGCGAACCGTATATAACAACGACGAGTCATTCTTTGTTTGCGTTCGCATCATCGAGAGAATTTCGTCAATTCGTTTGCGATACCCATACACTTTAGTATATACGTTCAAATGCGTTTGTTTCAGCGCATCTTTATTTTTATACCGTTCATCCTTATCCATTCTAGAAATTAAATCGCGGTATGTCTGGTCGCTGGAATTATCGCCATTTTCGCCCTTGTTCAATGGTTGAATGTTTTTCATTTTGTCGGCGTTTTTGGTTCCAGTAATGATAGAAACATACGCCACAGTATTCTTATCATCGACTTTTAGTTTGTATTCGGCATCTTTTGTATCAAGGTTCGATAACGAGATTCGCTTACTTTCATCTGCTGTAATATCAGACGTTGTATTGAATAATACACCAGTATTAAACCGTTTCAAGCATAGTTCTATATCAATAATATGATTTTTGACATCGGAATACATCTGTTTTTTTGTTAATCGAAAATCTTCCATCCCCCGCTGGCTTCGATATACTGGATAATATACACAATCCATGAAATATTTTAATCGTTTTGTAGCGTCTCCACTCGTTGTATTATCCGTAACATTACCAGAAAAATCGTATATTCCGCTTAGTTTTACAGTTCGCGACGTTCCAATAAGTTCATTACTGCCGAACATAGTTATACCACCAGCCCCTGTCCCAATCGAGCACTGCTTGCTTTTGAAATACTTATCCGTAAAGTCATTACTATCTTCCTCTATGAATTTATTTGACCGGCGGTGGTCTTTGCCAGTATCATCGCCTTTGACGATTTTCGGAATCCAGCCGAGTGAAAACCCCTCTTTGATAGGAAGACCGGTTGTAAGCTCGTCCTTATCGACGCCCCCAGCGCGCGGCGCGCCTCCCCCTTCCATCCACGACCACAGTGGGTCGCTGCGCCCACCTCCACCTCCGCCCCGCTCTATGAACTGAACCCCTTCCGCCGAGATTATCACGATACACAATAAGGTAAATAATACATATTCGCGATATACCAATAAACTAACCAACCCGATGAATAGTATTATTCGAAGAACCGCAAATGACGCATCAGTATAAAGGACGTTGTGATAAATCCATGATGAAATATATTGAAGATAGTATTGAAGCTCCATCAGTTGATGATGATGATGATGATGATGATGATGATGATGATGATGATGATCGACTACTATTATTAGACTAGATATAATTCACTACATATACACGACATTCGTATTGTATATGTATTTATTCATAGGTGCGAGCAGCACATGATTACTTCTTCTTAAGCATTTTGTTGATATCATCAACTAAGTCCTTTTGGGTTTCGGCGCCTTCCTTCTTCTTGTCGGTTTCCTCTGCCTCGCAATTCTCGCCTTCACACTTCTTCTTCTGTCCTTCAGCGCCTTCAGTGACCTCTTCTTTCTTCTCCTTCTCGTCCTCGGGCACAGCCATACCTTCAAATCCATGGTAGCCACTCATCGAAGCGACCATCGCGACAAACACGACGGCCAACAATCCCGCAGCAGTATGTTTCAATGAAAGAAACACGACCGCCGCAACAAAGATAAGCTTGCCTAGAACGTTATTGTACAAAAACCCCAGAAGGTTGGGTTTGAGAACCATGATAACAATCACCACCAATAAAACACCTAAAGTGAGTTCCTTGCTCAATTTCACCATTTTCGTCTTATATACATAACAAATATATTTTTCGTATATAACTGGAACAATCTTCACCGAATTAATATCTCATTTTTTTATAGGAGAACATGACATCTTTAGGTTTTTCGGAATATGCCGAAACTAGTAATAATAATAATGAACCCAAAAACAATATTCGCCGAAACGGCGGCGTCGGCGTCGGCGGCGGCGGCCGGCAGAATCGAACCCTAAAGATTCCTCGAAGTCAAGAAACTGGACCCATTAACAGCAGCACGCCGAATAATGGATTTTCGGCTACAACGGCTGGAAAGAAAATAAAGCAAATCAAGGATTATATCGAAAATATTCACCGTAAAGGAGGTGAGGATAGCGAAGAAGACCCAGATGATTCATCGGCGTCGTCTCTTCTTCCGGCCTATCCCGCTCAAGGAATGGGTATTTATGCGTCCAACGTATCGCATTCCGGAATTATTCGTGGTGCTGAAACAGTATCTAGCAAAACATCGCCGGTTGTTCGCAAAACGACCCAAATGAATTCCCTAAATCCGGGTTCGTCGTATTCATCGACCTTATTGGAAGGGATGGAATCGGCCGCACCAACAATGTCCAACATCGAGAGCCCTTATTTTGAGAAATTGACAGGAATTTCTGGTGCGCCAAAGAAGGATGCTATAGCAGAGGGGGCGAATAAGACGACCACGGCACCATTTAGCACAAACGCATACGCAACGCACTATTATGAACAGTTTGTGCCTTATGCGGAAACACTCGCCAACCAGTTGGCAAGCGGCGGCGGCGGTACCATGTCTGGGACAAATGCGGCCTTGATTGAAAAGTTGAACTATATTATTCATATGCTTGAGGAAAAGAAAGACGAGAAAACCGGTCACGTCATCGAAGAACTCGTATTGTACTGCTTTTTAGGAATATTCATCATCTTTGTCGTTGATACATTTACACATGCGGCGGGGGGAAGCAGCGGTGTCGGTGGTAGAGGTGGTAGCATGTTTGGCGGTATGATGAGACGCGGCGCGGCAACCCAGTATTACCGGAGATAACGCCGGCTGGCTCGCTATCACCGGCTCGCTATCACCGGCTCGCTATCGCTGGCTCGCTATCGCTGGCTCGCTATCGCTGGCTCGCTATCGCTGGCTCGCTATCGCTGGCTCGCTATCGCTGGCTCGCTATCGCTGGCTCGCTATCGCTGGCTCGCTATCGCTCGCTATATCATCAGTATATCCTTACATACCGTCGGCTCATGTATAATGGCATTATATAGAATGTAATACCATTTATCCCGTGATAATAATTCCCACGCAATCGACGGTAGCGTCGGCGTCGTCGTGCCTGCCGTAATATCGTCAATCAACCGATAATTATGCGCGATCGTATCTATCATAACAATGTTTGGGTTTGTCTTCATATGATGCGCCGATGCGGTAGTCGCAGCCGCAGCCGCAGTAGTGGCCGAATAAAACCCAGCGACGAAATCAGTATTTTCGCATAATGATCTGTGTTGAATCGACGACATCAATAATAAAATAGACTCATCGCTGGTTCGTTGTTTAGCCGCCGCCCTTGCCGTCGTCGTCGCCGCCGCCGTTCTAGAAACCCTTTTTCCGAATGCGTCATATTGTGGTGTAATCACCGGCGGTATATATTTCACGAGAGCTGTAGATGTATTTGATATATATTCATGAAGTTCGGATATACGGTTGGCTTTCGTCGTCGTGGTCGCCGCCGCATGCTTATTTCTCGTGTTCGTCGCCGCCGTCGCCGTCGCCGTCGCCGTCGCTGTTTTCATCCATGAAGGCGCAAATATATACGCCGCCACGACACGCACTTGGTTGAATAGTAGCATATAAATGCGGTATATTCCATGTGTTACGAGAGATTGGAGTTGAGTGAATTCATTAAAGATACAACATCGGAAATCTCTCGAACATTCATTTACAAAAGAATAAAAAAGCGCCATATTCACAGATGAAACGCGCACAACCGACATTCCATTTCCGAGAGGCGCTGCCTCCAACGCCGGCATACGAAACGTATAAGTATAAACTGTTGTAAAGGGGATCACAAACCACGGGATTTCGCGATAACGGTATAATGTTTGTTCGCCCGCAATCTCTCGCGACTTCTGAATATATTCGGTTGTTTCAAGAAGTTCGAGAGATTCGCGATCACTCGTGGTGTATCTTTCCCAAGCAAGATAATCACACATGTAAATACTCACAGAATGAACCGCCACCGCCACCGCCGCCGCCCGTCGACCACCATCGAATGACATCATAATACGTGGTGTTATTACTGAAACACCTTTAATGGGGGCAGCGGCAGCGGCAGCGGCGACGTCGACCGATCCTGTCTGTGTTCCGCGGAGTAACCCGATGAACGGCGAGAGACCAAATGTAGGTTGCGAGAGAATTATACGAAGTGTATCGCAAGAGATACACCCTCCCTCTATATAACGGCTGGCTCCTATTCGCGCAGGTGTCACGATTTCCGTTTCAGGGCGAGATAAGAACGCGGCGATTCTCTCGAACCGGCGAATAAGCACAGCCTCTGCGCCGTCATCGGCGGAAGCATTGAATACCTTTACATCGATGTGATTTACATAATTCAAAAAAGGATAGACCACCGCGTTATAACATCGTTCACCGAGAGATAATGGATTCATAATGCTTGTTGGGCGTCCGCCGCCGCCGCCGCTACCGAACCGCCGTAGCGTAATAAATCGAAATGTAAGAGGTTGGTTATACCAATATAAGTATTTGAACTTTAACACGGCAACACACATGATAAATGCGATACACAAAATGACGATAATATAATGAAAAAAGAAGGGGGGAGTCCATGCCTCCACCGCTGCTAGTATATCATTCATTATATTACAAGGATAAAATATGCCTACATTGCGTACGAGTCAGCAATATTACGCTGCCTTTTTCAATATAAACAAATACTGATATTCGTTCAATACATGAACCAAATCCACCTGCCCAGTTACGGTGAAACCGACCTCTTTTGCGATATCCAACATCTCTCGGTTTGTCGGCATGTAATACGTATGAATATTCTCTCGGACTTTACCGGTTTTATCGTCGATTAACTTCTCGACGAATTTTCCGACATTTTTCTCTCCCGTACTCGCCGTAGTACTGCGGGCGCCATTCTTCTTAGTTGGCGCTGGCGGCGGCGGTGCCGTAAAATCCGACTTGTATTGAAAGCTGCGAAACTTGACGAGAGAATTGGTGATGCGCTCTTTCGCATATTTCTGCGGCGTAACGATAAAGAGCGGTTTTCCACCGGGAACAATGGGGTCGAAATGGTTTCGATCCACCAGATGGAGGATGAGGTAGCCTTCCGGTTTCAGCCACTGGTAGCAATTCTTGAGAAACAGGCGTTTATCCTTCACATAATACACCGTAAAATAAAAGCAGGTCAATACATTAAACTCTTCTTCACTAAATAGCATCGGTTTCATAAAATCACCCTGAATGAACTTACATTTTGGGTATAAATCTCTCGCATTTTGAAGCATGGCGTTGGACTTGTCGCAACCGACCACATTTAGCGCACCCTTCTTGGTGAGTTCATGAACGTGATGCCCGCGCCCACAACCCAAATCGCCAACCTTGAAATTCTTCTTTTCGCTGTCCGATCCAGTTAAAACACCGGTAATGTTAATAATCTCATCCACTTCCGCCTCTATTTTATTCGGCTGGATGAAGAGCTCATCGTAAATATCCGCATAAAAACTGTCGTATATCGCGTCATTGTCATATACCTTGTATTTATCACTCTGTTCAAAACCTTCGATATGCGATGATAAGTCACGCTTAATAAAACAGAATATCATCAATAATATGAACAAGAATGTAAGTATTTCCCATCGCGTTATGGATTGAATATAAGCAGAAAACGATTTATAGAACGCCGCCATTTACTAGTATTTCGCTATAAAATATATATTCGTTATTCTCGCGCGAAAAAAACCGGATGAATTAGTATCGAATGTCCGACCCGAATGAAATAAATGATATTCGCGGCGAAAGCGATTTCCGCGGTATAACCTTTTCCGCCTATAAAAAGACGGATGTACGAAAAGAACTGTTGAATAGTTTATCCAGCTCTAAAATCGAACCCGCGTGTTACTGGAGTGCGGAACTCGTATGTTCTGGGCACTATCTTGAACTCTGGGACATTATTATCACGTTTGCGAGCAAGTATATTCATTTAGCCAACCCTAAATTACCGCTCTATATTGAGATGCGGTATGAGAGCTTCAAGTCGATTATATCGAATGGCTATAGTGGTAACGAACTCCGACTACGAAACCACCCAAAGATGCGGACGTTATTCGCGGAAATCGTTTGTGTTCTCTCGAACTCGAAGCGCCAACATAAATACGAGAGCGTGAAAATCAAGAAGAAGGAAGAATACGATATTGCGACCATGTCGCAGCGCCTGAAAGCCCCGCGGGTAGATTACGCACAGGAGTTTTTCCGAGAGAGAGACCCGAAGGAGATTTTCATTGCGATGAATGAATTCGCGTATCATATCTCTCGCGACTCCAAAAACACACTCTTGGCGTGTTACTGGGTCGAGTGGATTGTCGAGTTTGAGACGATTTGTAAAGCGAAGAAGGAAACATGTCGATGCGAGCGTAGGTCTCATATTCCCGTGGATGATAAATTACAGCTAGACCCTATATGGATGATATGGGATATGATTATAGCGCGAAGTAATGACGCGGAAGAGCATTCGCCGCTGACCCAAAAAATCGTGAATAGTCTTTTACGCCTATATTGTATTCGTTTCACACCGGGTGTGCGTAAGAAGCGCCGTTATCTCGTCTATTTTGCGATTTCACTTCTTACGACGGAATACGACAGCAAAATCGAGATGATACATGACCGACTTATAATTGAAACAGCGGTGGGGAATATTAATGCGATTTACAAGCAAATTAAACAGCACGAGATTAGCCCTGATACAGATTATCTGTTTTCATCCGCAGGATACTCAGGCGACAAAAATGGCGATTTAGAGCGCACGATTAAACGGCTGGAAGCGCTGAACTCGATGAATACGATTGTTCGGAAAAAAGAGGACGAATCGCCGCCCCCGACGACGACGACGACGACGACGACGCAACCGCCGCCGAAGAAGTATAGTCCATACGAATAATCTCTATCTCTACTGTATAAGACAGAATCAGAATGTCACTTCCTTCTTTTAAATTCACGAATCTTGGCGCGCCTACGACTAATGAAAGTG
>Ga0209296_1001789_pt1 | contig 15905 bp, 2 predicted proteins | sample S_130206_EF_Meta_FD_187319 | JGI IMG/M metagenome (GOLD analysis project Ga0209296, IMG submission 187319) | Freshwater microbial communities from Lake Simoncouche, Canada to study carbon cycling - S_130206_EF_MetaG (SPAdes) (version 2) | ecosystem: Environmental > Aquatic > Freshwater > Lake ...
TTGGCGGTAACGGGCAATGTGTCTGCGGCATCTTTAGTTACTACGACGGCTATCAACGGAAATATTTCTTTTGGGGGAACTCAAAATTATACTTCTGCTGCGTTAGGATTGAATTTAAGTACCATTAGCAATGGGAATATTACTCTTTCAGGCAATGTAACCCTTGCTGCAAATGCGCCTCTTCAACTTTCCCATTCTGGTAAGCTTTCAATCGGAGGAGATATTACCAATGGTGTCCTTAATGAAGTTAATGTTTCTCCTACCTCGACTATTCAGCTAGGTATTAACAACAGTATTACACTTTCCATGAATCAGGGAATCAGTTTTAATTCACCTACTACACTTGGTCAAAATACAACTTTGGTTACAGGTAATGGCCAAGGGATTACTTTTAACAGTACATTGGATGGATCTAGAACGCTGGTTCTAAATACCGTTGGTGCAGTAAACTTCAGGGATAATGTTGGCTCTACTTCTGCTGTTAGCCAAATTAACACTTTAACCAACAACCCTTCTTCACTTACTTTTTCAGAAGCCCTTACGCCTGGTAAAACATTGAATGTTGGTTTGTTAAATGCAACCACCACGGGTGATATTATTTTAACGGTTGACCAGATTTATTCTGCTGGCGGCCTTACTTTGACTACTATCGGTTCGGGTAATATTACCCTTGGAAGTGTTGTTAGTAATATTGGTTCGGTAGGTAGTGTGATTATTAATAATGCTGGAATTCTTAATATTACTAAAAGTATTACTTTAGATGGTATTTTCAGCCAGACTACTGCAGGCGCGGTTACCATTGGTACGCTTGCTGGGCCCCCATTGGTTATTACCACTAGAAATCAAGATATGATTTTCACTGGGGCAATTACTTTAAATACTGATTTAACCCTCAATGCAGGAACTGCTAGTACCGCTGATATGACCCTTGGGGTTATTAACAGTTTAGGTGGAAATGCCTTTGATCTTACCTTGTTAGCTGGGGGCAATCTTACCTTTAGTGGCTCGTTAGGTAACTTAACTTCTTTAGGTGCTATTAACACCTCTTTTGTAACATTAAGCAGTTTGAATATGAACTCTAATGTCCAAGTCATTAATGCGGAGTCGCTTACTACTAAAGTTGCTGGTGATTTAATTATAAATGCTGCTCAAACTTATAGCACAGCTTTGGGTTTAAATATTATCAACACCAGTTCTAGCAATCGCACCCAAATCGCTGCAGTGACAACAACTAACAATGGTATTATTAGCATTACTAATGCTGGAATTTTGCAACTTACGGGCAACATTACTTCAGCCGGAGCGGTTACTCAATCCGGTGGTGGAACAGTCTTTTTTGGTGTAACAGGAAGTTCTTTTTCAATTTCCACCACTAATGATGCTGTTTCTTTTACCGATGCTGTCAATCTAATTTCTAATACCACCATAAATTCAACAGGTGGCAATATTACTTTTAATAATATTGTTGACGGGGATTTTAGTTTTACCCTCAATGCTTCAGGCGGTAATGTTCTGCTTGGCGGCAGACTTGGTTTTAATTCCATCGGGCCTATTACCGTCAATGGGGCTACTACTGTTACCATGTTGGGTAATATTTTTGCTGAGTCTCTTTCGATCCTCAATGCAAGTGGCCCTATTGTTATTACAGGTGAAATGGTATTTAACAACACCACGGGTAACAGTCTTACCATCAATTCATCTACGCCCCAGGCTACTATAAATTTGCAGGGAAAAATATCTGCTCCTGGTAGTATTTTCATACAAAACGCAGGGACATTTACCCTTTCTGATTCTGCTGATATAACGATTACCAATGGGTTTTTCACACAAGCAGGAACCGGGCCTGTTTCTCTTGCAGGTGATATTATTACCACAGGGGATACTATCGCTTTAGCAGGTACTCCTACCATCGCGGGTGGGCAAATTGTCAGTATTCCGGTTTCCTCTGGTGGAAGCGGTTACTTGTCTGCTCCTTCAGTTACGATCACCGGCGGGGGCGGCGCTAACGCTACCGCTGTTGCAAATGTTACTAATGGTGTTGTGACTTCCATTACTGTAACCAATGGCGGTTCAGGTTATACTTCTTCTCCTACCATAACCATTGCAAGCAACGGAAATCCAAACATTTACTTTAATAGTCCGGTCAATCTGGCTGGTAATACTTTGTTAAGCGCCACCAATGGTACCATTCCGGCTTCCATCTTTTTTGCAAGCACTGTTGATGGCTTGGGAAATCTTGCTGTTGAATCTTCCGGCACAGTTTCTTTCAATGGTAATGTAGGTGCCACCAACAGGGTTGGCGTCCTTGAGCTGCGTAGAGCTATTAATAATAATCTTAGTGGTATAGCTGCTAGCTTTAACGGAAATCTTAATACCTCGACTTTGAACTTTTTGAATATTAATGGTGATGTTAGGTTCTTAGGATCTGCAATTGTTCAAACTGCTTTGAATACATCCGCTGCTAATTACAGTCTTACTTTTTTGGGGAATAGTACCGCCATCGGCGGGCAGGCTAATTTCCTTAATGCAGGGAAAGTCTCGTTAAGTAATACTACTTTGTTTAGCGGAGCTGTTTCTTTTAATAATGCGGGATCTCTTGATATGAAGGGTATTGTTACTGCATCCGGTTCTTTTACAGTGCAACGCCCGGTTAATATTTCCGCCCCATTGAGCCTAAATCTTTCTTCTGCTTCGAATTTGATCAGCGGGGCTATGAGCGGAACCAGTATCGTTACCTTAGGAGGTGCAGGGAACTTGGTTCTTTCTGCCAATTCTCCTATGTTCTCAGGGAATTTCCAGATTAATACGGGTAGTCTTCAAGTGAGCGCCTTTTATAATAATGCAACTGTCAATTTGGGCGGGGGAACTTTAAAAGGTACAGGGCAGGTGTTTAATGTTATTGGTGCAACGGGTAATGTATCTCCTGGTTCTAGCCTAGGCACGTTGACCATTGGCAGTCAATTGGCACTTTCTTCGGGTAATACTTTTGTCACACAAATCAATGGTGCAAATGTTGGCTCTTTTGGCCAGATTAGTGTCACCAGTGGTGTTACTTCGCTAGGTAATTCTATTCTTAGTATTACCTCCGCTACGGGGTTGTCCGCTGGTCAGCAAATAACCATTATCAATAATGGTAATACCGTGCCTATTAATGGCCAATTCAACGGCCTTGTGGAAGGGGCTTCCATCACTGTGGGAAATACCGTTTTCACCATCAGTTATAAAGGCGGCACAGGTAATGATGTTGTTCTTACCGTTAGTAGCATTGTGAATCCTGTACTACCACCTAACTTTTCTGCAACTGGGGTTGATTTCGGCGGTGGCTCGGTAGTTCAAATTAGTTACACCAACGGCACTAATCTTTCATTCTATGCTTATAGCTCTGCCTACACGGGAGGCGTGCGGGTTGCAATTGGTGATGTGAATGGCGATGGTTATGCGGATTTAATAACAGGCACCGGAGTGGGCGGGGGCCCCCACATCAAAGTATTTGATCTTCGGGGCGGTCAACCGGTAACAATTGCTAGTTTCTTCGCCTTCGAACCAACCTTCATGGGTGGCGTTTATGTTGCAACTGGTGATATCAACGCTGATGGTTATGCTGATGTTATTGTTGGTGCAGGTCAAACGGGTGGGCCAAGAGTCAAAGTATTTAATGGTGCTGCCGGTTACGCTATTAATACTATTGCACCTGCAATGGATTTCTTTGCTTACGATCCGATTTTTACCGGTGGAGTCACTGTTTCCGCAGGAAATCGTGATACACAACAAGGTGATGAAGTGATTACAGGTGCTGGGGTAGGCGGTGGGCCAAATATCAGGTCATTTAATGCAGCGGGTCAATTAATTGACAACTTCTTTGCTTTCAGCACTGGTATTACCAGTGGAATATTTATTGCTGCAGGTTATGTGGACAGTGATGGCACTGCAGATATCATCGCTGGCACTGGATTTGGCACAACAACTCAAGTGGCGGCTTTCTTTTCTACAGGGGCTAGACCTACTGCTCTACCGTTTACTAATGTCTTTATTGGCGGGGCCCGTGTTGGTGTTGTGGTGAATTCATTGGGACAGGAAGCTTTTGCAGCAGCAGCAGGCCCTGGTGGTGGCCCTCAGGTTAATATCTTTAACAGCTCCTTGGCTACCATTGATTCCTATATTGCCATCAACCCATTGTTTAATGGCGGATTGTTTATGAACACAACACTTTAGCCTAAATCTAATATTTAAAAAAAAGACCCCGATATGCTTAAGGCTTATCGGGGTCTTTTCTTTTTTTTCTTGCTTGCCGACTTTGGCAATGGCGAAAGCCTTTTTATCTTTGTTGAATGCGTGGGAATAAAAATAAATATCTCTTCCTCTTCATGCCCAACGCTTTTGCCACATGGTCATTTAGGTATTACATACATAGTGAGTACCTGCGTGATGGATCTTAAGCGGTTTGCGTTTACTGGATTTAAGCAAATTGATAGTGGGTACAAGGAATTAGTTCCAAACAGATTCAATCTATTTGGGGAAGGGCATACCGATGTTCAAGAAAATAGTATCTTCACTTTGGAAAAAGAAACCTTCGATTAGCAATTATAACTCTGGGAATTATTTTCGCCCACAGATTCTAAACCTTGAAGATAGGCTTACGCCTTCACAAACAGTTTCCTTAAACCTCGTTGCAGGGGTTTTGCAAATCCAATCCAATACTTCCAGTGGCGAAACAAATACATTTACGATTACTCAAGATTCTCCCACGAGTAACTTCATAAGGTTTACTGGAGCAAGTGGTACTGTTTTTAATGGAAATGCTGCTTTATTTTCAAGTGGTTTTAATACTTCCCTTGCTGAAGTAAACTCTCTTAATCTCACTGATTTCAACAAGATTTTGGTTTATGGCGGTCAAGGTAATGATCTCATGACCTTGGGAAATTTGAATGGAAATATCATTGGTGCAGTTGCTCAGCCTAATTTTGGCTTTGAAATTGATGTTCTTTCAAGTGCTGGCGGTTCTTCGCTTGGTGCTGATAGTTTAATAATCAGCGGCAATGTCGTGATGAAAAATGCAGGCATTTTTACCACCGATGTTTCAAACAATGTGCAGGTTGCTGCTAATCTTGATTCAATAACTATTTCTAATTCTGGAGCCATTACTTCTGTTGGTTCTGGTTTGGTCAGGCTTGTCGCTGATGGAACTAATCTTAGTAATGTTAACATCAATAATGGCGGGCAGATCAACATAGGTTCTGGTTCTGTTTATTTAAAAGCAGGTGCCAACGGTTCTAATCGTCTTAATGGCAATGCCATTAACACCATTGGTGGCCCCATTGTTTTTGATTCAGTGGTTACTTTGGAAACTTCTACTCTTATTAGCACGGGATTGGGTTCTGGTGGTGTTAATTTTAACTTTGCTGTTCAAGGGGTTTCAAGCTCTTCTGAAAACTTGACAATTCAAACCTCGGGTGCGGTTTCTTTTTCTGGCGATATTGGTAGTACAACGCTTCCTTTGGGGGCGATAACAATAGGGTCTCAGCAAGCTGCTTCGGTTTCTGTTGGTAATGTTTTTGCTAAGTCTTTAAGTGCTTCTGTTCAGGGCCCTTTCAATGGTTCTGGCACAATTAATTTAAATTATGTTGATGGTCTTACTATTTCTACTTTTAGTGCCATTGGAACTGTTAGCTTAGGTAACGCAGCAACCAGTTCACCTGCAGTTATTACTTCTAATTTAGGTACTGTAACCATTAATAATTCCGCAGCATTATCTATTAATGAAGACCTTATTCTTAGTGGTGGTTTTGCACAAAGTGGGGCTGGAACAACAGCAATTGGTGTGTCTGGAGCAATAGGCGATCTTACTATTTCAACAAATTCTTTTCCAATTTCTTTTGCTGCCGCAGTTACATTGAATCAATCTATTGTTATGTCCTCTAACTCCCTTGGTATATTAGGCCTTGGAAATAATATCACTTTTACATCCACTTTAGATGGGCTTTTTGATATTCAATTAACCGCTGGCGCTGGCAACATTCTATTTAATGGTGCGATTGGTTCTATCACCCCTGTTGGCGCTATCCTTGTTAATAATACCAATAAGCTTACATCTAATTCAACTATCAGTGCCAATTCATTTACAATCACACAGGCAAATAATGCTGTCACATTCATGGCAGCACAAACTTATAGTCAGTTCGCTGGCCTTTCGATTGTCACTAATACCAGCAATGGTGTTGTAACGCTTAATGGTGCCGTTACTGGTACTAATACTGCTCAGATACTTATTAATAATTCAGGCCTACTTGTTATTGGAACCGGGGCAAATATTGTCACAGATCAAGGGGCGATTGTTCTGGGTGGTTCCGGGGGGGGAAGTATTCTTCTTTCTTCTAATTTAACTTCTGGCGTTGGAGCTATTACTGTTTCTAATCCCCTTGAACTTCAGTCCAATATTGTTGTCACGAGTAATACCACTAATAATGTTACTTTTTTAAATACCATTAACAGTAATAGTAGTGGTCCTAAAAACATTATTCTTAATGGTAATAGTAATGCTAATTTCTTATTTCAAACTGCTGTAGGCGCTACTTTGCCCATAGGGAACATTACCGTTAATTCTGCTTTGGGAGTTCTTTTTAATTCTACTTTAAATGCTGGCACTTTTTTGGTTACCGATGCCATTAATACGATTAGTTTTTTGGGAAACATTATTCTTAATGGGGCTTTGACTACTACTGCAACAACTAACCCTTATAATATTTCTATTGCAGGTTCAAATAATCAAATTTTAGGGCTTGCCACACTTGCTCACACGGGCACTACCATCATTGGAAATTTGAATTCCTCGACCACTTTGGTTAGTTCAGGTATTTCTGAAACTGGTGGAGGCGGATTTATTGCCCAGGGTAGCATTGTTTCGGGTGGCGGAATTAATCTCATTAGTTCCTTTATGGTTGGGGGTAACAATATTGGCTTGGTTTCCCTTGATCTTGGTCAAGACAGCGTTTTCTCAGGTGTTCTGCTTGTTCAAGCCAATGAGCGCATTACCAAAACTGGGGCAGGTGGTTTAAGATTAGTCACCAATACTGGGTCAGCTTTCCAGGGAAGTTTTGTTGTTAATTTAGGCACAGTTACCGTTGTCGATGATTTTTCAAGCATTCTCTCTACTACGATTTCAGGCGGTGCAATTGCTGGAACGGGTGTTCTAGGCCAGATTTATGGGCTTTCAGGTTCCATTCTTCCGGGTGACAATGTCGGAACACTTAATGTTGGAACGACATCATTAAATTCACTTATGACTTTTGGTCTTCAGGTTGGTACTGTTTCTGGTATTTCAGATCAACTTAGTGTGACTGGTTTAGTTTCACTTAATAATGCTCTTTTAACTGTTACCCCTGGCCAGAACCTTGTGGTAGGAAATGTTTTTACCATTATCAGTAATAATGCAACGGATGCTGTCTCTGGCACCTTCATTAACCAGCCTCAAGGTAGTTTTTATACCGTTGGAAATTATACCTTCCAAATTTCTTACATTGGTGGCACGGGCAATGATGTCACCCTTACAGTTACCAGCGTAGTATCCCCACCAGTCGTTGTTGTTCCAGGCAAAAAGTTCACTTTTGCTACTGCTGCGGATGCCGGCGGTGGCCCTATGGTTACCGTTAATTATTCTGATGGCCATACTAACTCATTCTTTGCTTATGATCAGAATTTTACGGGTGGCGTTCGTATCGCAATGGGTGATATCAATGGCGATGGGGTTTCTGATCTTGTAACCGCTACTGGTATAGGTGGTGGCCCTCACATCAAGGTGTGGGACCTTCGTACTGGAACCCCAATGCAAGTTGCTAGCTTCTTTGCTTTTGAGTCCAACTTTACTGGTGGGCTTTATATTGCTTGTGGAAATTTGAATAATGATGTAAACCCAAATACTGGTAAATTCTATGATGACATCATCGTAGGCGCTGGCCCTGGTGGTGGCCCTAGAATTACTGCATTTGCAGGCGCTCAAGCTTTTGCAATCAACCAAAGCACCGTATTGGTTAACTTCTTTGCCTATGCTCCCCAGTTTACAGGCGGTGTCACGGTAGCTGCTGCTGATCGTTATAGTGCCAGTGGTACTGCTGATGGAATTGATGAAATCGTAACGGGTGCAGGTTTTGGTGGTGGCCCTAATGTTACGGTATTCCAGCTTCAACAAACTGCACCTGGGCAATTTAATCAAGTTGTGATCCAAAATTTCTTTGCCTTCGATACTCTCTTTACCGGTGGTATTTATGTTGCGGGTGGGAGTTTTACTTCTAATTCTTCAAATTATGATGATATTTTCATTGGTACCGGCCCAGGTACCAAAGCTACTGTGGCAGTTGCTTTTGGTGCTTCTTCTGGTGGGATTCATTACTTAAATCCTTTTGGTAACTTCACAGGCGGAGTAAGAGTTGGTATTGCTTCAAGTACTTTGGCGGGAACTACCCCAAATTACCTGATGGCAGCAGCAGGCCCTGGTGGTGGGCCACAAGTAAATCTTTATGACACCAATTTTGCTCTGGTTGACAAGTTTTTTGTGCTGAACCCTAATGTAACTTTGGGTGTTTTTGCTAACACGACCATACTTTAAGTAATCTTTACAAAATGGCAGCCATCCTATGAAATATAGGGTGGCTGTACCTATTTTAACACTTTTTCTGATTGTTCCTTCTTTTCATTCTTAACCTGTAAGTTTGTCCTATTGAGGCATTGATATGCTTAGGGAAGATAATCCGAATAGTCGAATTAATCAATAAGGCATGGACTGTCAGGAAGACAGGTTGGGTTTATCGTGTTAAACACGGGGCCCTGCAGCCGTACGGATTCAGGAGATATAAGATGAAGCCTTCATGGATGCGGAAGTTGGCAAAATCGTTGTTTGGTTCCACCAAAAAAAATCGTAGCAGGCCTGCTCTTAGTCGCAGTATAGAAATTGAACAACTTGAAAATCGGTTGATTCCTACGGTCACTTTTGGAGTGGGTGGAGTGGGTGGAGGTACTGGTCTTCTTATTCAAGGAACAAATAAAGCAGATAATGTAACCCTAATTTTAGCTGGAAATAACTTAACAATTACTGATCCCAATGGTGTAAGTGGAACATTTGCTGGTCAAACTACACCTGCTCTCCCCCAAGTTAACACTGTGACTATTGACCTTACTAGTGTAGTAAAAACTTTTTCTGGCCTGGAAGTAGATTTATCAGGTGGTGATGATACCCTCACTATTTCAGGAGGTTTGAATTTTTCTGTTTTTGGGGCTGCAAATCTTAGTATACCAATTCTATTAAATGGTGATGGGCTTGGTGCACCTGTTGGTGGTAATAATATTCTGAATTTTGAAGGGATTACATCTTCTAGAAGTAATAGTACCTTCATTTTAAATTTTTCAAAAATGAGTAACATTAGTGCTACTAGCTTAGTTGCTACGATTGCGGCAAATGGCTTTGATTTAACGGTTACTAATAATAATGCTCCTGCGATAAATCTATCCGCTGCTGTTAATGGAGCTGTTGTTTTTACAAATTCAGGTGGAGGGTTCGCTTTTGGCGATATTACTCTCAACAATCAGTTAAACCTTAATACTGATCTTACTGTCCAAGGTACTTCCCTGATCGATATCACCTCTAATACACCTTCTGCTTCTTCGTTTCTAGGGACCAAATCCCTTACCATGAGCACTTCCGGAAATATTAATATTTCTGGGATTGTTAATTTAAGTAATACTTTTAATGTTTTGAATTCCAACGATTTTAATGCGCAAGCAGATGTTACGGCAACTTCTATTTCAATGACTAGTAATACAAATAGCAATGCTACGGTTGTTGCTTTTAATCGTAATGTTACTACCTCCGGTGATTTTTTAATAACAAATCTTGGGAATAGCAAAACTTCGGGGGCACAGTTTTTTATCAATCGTGATGCAATCACCCTTGATACCCCAGGTTTGACTTTTAATGTGGGTGGAATTGGTGGTTTTACTGCTGCTACAACCGGCGGTCTATACAATCTTATCATAGCTGGCCAAACCGCCACTATTGACTCTGATATCATTATTGCAAATAAGGGTTCCTTAACTTTGGGAACGGTTAATATACCCACTAATCCACCAAATGGTTCGATAACTTCTACAAATGGTTCTTTTGATGCCTCGGCCCTTGTTGGACCGACCAATTTATTCATGGATATTATTAGTGCCTTTGATCTTACAATAAATGGCAATATTACAGTCCAATCTGCAAATGCTGGCACAATTAATCGTAATTTTCTTGTCCAATCTGAATTAGGTGATATTAATATTTCCGGGCAAATTCAGTTGCAAGATAACGCAGGTAATACTTCATTAGGGTCTGACCTTACTCTTTTGGCCGGGATCAATATTTTTGGTTTAGATTTAGATTTTGGTGTAATTAATCTTCAGTCTGTCATTGGTGTTAATAGATCTTTGACCATAATTGACTGTGAAGATTTTACGGCAACAGGTTCAATCCAAGTGAAAAGTTTAGTTCTTCAGTCAACTGGAGGCGATGCAAACTTAGGTGCTGGCCAATATGTTTTTAATGGAAATGTTGGCCTTCTAAGTAATCCTACTGCAATTACCGCAAATAGCGGAGGCTATGGTATTCAAATTCTTGGTTCTGCTAATGTATTTGGTTCTACTGCCCCAGCGGCTTTATCAGATTTCAACAATACCGGTACGGTTGTTCTAGGTAAAAGTTCAAGTGCTACTATCAATTTTACTGGTGGCGCTATCTTTCATGAAAATACCACGGTTTCAGGCATCGGCGTTATCAGTGGTATTACCCGTATTCAAGGTAATTTAGCACCAGGGGGCGTTACGACTAATGGCGCAGGGGTGCTTACATTCACCAGCGCTTTGACCCTTGAAGAAACCAATCCTTTGCTTGCACCAGACCTTCGAAAATCTGTGTATTACCCCGAAATTCTTGGTAATATTCCTGGTTCTACTCAAGACCAAGTAGTGGCTCAATCTGGTTTTATTTTAAATAATAACCCAATTTTATATCCAATTCTTAGAAGTTCTACTCTTGCTATTGGAAGCCAGTTTACAATTGTCAGGGAAACCGATGCTTCACCTATTGCAGGAAAATTTACCGGTTTAGTAAACCTTGCATCTAATACCTACGCTGTTCTTAATGAAGGCGACACTTTTTTTGCTTCAGGTGGGCAGTTCCGAATTTCTTATACTGGCGGGGATGGTAATGATGTTGTTATTGCTTTCCTTGGTTATGCTTCCGGTACTAGTGTTTTTGTTGATGCCAACAATGTCTTGAATATTCTTGGTGATAATAAGGCTAGTAATGTCACCACTCAAATCATTGGCGGAGTTTTAAATATTCAAGATAAGGTTTTTGGTCTTACTGGTTTTGCTTATGGTTCTAAGGTTATTAATAACAATATTGATATTGCAATTTCCAGTCCTACAGCTATCGGACCTAATCAGTTTACCGGACTTCAAGTGCAACAAAATGGGGGAAGCGATAGCTTTAATTTAATCAATGTTGATCTTGAAGCAATTAATGCTGTTAATCCCAATGTGGCTAATGTGTCTTTCTCCTTTAATGGCGGACCTACTGCTACACCTAATCAAGATATCGATATTCTTAATATTATTGGGCTTAATCAAAATGTAGAAACGGGATCTTCAGGTAATTCAACCGTTTTGATTCAAGGTTTTGATTTTATTCGTAGCCAGAATGGTGCTAGTGCTTCCACCGGAAAGTTATATTCCGCTAACCAAGGGCTTAGTTCCCTAAAAGTATTGGGCGGTATTTATTACGATATTGGAGATATAACTTTTGGTAGCAATAATAGAGAAAATTCTACTTTTAGTACTACCCAGGTTCCATCCACCACGGGAACTATTACTTTGGCTAATAATGCTTATTTGCTTGATGGTGTAAAATTAACTCTTGGTAATGGTAGTGCTTCAAACCTAGTTATGCAATCGATTACCGGAACTCAGGGAGGTGTTCCCAGTGATTTAGCCTTTAATGTTGCTAGGTTTAATTCTGTTTTGAATGGAAATAATACTCCTTCCATTATTAATCTTGTAGGCGGTAATATTACCGTTAATGGACCTATTGGAACGGATATTAGTAACTTTGATATTATTGATTCTGGTATCACTGTTTTTAATCAAACAGTTGATGCAGCTAAGATTAATATTCTCAAAAATGATGGAGGTATAAATTTTAAAGCTGCCGTGGGCGGATTTTCTTCTATCGGGTTGGAACCTGTTATTACTATTGGGGCTATTTCACAGGGCGCTTTTATTTCCTTTCAAGATAATTTAACTGCAACCTCGATTAATAGCACCGGTGCTAATTTAAATTATGGATTGCAATTCCTTGGTTCTTTAACCACGGTTACTAATAACACCAATTTACTCAATACCGGTGGAATTGTTTTGGGCGATTCTATTGACACTCTTTCATTCCTTGGTGGTTTAGATATAGCTTCTGATTCTCCGGTTCAAATTAGCGGTATTATTCAATCTCAGGGTGCACTTATTAATATTGCCTCAAATGCAATTATTAGTGGTAACATTGAAATTGGTATCACCTTGAATGCTAATACTATTATTAAAACTACTTTTGGGCCTTTAGGTACTTCCGGACCTATTTCTTTAGGTAGAATTTTTTCAAACTCCAATTCTCTTACGTTAGATTCTGGAAATAAAACGGGGTCCTTGATTTCTATTGATGAATTGCGCGGGGATGGCGGTTCTTTGATTATTATTAATTCTGCAGGCGCAACTATTTCTCAGGTGGGCAAACTTTCTACTGTTAGTGGCAGCTCTACTGAAACCTTTGGTACGATTTCTATCTTAGATTCTATTAATGATATTGTTTTTGATGGCCCTATTTTAACCAATAAAATCTTGACCTTTGAGAAAAATTATAATGTGAGTTTTATTGGTGATGCTTCATCTACTTATGATCAGCGTGTTTTTATCATCACTGATCCCAATCCTACCGTATTTCGTAACCGCGGCGATGTGACTTTTGGTTTCAACGGGTCTGATCCAAACACTTCGATGGATTTCTTTATCTTCAACGGCGGTGTTGACACCAGTCCAATTACCGGAACTACAAATCTTGCAGGTCGAATTTATACTAATAATACGGATATTATTTTTGACGATATATTGATCAATAATAATACATTCTTAAATACTTATCTTAGTTCTGTTGCTATATCTGACTTTCTTGATCTTGGTTTTCCTAGCACCATATTCGGAAATCCGCCTATTGATTTAACTTCGAATATTCTTAATATTTTTGGTTATCCAAATTCTAGCAGGTTTTCTTTAAATGCTGGGAATGAGGTTCTTCCTTTTTCAACAGGCTCCATAGCTCTTTCTTCTGTTGTTAATAATGGTTTTACTTTTTCATTAAATGCTGGCGGCCCTGGTGCTGTCAGTTCTATCGTTGCTGGTAATATTTCAATGGCTTCCTATTCTGGAAATGTTAATGACACCTTCAGTGTTTATCGGGCTCATGATGTAACAGTTTTTGGGCCTCTTGCCGGTTTTGATATGTTCTTTGGTACCATTGCTAATGGTTCCAGTTCATTATTGGTTGAACTTACCGGAACTGTTTCAGTTCAAGGGAATCTTACTGTTACCAATAATTTTCAGGTTTCTACTGATGTCAATAATTTCGCAATCACAGGCGATGTGAACACTTTTTTTGGCCAAAATAATATCAACAATATTGGATTTCTTCAATTAGGGAATAGTTCCACGGATCTTCTAACTAGTTCTACCAATTTAAATGTAAGGGGCCCTGCTGAACGCAGAATTGCTGGCCTTTTTAATCTTACAGGGTCTCGTACCCTTGATTTCGGCCCTGGTATTACTTCACTTGTTGCTAACACCGTTGTTAATACCAATAGTCAGGTTGGAACAACTATTGGGCAAATTAATAATAATGCTTTTAGCCTCACTATTAATGGGAAGACTCAAATCCAGCGATATGCTAATGATAGTCAGCTTTCGCCTTACCCCGCATCTACAAATCCAAGTAGTATTATCCCAGTAAATAATATTCTTGGAGCTGGTACAGGGGGCGGTAATGTTGTTTTAAATGGGGAAATAAGTATTCAATCTATTGTTCAGTCTGCATTATCAGCTATTCTTGTTACTGATGGGGGTTCGGGGTATACATCGCCTCCAACGGTGGTTATTCAAGGTGGTGGCGGTTCGGGTGCTACTGCTGTTTCTTCATTAGGTGTTACAGGTATTGATTTTATTATTCCTGGTACCGGTTTTGTTGTTGGGGATGCTGTTACTCTTTCTGATAGATTTTCTTCAAATACTACTGCTTCAGCAGTCGTCTCCGTAGTCTCTCCCACAGGTGGAATTATTAATCTTACTATTACCAATCCTGGTACTGGTTATTTTAATCGTACTTCTTTTCTTGATGTTACTGGCGGAACCGGTACCGGTGCAAGAGTTTTTGCAACTGGGAGTGTTGTTTCTGTTTCCATTACCAATCAAGGTTCAGGTTATAGCGCTCCACCTATTGTTTCTTTTAGTAGTGGTAGTGGCACTGTGGCTTCTGGTATTGCTAATATTACAGTTTCCAACGGTTTCCCTGTTGGTAACATCATTAACCTTCCAAATAATATTTCCCTTCGGAAGCAAGGTACTGGTTCCGTAATCCTTAACACCGATAGTTCCGCAAATACCGCTGGCCTTGTCACCACCATCGAGAATGGTAATTTCTTCTTTGAAAATGCTAAGATCAATGCTGCAACCGTCACCAATGTCGCGGGTAACGGTCTTCTCGGTGGAACTAAGGGTACCCTCGGCGCAGTTAATGTTCTTCCTAGAGGCCAACTGTCCCCTGGTAACTTGACTAACTCAATCGGTGTGCTCAATCTTCAAGGCAACTTGAGTGTTCAAAGTACCTATAAGGTTGACATTCGTTCCGTTGCTTTCAACCTTTTTGATCAGGTCAATGTTACAGGCGCAGTTAGCTTGGCTAAAAATAATGTTAATGGTATTTTGGATGTAGCTTTTACTCCTGATGCTAGTGTAACCATCGGTAATGCTTTTGGAATTATTTCTAATGATGGAACTGATACAGTTACAGGAAACTTTGTAACTGTTGGTGGAAGAGCTCTTACTCAAAATTCCACCTTTACTGTTAATATGCCCGATGGCGTAAATGTTGCTACTTTCCAAATCAGTTACACAGGCAATATTGCAGCTAACGGCACCGCCTCCCTTACAGGTGGGAATGATGTAGTGATTCAAATCACTAACATTCAAACTATCAGTTCAACATTGGCTGCTAAATCCCAAAACCCTAATAAGTTGTTTGCGGTTTCCACTGACTCAGGTGGTGGCCCTATTGTCAAAATCAGCTTTGCTGATGGTTCAGGCTTCTCCTTCTTTGCTTACGACACCAGCTTTACTGGTGGTGTTCGAACCGCAATCGGCGATGTCAACGGCGATGGAACTCCTGACCTTATCACTGCAGCAGGACCTGGCGGTGGCCCTCATGTTGTCATCTGGACCATCACCCCTGGAGTTCCCTACGCTACTGTTCAATCAGGATTCTTTGCCTTCGAACCTGGCTTTACCGGTGGCATTACTCTTGCTACGGGTAATATCAATGGTGATCTTTCTTCTTCTGGAAAGTCCTTGGATGACATCATCGTTGGCGCAGGCGCAGGCGGTGGCCCTCGTGTAAAGGCTTTCGCTGGTAATGCAAACTTTGCTGCAATCAACAACCAAAGCCAGCTTGTCGATTTCTTCGCCTATGCACCTGAGTTCAATCTGGGTGTTAATGTTGCAGCAGGCGATCGCACCAGCGATGGCAATGATGAAATCATCACGGGTGCTGCCCAAGGTGGTGGCCCTCATGT
>Ga0209296_1001792_pt1 | contig 15872 bp, 18 predicted proteins | sample S_130206_EF_Meta_FD_187319 | JGI IMG/M metagenome (GOLD analysis project Ga0209296, IMG submission 187319) | Freshwater microbial communities from Lake Simoncouche, Canada to study carbon cycling - S_130206_EF_MetaG (SPAdes) (version 2) | ecosystem: Environmental > Aquatic > Freshwater > Lake ...
TTTTACAGCCGCAGCATCAACTACAGATGCTGAAACACTAGCCGCAGCTATCAACGCTATCACAATGTATGATGCAGATGGCGCCCAGGTTACAAATCACATTGAAGCAGCAGTTACCGCAGACAACACAATCACTTTGTCACACAAAGTTGGTGGTGAGATTCGTTTAACTGACGCAGGATTCGCTGGTAATATTGCCGCAGCATTGTTTACACCACACAACGTGTTCACAGGCGCCGGCACTACAAATTTCTATACAGCACCATTAGAAGCTCCAGAAGATTATATTATCACTAACTGGACTCCATTGGCAGATGACGGCAACAACGGTTTCGCTGCAAGTCCAGATGCTCCATTAAACGAGCCAATGGATGGACAACTATGGTACAACAACAGCTTTGCTGAAGTTGACATCATGGTTCACAATGGCAGCACATGGGTTGGTTACCTAACCGCAACAAGCCCATACTACAATGCTTCAGCAGCATTAAAGACTGACCCAGCAGGTCCTATTGTTGCAGCAGCACAACCAACAAAACAAAGCGATGGTACAAGTCTTGTAAACGGTGATCTATGGATTAGCACAGCTAACATGGAAGACTTCCCAACAATTTACAAATATGACGGACTAAACTTAGAGTGGAAATTAGTTGACAAAACTGACCAGATCACTGATCAAGGTATATTGTTTGCTGATGCTCGTCAAGGTACAAGCGGTGGAACAGCAACAAATGCTCCTGGTGGAACAATTGCTGAACTATTAGCCAGCAACTTCCTAGATACAGACGCTCCAGATCCAGCACTATATCCAAAAGGTATGTTGATGTGGAACCTACGTGCTAGCGGTGGTAACGTTAAGAAGTATCAAAACAACTACCTTAATGTTAACGAAGACAATGCTCGCTTTGATAACTCACGTAGCCCAAGTGGATTGAGCTATCAGTCAGGACAGAGTCAAGGCGCATATTGGCCAGATCGTTGGACTACAGAAAGTGGTAACAACGAAGATGGTTCTGGATGCTTTGGACGTTGGGCACAGCGTAAAGTTGTTGTCCAGGCAATGAAGTCAGTTATTGACAGCAGCCAAGAAATCCGTGATGAAGAGCGCAGAAACTTTAACTTGATCGCAGCTCCTGGATATCCAGAGACATTGCAAAACTTGATCAGCTTGAACATTGACCGTGGTATGACAGCGTTTGTTATCGGTGACACTCCATTGCGTCTACCAAGCGATGCTACATCATTGTTGAACTGGGGTACTAATGCTGCTCTAGTAACAGACAACGGTGACGCAGGTATTGTTAGCTACGATGAGTATTGTGCAGTTTACTATCCAAACGGTTACTCAAACGATCTAAGTGGCGCAGCAGCAGTTGTTCCAGCATCACACATGATGTTGAAAACATACGCACTAAGCGACCAAGTTAGCTATCCATGGTTTGCGCCAGCAGGTACAAGACGTGGTGGTATTACTAACGCAACCAGCGTTGGTTACATCGATGCACTAAGCGGTGAATTCCAAACAGTGGCATTGAATCAAGGAACACGAGACGTTCTATACGATCTCAAAGTAAACCCAATTCCATTCTTTGTTGGAGTAGGATTGGTAGCATACGGTCAGAAGACTCGTGCTAGAAATGCCAGCGCATTAGATAGAATCAACGTAGCTCGTCTAGTTGTATATCTAAGAAGCCAGCTAACAAAACTAGCTCGCCCATATGTGTTTGAACCAAACGACTCTATCACTAGAGATGAAATCAAAGGTGCAGTAGAGAGCTTGTTACTCGAACTAGTTGGTCTACGTGCTCTATATGACTTCGCTGTAGTTTGCGACGAGTCTAACAACACTCCAAGCAGAATTGACCGCAATGAGTTGTATGTTGACATTGCAATTGAACCAGTCAAGGCAGTTGAATTCATCTACATCCCAGTGCGCATCAAGAACACTGGTGAAATTTAATTAACGGAGCAAAGAAATGCCAATTACATCATTAAATAATTACTCTATTAACCCAGCAGGTCCTGGTACAAACCAGGGCATGTTGATGCCTAAACTGAAGTATCGCTTCAGAGTGACATTGCTTGGCTTCGGAACACAGGCTAGTACTGAGCTAACCAAGCAGGTAATCGACGTAACAAGACCTAAAGTTTCTTTTGAAGAAATTGAAGTTCCTGTTTACAACTCAAAGATCTATCTAAGTGGCAAGTACACTTTCGAAACACTAGCATTAAATGTTCGTGATGACGCAAGTGGAAATGTTACCAAGCTAGTTGGTCAGCAAATCCAGAAGCAATTTGACTTCATGGAGCAGGCTTCTGCACGTAGCGGTATTGACTATAAGTTTACAACTCGTGTTGAAGTACTAGACGGCGGTAACGGCGCTCTAGGCCCACAAGTACTTGAAACATTTGAGTGCTTTGGATGCTTCCTACAAAACACCGACTACGGTGATCTAAACTACGGTACTAACGAAGTAGCAACAATCGCAATGACAATTCGTTTCGATAACATGTTACACGAAGCTGGTACAGTTGGTGTAGGTACACTAGTTGGACGTCAAGCAGCTACACAAGCTATTACTGGTCTAACTCCAGGCGGCGTATAAGCCTTAGCTTAACATTAAAACCCGGCTTAGGTCGGGTTTTTTTGTGACATAAATAATTATATGGCAAATAAGTTCACACGATATCTTTTAGGCGACGGAAATTTCTTTCAGGGATTAGTAGGAGGCATACTAAAACCCAAAGGAAATATGGCCAACTGGCAACACGCCACTAGGATCTTTGTTGACGATACATTTAGATTATCACCTAGACACAAGTTTCTTTACTATGTGGTATTTGAAATAGATCCAACTAGTCATAATTCTTTAGCATTTACACAAAAACACTCCCAAGAAGTTGCTTTATTATGCAAGGCAGTAGACCTTCCAAAGTTTAGTTTTGAAACTGTCACCAAGAATCAATACAATAGAAAAAAATTACTTTACAAATCTGTAAGTTATGACGCTATAAACATTACCATGCACGACGATAGTGCAGGTATTGTAAATTCTATGTGGGGAGTTTATTTCAGTACCTATGTTCGAGATAGAACTTTACCAGACACTGCTTATAAAAATCTACACTACCGCCCTAGCGGGACAGCCACTGATAACTTTAGGTACGGGTTAGACAATGATAAAAGCGTTGATTTTTTTAAGAGCATTAGTATCTATACTATGAGTCGTAGTAGATTTAATGGTTATACTTTAATAAATCCTAGAATACAAAATTGGAGTCATGGTAACGTAGACTATGCCGACGGCGGCACAGTTGAAAGTTCAATGAGTGTTCAATATGAATCTGTGTCTTATAGTTCTGGAAAAGTTTCAATGAATAGCCCCAAAGGATTTGCAACCTTACACTATGATACAGCACCAAGTCCGTTGAGCATACAAGGTGGAGGCAGCTCTGCACTATTTGGAGATGGTGGCGTACTTGCCGGCATCGAAAGTGTGTTCGGTGATGTAGCAGGTGGCTCGTCATTTGACAGTCCTCAGGGATTTTTAAGCACGGCTATCAAGGCAGTTAATACCTATAATAATGTTAAATCATTGTCTACAGACGGAATTGCCAGAGAACTTGGGCAAGTCATTAGCAGTCCAGCCGCAGTAAGTGGCATTGTAAATACAGTTGGCGGCTTTGCAGGATCACTATTTCCAAGGAATACTCCTTCCGGTGATTCTATTGTTGCTTCTGCTAAAAACTTATTAGGTGGATAATGAATACCAACTTGCCCTCAACTGTTATAGAAGACAGTGCATCAGCTACTAAATTATTCTTTGACGAATATGGTCAAGCACCGTTGGAGTTTTCAGCTACCGACGTTGAATCAGCTGTAGGATTTTTTCAAAATCAAGGGTTTGACCGAGATGCCGCTGAAATTACTGCCATGGTAGTATTACGTCAAGCAAAGTTTGAAAACATACCAGTGTTTAAATTAATTGATCAATTAAAAAGTTTAGAGGGAATGAAACTAAGTGCATTAGTTGGAGAGATTCTAAACAATAATAGACCAAGCAGCAGTGCCCTAGGATTTAAAATGGGCAAAGTTGACGACGAGTTAAAAACCAGAAACATTGCTGCATAATGGCTAAATTTGCTCAGGGTAGATTTGAAGTAAAAAATCCCGACAAATACGTTGGAAAAAAAGTACCTCTGGCACGTAGTAGCTGGGAATTTGTCATGATGAAGATGTTAGATGAACATCAGGGTGTTGAAAGTTGGGCTAGTGAAAGTGTTCAAATTCCCTACAGAGATCCATTTACCGGCAAGTATACTATATACGTGCCTGATTTTTTTGTTGTTTACATTGATCGAAACGGTAAAAAACATGCAGAGCTAATCGAAGTCAAACCACTAAGTCAAACCAAATTAGAAAATGTAGGAAAAAGTCTTTACAATCAACAACAGTATATTAAAAATATGGCTAAATGGGAAGCTGCCTCTGCTTGGTGTAAACAACAAGGTGTACGCTTTAGAATAGTCAACGAAGGCGACATTTTCCATCAGGGCACAAAACGATAATAAGTAAAGTATGACTAAAAAACTTGAAGAATTATTTAATTTGGAAGAAAAAGCAAAACCTATGCCTGAGGTAGATATCAAAGAACCTCCTCCAGAAAAAGATCACAGCGAAATACACAGTCTAGAAGAAAGTTATGCAGAAGTACAACGTATAACCAGTGACTTGCCCCCAATTAAAGAATTAGATTCTCTAGACGATCAAGAACTAGATAACCTAGCTAAAAAAGCTGAAGAAGCCTATGATAACTTAATGGATCTAGGTATGAATGTAGAAGTACGTTATGCTAGCCGTATTTTTGAAGTAGCAAGTAGTATGATGGGTAATGCCATTACTGCAAAAACTGCAAAGATTGATAAAAAGCTAAAGGCTATAGATATTCAACTTAAGAAATATAAAATTGACAAAGATAACAACGAAGATCCTAATAATGTTATAAATGGACAGGGCTATGTTATTACAGACCGTAACGAGCTCCTTAAGAAATTAGGTCAAAAGAGCTAAATACTACTATGAAAACTCTAAAAGAATATCTTGCTGAAAGTAAAAAAGTCTACAGCTTTAAGGTGAAAGTTGCGGGCGAATTGCCAGAGAATTTTCAAAAGAATTTAAAAAGCCAGCTAGGTGAGTATGGCGTAATGACTCTTGAAAAATTAGCAACTACACCTATTCAAGCAACACCATTAGACTTTCCAGAAATGTCAAACTGCGAAGTTCATGTATTTGAAGTTGTTTGCGAATATCCAGTAACTAGCCCAGAGTTAATATTTGATATCAAGTGTATGGGACTAGAAGAATCAGTATTCCGTGTACGTGGTAGCGGCGAACCTAGTGAAGAACAAAAAACACTGGCCAACGACGAGCCGAGTGGTGAATCAATATTAGACGAAAATGATCTAGATAAAGGTGCTACAAAAATCAAGCACAAAGATTATTTTGGGAATGACTTTAATAGAACTTTCTTAAAAGATTTAGAAAAGACTGCAAAGCAACGTAAAAAAGAAGAATCAGGGCCAACTGAATACAAGCTGCCCAAGGCCAAAGGCGAAAAGACCGGTCTTAAAAGCGCCATGGGGAGTAAATAATGGATTTTAATAGTTTAATGGCTAAGATGCGCGAGCTAGATCAGCCCACGCCAACAGCACCTGTAATAGAAGCACCAGTAGAAGAGTGCGGTGATCCAATGATGGGAGGTATGCCTCCTTCAATGGCAGACAAGCCGAGCACTCCGCCACCTAGCATGAGTGTTAACATCAATGCACAAGGCCTAGATGATATCTCTGAATTAATGAAGTTATTAACTAAAGTCAACCCAGATATGATCAATCAGCCAGCAGCACCAGAGATTTCAGTTATGCCAAGCCTAACACCTCCTGGTCCTAGCATCAGCAGTATTGGCGATCTAGGCGATCTAGATAAAGGTCCTCTAAAAATGTTGCCAGACCTAGATAAAGATGGCCCAATGGACATGCCGGGTGCTGATGCAATGAACAAACCAGATGGCGGCCACAGTGAGCCTGATGCTGATAACATGGGTGGCCCAAGCGACCACGATGCTGATAACATGCCGGGCGCAGCCGACGGTGTTAGTAAAGCACAGGGAGATATAGACAACGACGGTGATCACGATATGGATGATCATGAGTTAGAAAAGAAAGACGACAACGATAAGCCCGATGACAAAGAAGAAAAAGAAGAAGGCTTTCAAGATGCAACAACTCGTCCAGATGAAAATTACAAAAGCGTTGATTACATGACCAACAAGCTCGCTGGAGGTATGAATAAGCCAAAACAAAGTTTTAGCGGTAAACCTTATCGCGGCGATAACCCGATGGCTGCAGGTGCTTACGAAAGCAAAGATGCTCTACGTGCTAGCATTCGTGCAGAATTACAACAACGCCTAGCAGAAGCTAAAGGAGCGAAATAATGTCAGGATTTAAGAACGACAACAATCAATTACGTCCAGAATTTTATCAGGTCGTAATTACAATAGGTGCCGGAGCAGGAACATATCCTACAACAGATGGCAACGATAACGGAGCTGTGTATACACAAGATCACAGTGCATTTGCAACAAAACCAAGTACCTATGTAATTGGTAAACGTGTAGCTAGAGGACATCAACGTTTCTTGGCTATTGTTGAAAATCTACAAAAGTACGGCGATGCACAGATTCAAGATGTGCAGTTTACCAGCGGTGGCGCAACAGTAGCAGATAACCAACCAACCGCAGTACAATTCACAGTAAGATATGATCGCGGTGGTTCAACAGGTGCAACAACAGCCAGCACATTAACTGATGGTGTATTAGGTGGAACAAGACTAGAAATTGGTAGCCCATATCAATTTACAGCTACTACAGATGGTACTATTACTGTAGACTCAACAATTAAAGCATTGAGATACCAAGTTGCCCAGGCTATTTGCAGAACCAGTTATACCAAGCGTCTACGTGTTTGGAATGGCGCTCTAGCTTCAGAGGCAGATGAAGTGTTAACAGTTACATTACCAGACTCACTAGCTGATGTATACAAAGACGTCGCAGTAACTTTAGTAGATTCTGCAGAAACAATTGATAGTTAATATTAACTAAACCCAAATAGGCTCTTCGGAGCCTATTTTTTTCAGTAAATAACGTTATGGGAAAATCACTAGACGGCGTATTAATTAAGAAAGCTCACAAGCAAGAGCGTTACACACTTGAAGAAGTAAAACATCTCGAAGCGTGTTTAGATCCAGTTACGGGTCCGCTTTACTTTATGACCAACTTCTTAAAGATTCAACATCCTGTTAGAGGTGCAATTGACTTTGTACCCTACGGATTCCAGGTACGATTAATCGAAGCATATCATAATCACAAAGATGTAATTGCCATGTTACCTCGACAGATGGGTAAAACAACCTGTGCCTGCGGGTATTTGTTATGGTTTACAATGTTTGTGCCAGAGGCACAGGTATTGATTGCTGCTCACAAATATGAAGGTGCGCAAGATATTATGAACCGGTATCGTTATGGTTATGAAAACTTGCCTGACTTTATCCGTGCGGGTGTTATCAGCTATAACAGAAACACCATTGAATACGACAACGGTGCTCGTATACAGGCAACAACAACTACAGAAAATACCGGTCGTGGTAAATCTCTTTCATTGATCTATTGTGACGAGTTTGCGTTTGTGCAACCGCCAGAAAAAGCCAAAGAGTTTTGGACTGCATTATCACCCACATTGTCAACTGGTGGTCGTGCTATTATTACAAGCACACCAAACAGTGACGAAGATCAGTTTGCTATGATTTGGACTGAAGCTAATAAAAACTTTGACGAATTTGGTAACGAACAAGAACTAGGCATTAACGGATTCTTTCCTTACTTTGCTGAGTGGAAAGAACATCCAGATCGTGACGAAGCCTGGGCTTCGATTGAACGTGCTAAGATTGGTCAAGAACGTTTCCGTCGTGAGTTTGATTGTGAATTCTTAATCTATGACGAAACACTGGTAAATGCTGTTAAACTGGCAGAACTAAAAGGCGTTGATCCTATGATGGCAATGGGACAGACACGTTGGTACAAAGATATTAATCCACGAGCAACGTATCTAGTAGCCTTAGATCCTAGTCTAGGCACAGGCGGAGATCCTGGTGCTATACAAGTGTTTGAAATGCCTAGTATGGAACAGGTTGCTGAGTGGCATCACAATACTACCCCGGTTCAAGGACAGGTTAGAATCATGCGTGAAATATTAAAATATATTCACGATAGAGGTGTAGAAAAAGGTGGCGAACCTATAATATATTACAGCGTAGAAAACAATAACATAGGCGAGGCCGCTCTAATTGTTATCAGTGATCTAGGAGAAGAAAACTTCCAAGGACTATTCTTGAGCGAGCCCATACGCAAAGGACATGTACGTAAATTCCGCAAAGGATTTAACACAACACATCGTTCAAAGATTACAGCCTGCAGCCAGCTTAAAAACATGCTGGAAACGCATAAAATGAAGATATTCTCTAAGCCCTTGGTTTCAGAATTAAAAACATTTGTAGCATCAGGAATTGGATTTAAAGCAAAAACCGGTGAACATGACGACCTAGTTAGTTCTACACTGCTGATTATACGCATGGCTGAAGTATTAGCAGATTGGGATCCGCATATCTACGATAAAATGACAGAGAAGATATCCGAAGAATCTATGCCCATGCCCATATTCATCAGCACTGGTATCTTTTGATAAATATAACTATGGATGCAACAAACAATATTGCCACAGATTTATTCTACAAAATACGTAGCCGTTTTAAGGGCCTAAAATTAGGCAACGAAACCGGCATAATTACCATCAACCCCGAAGAGGCAAGATTCTTTGACTTTGACTACATGGAGGGTGAAAAGCCCATAGGGCATGTTAGTATTAGTTTAGCCGAACAGAATTCAATGAAAGTTTACTTCAGTACAGGTATCACTGAAAGTATGGACCCGTCGCAAAAAAACAATTGGTACGGATTTTTAAAAGAATTAAGATCGTTTGCCAAACGCCGATTAATGGCGTTTGATACTAGAGACATTGCCAAAGACAATTTAGATCGTAGAGACTATGAATTTCTAAGTCAACACAATCAACCCAAAGAACAAACAAATACAGTGATACAACCTGTTGGAGAAAGCATTATGAGTGAAAGTCAACTATACGGATCTAAAACCGTAAGTTATCAAAAGCTAATGGACACACGTCTAATTATCAAACACAGCACAGCACTAGCAGACGACATGAGTCCGGGTGCAAGAAGCAGAAACATCAATGCTTTGTTTGTTGAAAATCAAGACGGTGAAAGATTTAAGTATCCTTTTATTCACCTAGCTGGTGCTCGTGCAATGCAACGTCACGTGGCCAACGGTGGTGTACCTTATGATGATCTAGGCAAAAGCATTATTAGTATGAGTGAACAAATTGCACAATTAAAGAGCTTTGGCAATTATGTTAACCGTAACGATCTAATGAACAATCAAACAAACAATATCGTAGAACGTAGTCAACAACAGTTAAACATGATGCGCGAGCAATTGGCAAGACTAAGCAAACAAAGTCACTACGAAGTTTATAAAGAAACATTCCAGCCACAAGAGGCATTAGAAGTTCCACAAGAAGTAGTTGAAGATTATACTGAAAAATTTACAGTAAAGAATTTCAAAGAAGATATCAAAAGCGTATTCCCAGTTCTGTATAGACTAATGAAGGAAAACGAAATAGGCTATGACGACATAGTCGAAATGACAAAACAAGAGACAGATGAAGATCAAGATGTAGTTACCACAGAAGACGAGTTTGATCGTTTTGAATCATGGGTAATGACTCTAGGTGAAAACAGTGCTATTGTCAGCGAAGATCCAGAAGAACAACAGGCCGCAGCACAAGAGCTACAGTCACTAATAGGTCAAGAATTTCCGGCAGGCGTTGATGGTAGCAATGCAATTGAAAGTCTAAAAGGCATCATTGAAGATCCACAATTATACAAGCAAATCAAAGAAGCTAGTAGAGATGATCCAAACGTCGAAATAAGAGGTTTGGTCAGAGACTGGTTAGAAGCAAATGCACCTGAAGTTATTGAATCATTAGACTTTGGTGATTTTGCTCCTGAACCAGAAGGTGAAGCGCCGGCGACTGACCAAGGGGGTGATATAACAGCGCCAGAAGCACCACAAGAAGCGGCAGACGCTGACAGAGACGACGATAAGTCCCCTCCATGGGATGCAGACGATAAAGAAAAATCAAATTTTAAAAAGCCAAATAATCCAAATAGAACCGGTAGAGATACCGTTAAAGCGTTGGCACAAAGAGGCATGCAATCTAAAATGAATGTCCAAGAACTTGCAGAATTTATTCACAGTTTTTACGACCGTGAATCAGGCACATTCCCTAAAGGCCCAGAAGGCGTTGCTATTATGGTAGGCAAAAAGTTTGGCGAACAGGCAGAACATGTTGCTCGTAAAATGGTAGAAAGAATGGCTCCGCAACAGCAAGATCCATCAGTAAACGAATTGGCTCGTATTAAAGAACTAGCACAATGGTAAAAATTCGTCGCAGTTAGAGTTGGTTAAGAACTCTATTAGATTGGGCACTTAGGTGCCCATTCTTTTGGCTATATTGCTTGTCAACGAATTCGTTGGCTGTCGCGTTGTATATATATGCAAGAAGAAAAACATCTAGACTGCTACAGTGATTTGAAATCGAGTAAAAACGATTACGAACCACAGTCATTGCCAATTTTGCCTACATCATATGATTGGAGATATTCAAACTGTGATGAAAGACGAAGTGGGCCTTGCCGCAGAACAGATGCTTTAACTTTAGGCATATTTCATTAACCTCAAAGGAACTTAAAATGAAAAACGCAATCGCAATCCTCGCCACAGTGTTCGCAGTATCCGCTTTCGCCGCAGAGCCAGCTAAGGCACCAGCTCCTGCAGCCACAGCACCAGCAGCTACTACTCCTGCTCCAGTAGTTAAGAAGGAAGAAAAGAAGCCTGCAAAAAGTACTCCTGCCAAGGACGAAAAGGCAGCAGCACCAGCTGCTAAGCCAGCCGCTAAGTAATCGTGAAGTAGACGATTCGGACGACGATAGTGCAGATGAGATTGATTTCTGTGTCGCCTATCGCCGCCCGGAGATTGTTAAGAAATCTTATGTCATTGACTTAGATTCCGACGATGATGACTTACCAACACACATTACAGAGAGACTAGCCCTAGCAAGGGCGCTGGCACTGGAAAAGTATAGAGAAAAGCGGGCTTGATCCGCTTTTTTCTTTGGAAAAAATAATTTCACTTTTGATAAGAAAACATTTGACTTTGCTAAATAAAAAGCGCATAATAAAACATGTGCATAAGGCATATAAAACATTTTAGGCATAACATAGGAGGCATTTAAAATGGCAACTCTCGCAGAAATCCGTGCTAAACTTCAAGAAGCACAAACAAAATCTTCAGGAAACTCCACCGGCGGTGGCGACAACGCAATTTATCCACATTGGAACATGCCAGAAGGCAAAGAAGCAGTAATTCGTTTCTTACCCGACGGCAATTCAGCAAACACATTCTTCTGGGTAGAACGTGCAATGATCAAATTACCTTTCGCAGGTATCAAAGGCGAAACTGACAGCCGTCCAGTTCAAGTGCAAGTCCCTTGCGTTGAAATGTACAATGATGGTACAGTTTGTCCAATCCTCAGCGAAGTGCGTGGTTGGTTTAAAGACAAAGCACTAGAAGAAATGGGTCGTAAGTATTGGAAGAAACGTAGTTACATTTTCCAAGGATTTATTGTGGAAGATCCGTTGAAAGAAGATACAACACCAGATAATCCTATTCGTAGATTTATCATTGGTCCTCAAATCTATCAAATCATCCGTAGTGCATTGATGGATCCTGAGTTGGAAGAATTGCCAACAGACTTCATGCGTGGCGTAGACTTCCGTATCGCTAAAACAAGCAAAGGTGGCTTTGCTGACTATTCTACATCAAAGTGGAGCCGTCGTGAACGTGCTATTGCTGATGCAGACAAGGCAGCTATTGAAGCTCACGGTTTGTTTAACCTAAGCGATTTCCTACCTAAGAAGCCAACTGATGTTGAGCTCAAGGTAATGAAAGAAATGTTTGAAGCGTCAGTAGACGGTGAAGCATATGACATGGATCGTTGGGGTCAATACTTTAAGCCAGCTGGTATGGGCCAGGCTACAGGTGATCCTAATAAAGCCACAAGTCGTGCAGCCGCTCCTACACCTGCTCCTGCCCCAGCAGTAGATGAGGAAGATGCTCCGTTTGATACAGCACCAGTGGCTCAGGCCGCCCCGGCTGCTGCTCCTGCAGGTGACGCAGGTGCTAGTCGTGCCCAAGATATCTTGGCTATGATTCGCAATCGTAACAAACAGTAAACGCCAATAGAGTACGAGCCCTTGCTCGTACTCTCTTTCATTGTAGGAGAATAATAATGGCAAGAACACAAAAAATTAATGAGAACTTCTCTTTGAGTTTTAACAGCAGAGAAGATCAAACCGGCGACACAGTAGCAGATATTGATGTTAGATTTGACAACCCCAAGGATGATTCTGTTATAATTAACAGACTAAACACTTGGCTTATAGCAATTGGTCGTACTGACATTGTTGTAAGTCCAAAGAAACTACCAAAGGGTGAATAATGGCAAAAGCATTTGATATTAGTAAATTTAGAAAGTCAATCACTAAGAGCATCGAAGGACTTAGTATTGGCTTTAACGATCCTACAGACTGGGTTTCAACAAATAACTTTGCATTGAACTATCTTATCAGCGGAGACTTTAAGAAAGGTATCCCACTAGGCAAGGTAACAGTATTTGCAGGTGAGAGCGGTGCAGGTAAATCGTTTATCTGTTCAGGCAATCTAGTAGCCAATGCACAGAAGGCAGGTATTTTTCCAATCTTAATTGACACAGAAAATGCACTTGACGAAGCATGGTTACACGCACTCGACGTTGATACAAATCCAGACAAGTTATTAAAACTTAACATGGCTATGATTGATGATGTAGCAAAGACTATTACAGAATTTGTTGCAGAATATAAAACAATGCCTGAAGACGAGCGTCCTAAAGTATTATTCATCATTGACAGTTTAGGTATGTTGTTAACTCCGACAGACGTTAATCAATTCCAAGCAGGCGATTTAAAAGGTGACATGGGTCGTAAGCCTAAGGCACTAACAGCACTTGTTCGTAACTGTGTAAACATGTTTGGTTCATTAGGTATCGGCTTAGTCGCCACTAATCACACATACGCTAGTCAGGATATGTTTGATCCAGATGACAAGATCTCAGGTGGTCAAGGCTTTATCTATGCAAGTTCAATTGTAGTAGCAATGCGTAAATTGAAACTTAAAGAAGATGAAGATGGTAACAAAGTTTCAGAAGTCAATGGTATTCGTGCCGCTTGTAAGATTATGAAAACACGTTATGCTAAACCGTTTGAAAGTGTGCAGGTCAAGATTCCTTATGAGACAGGTATGAATCCGTATAGCGGACTAGTCGACCTGGCTGAAGCTAAAGGGTTGCTCAAGAAGGAAGGAAACAGTCTTGTCTACACATCAGCAGATGGTGAAGTCATCAAGCAATTCCGCAAGGCTTGGGAAAAGAATGAGAAGAATGGTCTTGATATCATGATGGACGATATTTCTAAACACGGTGAAAAATCCACTTCTGAGATAACTACTACAGTTGAATCAGACTTGGAGGTCACTGAATGAAAGAAGACTTAATCGCAGACATTTGGACATTGGTTATAGAGCACGTTCCAGAAAAGCATCGCAAAGATTTGGCCGCAGACTTTGTTAATACATTATTAGATTATGGTATTAAAGAAACTGTATTAAAAGACCTAATCGGAGTAGATGGATATCTAGATGATGCGATTGATTATGCCATTGATGGTGAAGAGCTCGAAGAAGAAGATGACTATTACGAAGATGAGGAATAAATGAATTGGTATGACAAGGTTAGTAAAGATATTTCTCACATACCAGATGCCGTGGCATATTATGAAGCTGAATTAATTGCGGCTAAGAATGATGTTCGCATAGCGGGAAACCTTGAAAGAGCCGCTGCTAATATGCCTGGCATAGTTGAGAATCGTTTTAACCAACTTCAAGAAATTGAAGGAATCTTAGAATACCTTAACATTGAACTCCGTAGGCTTCGTAGTCAACACTTTCGTAAATATTTAGAAAACTACCAAAGGTCTTTGTCTTCTAGAGACTGTGAAAAGTTTGTAGAAGGCGAGGCCGATGTAGTTGACTTTGAAAAAATTATTAACGACTTTGCACTACTCCGCAATAAATGGCTAGGCATTATCAAAGCACTTGACATTAAACAATGGCAGGTATCTAATATTGTCAAACTACGTACAGCAGGTCTTGAAGACGCCACTCTTTAAATAAGTTAAAATGCGGATAACTAAATATCCGTATGAAACGCATTGTATTAATCACAGGGGGTTTCGACCCCCTTCATTCTGGGCATATTGCCTATCTTAATTCAGCCAGAGAACTTGGCGATTTGTTAATCGTTGGAGTTAATTCTGATGAATGGTTGCGTAGAAAGAAAGGGCAAGAATTTATGCCCTGGGAAGAACGTGCAACTATCATTTCAGCACTTCATAATGTTGACAGAGTTATTAACTTTGACGACAGCGATAATAGCGCCAAGGATGCTATTAAAAAAGTAAGAGCAATATACCCAAACGCTCAAATTATATTCGCTAACGGCGGGGATAGAACTAAAACTAATATTCCAGAAATGGATGTATTAGAAGAGATGTTACATGTTGAGTTTGTATTTGGTGTAGGTGGCGAAAATAAAATGAATTCAAGCAGTTGGATTCTACAAGAATGGAAATCACCTAAAACACAACGACCTTGGGGATACTATCGTGTGTTGCATGAAGATGGTCCTCATGTAAAAGTAAAAGAACTCACCGTTGATCCGGGTAAAAGTTTATCAATGCAACGGCACGAACATCGTTTTGAACATTGGTTTGTGACTGAAGGAACTGCAACAGTTAATACTCTTGATGCAGATGAAAATGTTGTGATGAAAAACTTTGTGATGAAAAACATGCAGACCTACATAGGTCATAAAGAGTGGCATCAACTAGTTAACAAAAGCAATACACCGTTGAAAGTTATTGAAATTCAATTTGGTGAAAAATGTGTTGAAGAGGATATCGAACGTAAATGACTAACTGGGTGTTTTTAAGCAAAGACGGCGAAGATGAATATATCAATAAACTTGCTAAAGGTTGTAACAGTCCTGTAGTTTCAACAGAAGATTTTGTCTACGAAGATTCTGAAGATCCAATTATTTTAAGAGGCATTTTAAAACATAAAATAATGAAACGCTGTTGGGATGAAGGCCGAACTTTCTACTATATGGATACAGGTTATTTTGGTAACGAAGTTGGAATATCAAACCCTAATGGTTGGAAATACTGGCACCGTATTGTAAAAAATAATCTACAACACGACGAAATTATACCTCGCCCTGGAGATAGGTGGCAACAATTTAATAAAAAATTAGATCCTTGGAAAAAGGGCGGCCGAAAAATATTACTAGCACTTCCTGACGAAAAACCCTGTAAGTTTTACAATATTGATCTAGAACGATGGACTGCTGAAACTATAGAAACAATTAAAAAATATACAGACAGACCCATAGAAATACGTGCTAGGGCTAAATTAAGAACAGACAGAACAATCAGTAATACACTAAAACAAGCATTAGATAATGA
>Ga0209296_1001793_pt1 | contig 15869 bp, 11 predicted proteins | sample S_130206_EF_Meta_FD_187319 | JGI IMG/M metagenome (GOLD analysis project Ga0209296, IMG submission 187319) | Freshwater microbial communities from Lake Simoncouche, Canada to study carbon cycling - S_130206_EF_MetaG (SPAdes) (version 2) | ecosystem: Environmental > Aquatic > Freshwater > Lake ...
AAGTTGATCTTGTATTGATGGATATTCTTTGGCTCTATCTCTTTGGTATTTGTTAGAATTATATTCTGTAATTAGTTCTTGTTGCTTAGCAAGTATTTCATTTGAAGCAATTGGTGTAGTTCCGTTTTTCCAAATAATATTATTAATATTAGATGCTTCAAATTCAGCATTAGGATTTATTTTTTTAATACTTAATAGCAATAAAGTTAAATCATTCATTAAACAGAATCTCCCAATCTAATAAAATTCATTTGACATCTCTCATAATCAGAAGCAGAGGCATAAAATTGTATTCCGTCCCAACCATTAACAGCACCATATCCAAATCTTACTTTTACATTTGAAATGTTATTAACATTAACTAAACATTCTAAATGAATAGCATCTTCTAAGTTTTCAATATAGTCATAATTTTTTAATACTGTAATAGCTTTTGTATATGTAGAGTTGTCGGTTGTTGTTAATATTTCAAAACTTCCAGTATCTTGACTTGCACTAACTGTAAAATAAGTTGGAAAATTCCAAGTAATTAAATAATATCCAGTCGCAGAAAAACTAAATGTACCAGATGATTGGCTTACAATACTTCCAATACCAGAATATGAAGATTGATCGTTAGCAGATATGTTTGATTGAATATATCCTGAACCACTTGTTGTTAAACTTGTTGTCAAAACAAAACTTTGAATATTTGTAATTCCTACACCAGATAATTTAGTAGATGTTATAGCAGCACTTGCATTAATATCGGCATTAACTATTGTGCCATCAGTTATTCCTAGTGATTGTATTTTTGTTAGTGGCATTATTCCTTAGGATTATTAAGTTTAATATTAGCTATTCTAGCTTTCCAGCTATCAATTCCATTATCGTAAATTTCTTCTAATTGCTTATCCCAAGCACCATATAAAAATTTTCTAGTAGCTATAATTCTTTGATTATTTTCTACAGTTGTAGCTTGTGCTTCTAATGCGTTTAATTGTGCTTCAGTTGGTTGAGCAATATCTAAATTCCATTCCTTAATATATACACCATTACCATCATCTTGAAGTTTAACTTCTGTTTTGAAATCTACTTCTTTGTTTGCGTATAATTTTATTTTAGTTGTAAGTTTTGTCATATATTTAATTAAGTTAAAATTTTATATCCTAAAAAATAACTTCTATTTTCACCACTATTTCCAGGAATAATTGTTGCAGATCCAGTTGTAATATCTAAATTAACATAAATTTCAAAATAATCAGTAGAACCATTTGCATCAAACAAACCAGCAACACTAACATTCCACATTCTTGCTTCATTACCAGTTAAATCCCATCCACTATATGTGTGAATAGTTCCATTTTTATATATTGCTACAAATCCTTGTTGCCAAGAACCATTATTACTTCCAAATAATAATATATTTGAATATAAATAATATTTACCAGAAGTAGTTGGTGTAAATCTGTAATTTGTTGTTGAATCAAAATTACTATTGCTATCAAATGTTTCATTATTAAAAGAAACTTTTGTTGTTGTTGCGTCTGAAATTGATTGATCGGTACTTCTATTTACTAAAAAATATGGTGTATTAGTTCCACCAATACCAGATACAAAATTAGTTCTAGTCATTTTTCTTAATGCACTAGCACTATCGTCATAGATTAAAACACTATCTCCACCTGCAATAGAAGTTTCTGCAGTTTGTCCAGTTATAATAGAACTTGCTACATCTGAATTAGTTATTGTAGCATCTACAATCTTTGCAGATGTTATAATACTATCAGCTATATCCGCAGAAGTTAAAGGTACTGCAGAAGGTTTATTTCCTATGAAAGGCATAATTACTTTCTGTTATGATATTGCATCAACAGTTGAAACCCAAGTATCTAAAGATGAAGCTGTATCTGATACAACTTTTAAAATATCTCCAGACTGAACTACAACTTTAGCACCACCATCAAGAACTTGTAATGCTGAACCTGAAGGGATTGGTGCTGACTTGACTAAGTAAAAATCGTTAGTACCATCATTAATAAATACTGAAGCATTAACTGCAGAACCAGTTACATTTGCTACAGATATACCAACTATTGTATCGTTTGAATTTGCTGTAAATAAAGTAGCTGCTGATGTTCCAGTTAGTCTAGCTTTATATCTTGTGAAATCTTGTGCCATATTATTTTCCTATATTATTTTATATTATAATGCAACATCTAGAGAGCTATTGCCATAGCAATCACAAATCCTGCACTTGGTTTACTTGTTAATTGTGTTTGAATACTAGATGTTACACCATCTAAATAACCAAACTCTGTATTATCTACAACACCTGATCCAACAGAAGTTGCGTTAATATTACTTAAAGTATTTGAAGAACCACTAATTGTTTTATTTGTAAGTGTTTCAGCACCTGTTAATGTTGCAAATCCAGCTGTACTTACTGCTGCTGCTTGCCAAGCAGAACCTGAATAAACCTGTAATGTACTAGATACAGTATTAAAATATAAATCTCCTGCAGTTAAAGGATCACCATCATTATCTAAGGTTGGTGCAGATGATTTAGCACCTAAATAAATATCATCAAAATTATCAGCAGCTGTTAAAGCAGCATCTCTTGCACTGTTTGCTGCATTAGCTGCGTTACTAGCAGTGTTAGCAAAGTTAGAAGCATTATTTGAAAAATTACTTGAATTGCTAGAATATCCTAAAGCCGCTGTCGCATTAGATGTTGCATAACCTGCTTGTGTTGTAGCAGTTGCAGCATTTGATGAAGCATATCCAGCTTGTGTAGTTGCAGTCGTTGCACTTGTAGATGCAGAGTTTGCACTATTAGAAGAATTAGCCGCATGATTAGAACTGTTGGATGCGTGATTAGAAGATGTATTCGCAGAGTTAGAACTATTATTAGCAAAGTTAGAACTATTACTAGAATGATTTGAAGCTGAGTTTGCACTATTGCTAGAATTATTTGCAAAGTTAGAACTGTTTGAAGCATTTGCAGCAACACCTGCTAAATATGTTGCAGATGAATTAGCTGAGTTAGATGAATTGTTTGCAAAATTAGAACTGTTAGATGCATGGTTAGCAGAATTACTTGCATGGTTTGCAGATGTGTTTGCAGAATTAGATGAATTAGAAGCAGAGTTAGCTGCGGCATTTGCAGATGTACTAGCAGAAGCTGCATCAACTATTAAACTCCATTTAGCAACATCAGCATTAGAAGATATAGGTTGTGATCCTGTAGATGTATGCGCTGTATTACAAATATAAATATTATTATTAGAAGTATCTTTAATTAAATCACGAACATAATAAGCTGTGGCGGTAGCCCAGTTACCTTTATATGTTCCAAGTTCTTGTGTAACTGATATTTCACCAGTAGAATCAAATGCTAGAATTTTATTAGCACGATCTGTAGCAGACACAGTAAACTCTGTAGATGTTATTGTATTTGTTTTAGATAATTTAATTGCTCTTCCTAATTCTTCCTGAATTTCTTGAGCTATCATTGTAACTCTATCTAGAGCTTCCTCGTGTGAATTAGCTGGAAATGGATCGTTAGCTACATAATCTGTTTCTTGTGTTCTTGTTGTATTTCTTTTTAAAACAACAGTCTCTCCAGTAATAGGAGCTGTTAAGAATGTAATGTTTCCACCACCTGATGAACCAACACCAGATACTGTGTAATGAGTTGTTTTTGTTTTAACTGTTTCTGTACCAGTAGAAGATCTTATAATAACCTGAATTTCGTCATCGTCTAATATCTTGAATGTATAAGCAAATACAGTAGTTGAGTTATTACCAGAATAACTGACTTTAACTGTAGTTGAGGATATTGTCATGGTTTGTCTATATTAAATTATGTTGTTTATGTCTATCATATTTATTCAAATATATTAACTTTTGGTAATCTTTCAGGTAAACTCTCTCCTGGCTTCCAAAAATATTCTTTATTATATTCATCCCTGTATTTATTAATTCGTCTAATAATTCTATCATTAAATTTAGGATCAATCATTTTTTGTATATTATCAAAGATTAATCTTTCTAAAGCTAATCTGGCATACCATAAACTTGCTCCAGGAGTATATTGTCTTAAAAAATCACTAACATCTCTTCCATAAGTAGTTTCAGTTCCTGATGCTAAGTTAATTGCATTACCAAAAGTAAGTTTAGCAACGTCTTCAAAAAAACCAGCAGGAGCGCCTAATACTGTTCCTGATAAATTTCTTCCATATTGATTTTGTGATGCAGTTAAGAAATCACCAAAAATACCAAGTCCACCACCTTTAATCATTGCTCTAATCCAATACTTAGAATCTTTCATTGATTCTGTAGAAGTAACATCTCTACCTTTTGTTATTTCACCAAGTTCATAAGCTAAAGCTCCCATAACTGTTCCTGAAATAACTAAAGGAACTACATATTTCATTTTGCCGGTTAAATTAGTTTGAGTAAAACCTCTTCTTAAATGAGTATAAGCAAATGTAATTGGAAAGTTTTTATACATTGCAACAGAATTAATTAATTCACCACCAATAGTTCCTGATCTTTGATTACCAAATAATGCAACTTTACCTCTTGCAGAAGTTGCAGGTATTGCAAACTCTGTTTCATTATAAACTAATTCCATTAACTTAGTTGTTAAGTCTTCTCTTAAACTTTCAGTTAAATCAGTTCTTGCTCTAATATCGTCTGGTCTTAAAAATGTTGCGCCTTTGTTTGCATAATTAACATCATCAATACCAGCATCATATAATTTTGTTTTACGAATAATATCCCAAGATCCATCATTAATACCATAACGTAAAAATGATTTTTGCATTGCTTCTGGTAATTCATTAAATTTTTTACCAACATTTTCAGCAAAGAATCCCATAAGCTCCATACCAAAACTCCATCTACCTGCTTGAGTTAAGTGTGATAAACCAGATACTCTTAAAATAGAATCTGATATTCTTTTAGCAATTTGTGGAGCTTCTATTTCTCCAAGATATCTTGCAGATGATGATGCTACTGTACTCCAATGTTCAGCAACTAAACCAAGTCTAATAGCAAGTTTTGCTTTTTGATTTTTATTTAATGGATCAAATAATAATTTAACACTATTTACTGCTGTTCTATGTTGAGGTAAACCAACATGAGCTGAAGCAATCCTGCTCCAGTTAAAATCTGTTAATGCCAAAACCGATGCAGATCCTAATTGAGCTGAAGTTAATATATGTCTTAATCCAGCTAAAGATCTTGCTACAAACCCATCAACTGGGTTTGTTAAAGCACCTTTATGATAACCATATAAATTTTTAATTAATTCTATTTTTGAATTAGCTCTATCTTCTTCTAATGAACCAAAGAATTGAACTATTGATTTTCTGTTAAATTTTTCAGCATCAGCAATATCTTGAGCATATTGACTTACTTGTCTATTAAGTTTTTCAATTTCAACAGGATCGGTAGATTTAGCTAATAATGCTTTTGCTTCTTCTAATTGTTGTTTAGCAACAGGAAGTCTTACTTGTTTAGTAACGTCTATTTGAGCTTGTTTTTTAATAAGAGTATTCATATAAGAAATTGTTGCATCAGGATTAGCACCAAGAACTTTCATTAATGAAATATCTCTAGACATTTTATTAATATGATCCATCATTACTTGGAACGCGTTATTATTGCCAAATTTGTTTTGATATTCAATCCAAGACTGTGCATCTTTAAAAACTAAAAATCTATGATCGGTATAACGTGATGCAAGGTTACTTCCAAAAGTTCTTTGTGTTGGTTTAACTTTATTAAATCCTTCATTAACTATTGTTTCATAAACATCTGACAATGCTAATCTTAAAGTTTTATCATTAAATGGAAGATTTGTTTTTTCATTAATCATTTTAACAGGATCTAATCTGTCAATAGTATAATTAATCCAATCTTCTTTATTTGTTTTTCTAATTGACAAAGTATCGTGTATTTGTGGTAAACCCCAATCTTTTCTAGAAGGTATTCTTCCACCATATTTATTAAATTCTAATCTTAAAAATTCTGCAGCTGCTTTCCATGCTTCTGCCATTTCTTTAGCTGCTTGATTTGTAGTAGAACCAGGTTCAACAATTTCTCTAACTAACATATTTAATGTAGCTTTATTTCTTTCATATCCACCAAAGCCAGGTTTAAATGTATCTAATACATCAACTAATATTTTATGAGCTTGTCCCTTAATAATTTTAGCTTGATTTTCTACAGTAATGTGTGGTGAAAAATCATCAGGAGATAAAATAGAAATACCAGCATTTCCATAATCTACTTCGCCATTCATATTTTTATATGTTTTAAAATGTTTTAATATTCCTTGTTGAGCTTTAAGAGTTAATAATTCTCTACGTTTTTTTTCTGCTGCTTCGTATTTAAAAATATTAAATGAATCTTTAGCAGCTTGTTTTTCAGCATCCGCTTGGGACATTCCTTTAGCTAAATATTCTTCTACTTTTTCATCAAATAACTTTATCTGCTCATCAGCTTGATTTTTGGTAACATTACCTTCTGCAATACCATTAGTAATACAATCTTTATAGCTCATAAACAGTCTTTCAATCTTTGAATAAATAAATTAGTTTGATTGTCTTCATCAATAATTTGTTTCATTGTTTTAAGATCTGGAACAATTTCATTAACATCATCTAATTTTGTACTTAATGAAAATTCTTGATCTAGGATATTTGCAGTATCATTACCTAAAGTAACTATTGGTTCTTCTCTAGCAACAGTTCTTGCTCCAGTTCCTTCAGGAGTTTTAGCTCGTAATTCTCTCCATCTTCGTAAATTTTGTGCAATTTCTTCTTTTGATCCGCTAATGTATCTGATGGTATCTTCGACTGTGCCATCAATTTCAGCTCTGACATTTATTTGTTCCTTTGTTAGCTTAGTATAGATTGTTTTAATATTATTATCAACTTCTTTTGTAATAATTTCTCCATCAACATATCTGCCTGTTTTAATAGCTCTTTTAATATTTCTTAATTCAGAAACAGTAAGTGGAACATCAACTCTAATCATTGCAATTCCATATCCATTGTTTTTTAAAGAATTGATTATTTTGAGTAAAGGTTCTTCATTTCTTCCAAGTGTTGGAATAATAATATTATCTCCATTAGGAATAGTTTTTTTTAACATTCTTTTAAATAATTCTTTACTTTCAAGGTGAACTGATGAAGTTCCAATACCATTTTTATATTCAGGTATTAATTTTTTAAAATCATCAGAATCAACTACCATTCCTTTAATAATGTCTTTGATTTCATTTGTAAGTCTTGATTTTCCAGAAGCAGGTAACCCTGTTATTATTACAGCAATACGATCTTTACTTTCAGATCCTGTTTTATAAACAGCATTTAATATAGCATCTATTCCTTTATGTTTGTCTTTTCCTAGTTCATAAATTTTATTGTTTAAATATTCTTCTGTAAACTTTCCATTAATAAAATTAGGTTCAACATCAGTTCGGTTAATTTCATAATAAGCATCTTGATCTTCTATTATTTTTTTAACTAAATTACTATTTTCAATATCAATAACATCTTGTTTTGTTGAAACTCCTGATTTTATTTTTTCATCAATAGTATCTACATATCTTTTTTCTTCAGCATTAAGAACTTTAGTTTCTGAATTTAAAGAATTAGTTAAATCTGTTTGTGTAGGTTTAGCAGGAGGAACTTCTGTATCTAATAGTATTTCGTTTTTTAATGATTGACTTTGCTCAACTGAACCTTTTCCACCTGGTTCGTCAAATAATTTATTACTTATGTTTTCTGATTCTGGTCTGCTTCCTGCAGTGCTTGTTTGTATCTCAGTTTTAATTGCAGTATTGTCTGGTGATCCGCTAGCATTGATCCCATCAAAATCGCCTCTTTCTGCTGCTCGATCGACAGCGTTGGCAAAGTATTTTCTTGCTTCAGATTTTCTTCCTGATTGATAGAGCTTGGCTGCTTCTGTGAGATCTGTAGAGAGTTGTCCAACTCTGGTTGCAAGGATTTCAATTTTTTCTTGGATCTTCGCATTTTGTGTTAATAATTTTTCGTTATTAATATTATCTAACTTATTACCGGCAGAAGTCAATAATTCATCTTTGCTTAAAACAAGTGAGAATAACTTTTTCTTATCTTTTGTACTTTTTGTAAACTCTGATAATAATGCTGATTTTTCAACAATTAAAGATTGTTTAAATTCTTCAACTCCAAACAATGTTTGTTCCTTCATTTTAACAGAAGGGGTTTCTCTAATTTGTTTTAAAATTAAATCTACTTGTTGCATATTATCAATTTTTTGTTTTTTTAGTATTGCTAATGCAGATACATGTAATTCTTTATCAGGTAATAATTCACCAACTCTTGAAGCTATTTTATAATCAATAAATTTATTAACTACCATTGAAAAAGATTCATTGGATAGTTTTGTTAAACCTTGTGCAACTTTAACTATTTCTGATTTAATAGGCATGCTTGCCATGATTGCGTTAATATCAAAATTCTTAACACGCATCATTTTAGCAGCATCAATAGCAGTACCTGTTCCTTGTCTTAAATTAATTGCAACACCTTGAAGCATTGCGTGATCAGGAGAATAACCATCTACTTCTCTAATTCTATATCCATATAATTTAGGATTTTGATTTTGAAGTTTTTTTGCTAATCCAAATCGTTGATGTCCATCAACGACTGCTAATCTACCATCTTTAAATTCATAAACTAAAATAGCGCTTGAGCTTGGTTGATCCCACTTTGTAACTTCCATAAGTTTTTGTGATATTCCAAATTCATTTGTTTCTGATTTATATTGAAAAGTTTTAGCATCTGTTGTTAATTTATTAATATTAAATTCTTCTATACTTGCTCCTTTAAGAATATCTTGAAATTTTAATTTTTGTGGAAGAGCATCAGGAATAATAATTGGTTCATCGTTTAATAAGTTTGAAGTTACTTCTGCAACTCTTTCATTATGTAAGTCTCTGCTTCTAACATTATCCACCATTGGATTTTGTTTTTCTTCAAATATTCTGTCTTCTATAAATTGAGCTGCTGCATCTGTGTCTTTTGTTTTAAATTGTTCAGGAAAATTTTCTTTATAAATTTTTAATGTTTGCTCATCAGTTAAATTTTCAATATTGTTTTGAATTTTAGCAATCATTTTTACTTGCATATCAGGTGTAGCATTTGCAAATAATTTAGATATTCCATAAACACCTGTATTTAATACACCTCCAATCCCTGCTGCAAAAACTGTACTCCAAAATACTTCTTTAGCTCCTTCATCAAAACCTGTTCCTTCGTAACCTAATTCTTTTCTATATGGTTGAACATTTAATTGTCTTGATGCTTCTGCTCCTCCACCAAGAACACCTTCAATATATGCTGATTTTAAAAATGTTTGTAATGCTGTTTTTCCAAAACCATAAGCCATACCAGGAGGTAATGTTAAAATAACACTTGGTTCTCTCATATAACTTACTGCTGTTCCTGCAATATTTCCAATTTTACCAGAAAAGTTTGTATTTTCATAAAGTTCATTTGCATAAGAATCTGCATTTTTTGCTTCAACACCTATTTTTTTAAGAATAGATTCCATATTGTTTAATGATTTGCTTTCTAATTCTCTTTTTAAATCTGCATTTTTTTTCTGTTCTTCTTGTAATATTTCTAAAGATTTAGTAACTCTATCTTGTCTTGATAAATAATCTGCAGGAAGTCCAAATTCTGTAGTATATAAATCTACATCATACATTGGATTATCAAATCTAATATTTTTTTTATTCATAATGTCTGTAATTTCACTCCATGCTTCATCAAGATTTCTATATTCAGATACTTCAGATTTAGATGTATCAAATTGTCTTCTTGATGCGTTGTAGTTTTCTAAATATTCTTTTGCTGTAAAATATTCTTCTCTTCCTTTAGCTCTTGCTTCAACACCACCTAATTTAGGTTGTTCAGGAGGAAGTTCTTTTTTTGTATAAAAATTTTCTTGAGGTTCTAGTGCTGTGTTAATAGACTTATCTTCTTCAAAAAAGAATGACATTATTTATTTACTGTTCCTAGATCTCCTTTAATCTTATTAAGATCTACAATAAAGTAACCACCATTTTTATTTGATAAATATTCAGGTTGTGTATTTTTGCCAAAAGGTTTAGATAAAGATACTTTATATCTTCCTGGACCCACAGTTACAAAATAAGGATCACCAAAAAATTTTTCAGAGAATATTTTAATTTCTTTTCCATTTTTATCTAATGGTAAAGTCTCAATTAAATTTCCTTGAGGATCTGTATATGATCCAGATTTTTTAAGAATGTTTTCATTTTTTTCTAAATAATCAATAATAGAATTAAAATTGCCTTTTCTTATATAAGCAGGAATAATAACATCCAAACCATTATATTTATCAAATCCACCAAATTCTTTACCATTTACTTTTAATGAACCAACAGCTTCATTAATTGCTTCTTGATATCTTGATGTACTAAATGATTTTTCTAATTCATTAACATCATAAGTTCTTTTTAAATAAATATTGTCTGCTGTCTCAATTACCCTATTTAATGTTTCTGCCGGTACTCCAGTAAAAGCATTTCTATAAGATGAAATAATAGATCCTTTATCTGCATCTCTAAAGTTTAATAATTTAATATTTTTATTTTTACTTAATAAATAACCATCAATAGCATCTGCAGCTCCTTTAGTTGGTGTGCCTCCATTAAACATTGTTATTCCACCAACATGAGAAAACAATGCATTCTCTTTAGATATTTCTGAAAAAGCCGCAGGTGCATCAGCTCCAAATCCATTTGCAATATTTTGAGTTAAGTCTAATAACATTTTGCTATCTGTTGTTTTGTCAACTATAGATTTTAATTGTTTAGATTCTGCTTCAGTAAAAAATCTTGGTGGTAAATTATAATATTTAGCCGCTGCTGCAGCTGAATTTTTTCTAGCTGCTAAACTTTCTGTAAAGATTTTTTTATTCTCTTCTGAAGGATTAACCATTGAATCATTAAAATTAAGACTATTTAACGAAACAATATTTCTTTCAGATGCTGTTCTTAATAAATCTTTTTCTAGATCTGTTTGTAAGTCTGCTTTAAACTTTTTAACTATTTCATATTTTTTTAATTCAGCAATAGGAATATCTTGATTGTTTGTTCTTGCAGTAGTAAATGCAGATTCCATTTTACTAATTTCTGCATCCATTTCTGGAAGTGATTTACTTCTAATGCCTACAATAATATTTCTTTTTTCAATTAAACTTTCTACTTTTCTAGCTGCTTCAAAATTGTCAACTGCTATAGCTCTTTCTTTTAAAGCCATAATAGAATTTATTCCTGGATCATTACCTTTATCAATTTGTGTTTCGTAATCTTTTAAATTATTACCTGTTGTTTCATCTATTTTAAGAGCTGAAAGTTTTGCATGTGATCTTAGTTTTTCAATTTTTTCTATAGGTAAATTAGAATTTGAAATAACTTCATTAACTTTTAATGGATCGCGATCAAGTGTTCTTAAACCTTTATAATAATCTATATCTTCTCTAACTTTATTTTTTTCTTCTGCTGCTTTCTTTCCAAAAAATCTATTATAAACATCAGATTCTAAAATAGTATTAAGTTCATTTGTAGAATTTGATATTTCAAGATCATTTTTTCCATAAACAATAGATTTTTTTAAACGATCAGTATTTGCTTCTAATGCAACTTTACTTCTTTCTAATAAATTACTAGTTGCTGAATTTCTAATATTAATAGAATCTTCAACAGCTTGTTTTTGCAAAAAAGTATCTAATACTCTTTTAGTAAAAAAACTTTTTGTATCTTTGGTATGATAGTCTTGTATATTTTTTAATTGTTCTTTGTAATATTTATTTGCTTCATCTGGATCTTCCATCTTGGATGCTTCATCTTTAACTTTGGATAAACCAGGAATATTCTCATCACCATTATATATCTTTTCTTTTTTTTCTAAAATCTCTGTTTCTGCTTTTACTTTTTCTTGTTCAACATAAAAATCTTTTACTGATCCAAGAAATTCAGAAGAAGCTCTTCCTATGGCTGCTGGAATTTCTTGACTAATTTTCATTCCAGGAGTTGTTGGTACAGCTCCTATTTCTTCTGTGGGTCTAATTTGAGATTGATAAACTTTAATTGCCATTAACCCATTCCTTTATAAATTTTTTGTCCGGTAGAAACGTCTCCTAATAAAGAACTTCCAGCTTTAAAGTAACTAATAGTTTCTGCAACTTGTCCACGATATCTTTCAACTCTTGCTTCAGCTCTTTTCATTACAGCTTCATTTTCTAATTGTTCTTTTTTAACAAGAGCATTATATTCTAACATATCTCTATCTCTTGCGAAGTTTAAAGCATTATCCATTAATACTCTAATTCCAGTTCCTTCTTCTGTAACACCTCTTATTGCATAACCTGTTCTAATGTCTCCAACTGATTTTGTTTCTAAAGAATAGATTTGTGGTAAATCAAACTTTTCATAAACTTTATATCCTTGTTGCGCTTTTTGTTCTAAAACAATAGCATCTCTTTCCATGAGACTTGCATTAGCTTTAGATATTTTTTTCTGTGCCTGTCCAGTTATTAGATCACCTACAAATGACATATCAATAAATCTTTGCGAACCTTATGTAATCAGCACCATCTGGTCCATAATGTTTCATTAAACCCTCTGATTTTAAACCTAACCATTCAGCAAATTTTATCCCTAAAACAAAATCTGCTTTTACAGCGGTTTGTAATCTTTTCACTTTATAAGTTTTTGTTAAAATATCTAGTTTTTTCTTAACGTGTCTTGCAATAGATATAGGATTCTTCCATATATCATTAGTTGCTAAAACCCATCCCTCAGCAACATTATCCCATAATATGCCAATACCGCCTGATACTACAATCTTTCCATCTTTGATAGCACTAAATGACATTCCTGGTATTTCTAAAAATAAAGCATATTTTTTAAATTGTGGTGCAATCTGAATAGCAGGATCATTCATTGGATTGCTAATAATGTAATGTGCATGTTCCTTTTTAAAAGGAATAATATTAATGTTATCCATCATTAGTAATCAATCTTGGATATAATGATAATAATGTCATAGGTAATGCTTGCTCTTGAACTACAAATAAATAACCATCAGTTTCAAAGTTACCTCTAAACTCAATTTTTTTATCTCCAGTAAAAAGTGGAACAGCAACATCCATAGATGCAGCAGAAGATCTAAATGGTATATCTTCTAAATTACTTAAATCTGGACCCACTTTAGCTCCTACTGTTTCATAAAATCTTAGTGTAACGTCAAATATTCTTTTTGTTTTTCCTTGAGCAGTTCCATCTTGAGATCCGACATCTAGTCTCATTGTTTGTAATGTTGATGTATATGCTAAACCTGCTTTTGCAGCAGTTGTAGTTCTGTCTAATGTAATAGATCCTGAAGCCACAACTTCATCAGGATGTGTTGCACCATTTGCTATTACTCTAACTGTTTCTCCATTAAGGTGATCTAATCCTGTAAGTGTGGAAGTTGAAGATCCAGAATAAGACAATGCACTATCTACAAATTGAAATTGTGTAAGTGAACTATCAAATTGAAATGGTGTAAAATATTCTACATATCTTCTTGTTACTCCATTTATTGTTCTTTTAACAATAACCCAAAGTTGATCTTCATCAGTTCTATTGTAAGAGTTTCCAGAAATAGAAATAACACTTTCAACAATACCATGAGTTGTAGATCCAAAAGATCCACCTAATTTATGTTGATGCCAAGCAACAACTTGTTCTGATCTTTGATATGTTAAACCAACTAAAACTCCATCTCCACGAATACCCCAGATAATACTATGTGGTTCTTGTTGGTATGTTAATTCATCTAATCCAGATAAGGTAACGTCTTCAGCTAAGATAGTCATGTCTGGAGCTACATATCCATCTGTGTCAAAATTATAAGCAAGTTCTCTTAATTTTCTTTTAGCACGTTGAACAAATAAAGTTGCATTACCAACTGATAGTGCATCTATATTTGATGCTCCATAATTAGATTGTTTTTTAATATTTATATTTGTCGGTGATACAGCAGTTCCAGTAGAATCTGAATTTAATGTAAACTCACCACCTGATGTTAATATAATTAATGTTCTTGTTGCTTTTAAAGATTGAATAACATTTACTTGGTTTGATGCTATTGTGTAAATCATTGCATCGTCTGCAGCAACTGTAGTATGATAACCATCATCCATGTTTTCATAATCACCTGATTTAGAAAAGAATAAAGTTTGTGGTTGATGTTCAGTTCCTGCAAATACTAATCTTTGTTCATAGAAAGTTACGCAAGAAGGGTAACCTGTATATTCTGAAAATGCTCCTAAAGCCCAGTCTGTACTTGCACTAGATGCTGTAAATGTTTTTATTACTGTACCTACAACAACTGTTGTAGAAGTGATTGATGTAATTTCAAAATGTCCATCATCAAAATGAACTAATCTTCCAATATCAGCAGATGTAAAACCATTGCCATCATTAATACCTGTTGTTGATGATGCTGTTACTGTCGTTGATTGACCAGCAAGTCTATGACTTGGATTTAATGTTGTTGTTGTAATATTATGATCTAAAAATGGACCATTAGAGAAATCAACTTCTGTAATAGTCCAAGATGTGTGTCCAGTTCTTGATAATTTTTTTACAGAATATTCAGGATGACATAAATACATAACATCAGCTGACTGAGCATATTTAATGTTAAATAAATCTGCAGTTAAATAAGTTGTTGTTAATGTATAAACTCTATTTGCAATACCACCTGATGTATAAGTTGTATAAGAAGTTGTATTAACATTAACTCCATCTATATCCTGTAATGCAAATGTGTTGGCTGTAACACTTGCTACTTTAAATCTTTTACCATTAACTTGTGTCATTCCTACAACACCAGTAATAACAACTGTATCTCCATTAGAAAAACCATGAGCTGTAGATGTAACAACACCTGGATTAGCTTTTGTAATTGCTGTTATTGTTTTATTAGCTTCTAATACAGCTCCATTATCTTTATAAAAACGAATATAATTATTTCCAAATTCTAAAGCATAAGATTGTTCAGTTGAAAATTCAAAAGGAATTAATCTTGTTTTTAAAGAAGATGTTTTAACTTCTGCTGCGAAGGTAGTTCCTGGTCTTCGTGTAACCGAACCATGCGGCTGAACTATAAAATTTTCTAATGTCTTGCAGCCACTAAAATATTTTTGGAAGTCTGTTCTTCCTTCCATACGATCAGATAACTGACCCCCAGTAAAGTTAGTAAGAGCTGTTGATACTCTTGCCATAATTAAAACCTACTGTTAATAAATTCGTCTGATAATATTACATCAACTTGACCCATATTAGGATCTGTGTTTTGACCCTCTGTAGCATCAACGTGTTTAGCTTCACCCAGTTTATCTTTATAAATTTCTTTCATTGATGTTACTAATGTAGCATTAGCAGTAACAGCAAAACAAATATCTGCAGCTAAAGCAGCTGAAATTGTCTCAGCTAGTAATGTATCATATTCATTTGGATCGGTAACTAATTTAACATATTGAAGTTTTATTGGAGATATATTTGCCATTATTTTTCTACCTTCAACTTTATAATCATAATCATAATCAGATATTGTAATAACTCTTAAGCAGTCTGCAGGTAATGTGAATTGATTAGTCCAACCCCAAGCAGGAGTTGCTGTATCTGCTGCAAGCTCTTGTCTTGCCATTAAACAGTTCCAGGCATGAGATCTAAATACTGCATTACGAATACTTTCGTATCTTGCATTACAAAGTCTTGCATTTTTAGAATCTTCTGTAAGTGAAAG
>Ga0209296_1001796_pt1 | contig 15846 bp, 45 predicted proteins | sample S_130206_EF_Meta_FD_187319 | JGI IMG/M metagenome (GOLD analysis project Ga0209296, IMG submission 187319) | Freshwater microbial communities from Lake Simoncouche, Canada to study carbon cycling - S_130206_EF_MetaG (SPAdes) (version 2) | ecosystem: Environmental > Aquatic > Freshwater > Lake ...
TCTAAAAATTTTAAGAATTGTTATACAAACTTAATAAATTCTACATCCTGATCTAACTTTTAAAATGTATCCCAAACTAAAAATTTAAAAATTCGGCGATTTGCGGTTCGGCGGCGAGAACAGAACACACCCCCACGCAAAATGCGTGTATAGACCTTATAGGGGCTATAATAGGTATCTAGGAAAAAGGACGGCAGCATGGAAGACAATGAAAATACCGAAGAAATAGTTGGCAATGCCAATGACAATATCGGGGAAATATTATATATCATGCTTGGAAGAATATACGATCTTTTAATCCTTCTAAATGATGCTAATGGCAAATCAGAAGATGTTTTGCGTATTATGGAATTACATAAAAATGGAATGTTAATGTGTCCACTTCCTTCTTTGAGCATACCAGAGGAATAAGAGCCTTTTTAATTCTTGCTCAGGAATATTTGTTCTTTCTCTAATTACCGATTTTTTTACAAATAGCTTTTACGAGAAATCTTTTTCTTTTCATCATCATAAGATTTTCTTCCATTAACTAAAGGCTCTTCAATAGTTAGAGTCTTTGGCTTTTTTTCTTCTGGAATTTCTCTTTTGATTTTGATTAAAAGCATACCGTCAACCAAATGTAGACCATCTGCATACATATGTTCAGCTAGAGAGAATGTTCTTGTAAACTTTCTACCAGCAATACCTTTATGTAAGTATTCATCATTTGTTTCAGGAAGTTCTCCAACTACCGTCAAATTACCATCTTCTTCTGTAATGGTTAGATTTGATTTATTGTAGCCAGCTACCGCCAATTCAATGATAAAGTTGTCATCATCTACTTTTCTGACGTTATATGGAGGAAAACTCGTTGAGTTTGTCTTTGCTAGAGTTTCTAGCTTAGGGAAAAATGTTTCCCAGCCGATCATATATGGGTTGTTTGCCCACGCATTTAGATTATTCATATTTTTTGCTCCTTTTAAGCGAGTTAATTTACATCCCCATAAGGCAGATGCATTCTTATATTTTACCCCATTTTTTGTTAAAGTTACCTTCCTGTTACATAAAAGTTATCTAATCGTTATATTATATTTTCAGAAAATGTTAATGTATTATTGCAAAGCTTTTGCAAGTCCTATTTTGATAAAATGTGAATGATATTTTAATTTGTACGATACGGAAAATAGAGAACAAATATCAAAAAACTTAGTGAGCACATAGGATCAAAATAAATTCAAATTACAGAATACTAGCTCTTTTCAAAATAAATTCAAAATATAGGAAATAAAGTTTATAACAATTAGGTAAAGACTTGGTAAACTCCAGCGTGTCAATTTGACAGCATTTGTTGTGGATAACTTGTGGATTATTGTTAACCTAATGTTCATCTAACACAAGCCTAAATAGGGCAAAATTGTCAGACCTATCTGATAAGTTTATCTTATAAAGCGGTTAAGAATGAGCCTAGCAAATAATCCCTAACGGGTGAGCCTAGCAAATAAGTCTTAGCACTAATGAAAGGTAGACCAAAATGGTTGAACTAGAACTAGAGAACATCACTAAGGTTAAGTGTGTTGCGTGTGGCGATAAGTTGACCTCTTGGGAAACATCAGGCTATTGCATTATCTGCGAGCCTGATGAGTATGACGTATAAACTGTCATACCCCTATGCTAAGATGAAACTACTAAACAAGGAAAGGTAAGGTAATCAGATGATTTACTTACACTTAGACCCGTTTGACGGGTTGCTATGCGGTTGTAATGACTTCGCATACATTCGTGAGGTTAATACCTTTACAGATGAGATGACCGACTTCTGTGACTATTGCTGTGTCAAGGCGTTCGGTATGCTTGATGACTTTGAGAGAAATGAGTCTTATCTATGATTGACGCTATCACCGCACCTTTCGCATCTCTGTATGACTTAGTAATGAATATCTTTATGTTTCTAATCGTATCGCTTGTCTTAATGATTGTGTTACCGATTATCGGTATACCGTTTCTTGTAAAGATGTTAGCCGTATGGGTAGGTAAGTCTATCGCTAAAGAATTAAAAAAAGTTGCGATAGAAATAATTAAAGAAATACAAAACGAAAAACAAAACACACAAATAGAAAAGAGTAAGTATGTTTAATTCATTAGTAGTAATTGTTGACGGCGTTAAGTATGTCTATGAATGCCATTCGTATAACAAGGCATTGGAAATACTTGCTGGACAGTATGAGGTATGCAAGACCGTTGACTCTTTTGAATTAGTGTAATGTTTAGGGGGGTGTGATCTTAGCACCCCCCACCGACATAACGGACACGACACGCCCGACACGCCCAACGGGGCGACCCTTGTGGATAACTATTGATTAAGTATATGTTAGCTAATTCACAGGAATTATCTGTGTATAAGTTGTGTATAAAGAATTAACCTAATGTTCATCTAAATTATGCCGTTTCAAGTTGATAATGTCTGTCGTATGTGCTAAGGTGATACTACCTACTAAAGAAAGGCTAATCAGATGACTGAATTAGCACTAGAACAAATCACTAAGGCTATCTGCCTAGTGTGCGGTGATAAGTTAGCACCGTTCGAGTTAGAATCACGACTATGCATAATGTGTGAGGACTAATAATGTTTCTATACAACTTAGGTGACTTACTTATCAGTATCGCTATCTTATCACTACCAGCACTATTGCTTGAATTGCAATTACTGGTTATTGGTTTTGATTTTATGTCTGCCAATGTAATGATAGTCACGGCAGGTATTGGTTTGCTATGTGCTATCGGTGCAGTAGTAATTGAAATGGTAGAGCGATAATGAAAATACTTATTGTAATTTTATTGTTGTTGTTATTCTTTGGTGCATACTCTGGCGATGGCAAGGGAAGATTCTAGCTAATGGGGTCGCCACAAAAATGCCCAAATGTCAATTACGACACGCCAAAAATATCACTGAAATATGTGGGATTGATCACAAAAATACTTATGCGACACGCCCGAATGTGTCAAAAATTGTCAGACCCCTATGCTATGCTAAAGGCATAAGACAAAATGAAAGGGGTCAAAATGACTTACTTAGAGAAAATGCTAGAGCAAGGCTATGAATACATCTGCGTATTTTGCTCACAGGAATTTGTAGACAAGCCATACTATTGTGGTGGCTGTGATGAATACAAAGGTATTGTAGACATTGAGGACTACATACAAAATTATGGTGACACTTAAAAACTGTCAGACCCTTATGCTAGACTAAACCCATCAGACAAAAACGAAAGGTTGCCAAAATGACAACACTAAACACGCAAGACTTTATCGACTCTTACAAGGCTTTGCATACCGCAAAGTATTCAACACTTCCAGCACACGAATACCTTGTGCTTAACACAATTCTAACCGTTTCTATTGAGTGGGGAAAAACACTTGATGAGGTGCAAGAATTACTAAACAAGAAAACCAAAGAACAAAACCTTGAACTACAATTCTTTCAAAATGCAAAGGCAGGAAAATAAAATGATGACACGCAAAGACTATGTAGCCGTTGCAAAAATTCTAAATGACGGAATAAACGGGGTGCTTGACAATGAACAACAATTCGTTGATGCGTTTATTGAAATGTTTCAAAAAGATAATCCAAACTTTGATGCAACACGATTTGAAAATGCGGTGTGGGAAAATGCTAAATAGTTTTTATTCTTGGATTTTAATTTTATCACTTGCAAGTTTTATTTTTTTAATCGGTCAGGAAAAATAAAATGAAAATATTTTTCTTAATTATTTTTGCACTAATTTTATTTGGTGCAATCTCTGGTGACGGAAAAGGAAAGTTTTAACCGACACACCCGAAAGGGTCGACCGCAAAGCTTTGCAGAAGTCAATTACGACACCCCCAAAATATCACTGGAATTTCATAACAATTAAGTAAATTTTTGGTAAAGATCGGTGTGTCGATTTGACAAGATTATCTGTGGATAACCTGTGAGTTATTGTTCACCAACTGTTCATCTCGTTTATGCCCTAATTGGCAGAAATTGTCGGTGGTATCTGGTAAGGTTAAACCATAACCAACTAATGAAAGGTGGTCACAAAATGACTACACTAAACACCGAACCGTTCAAATACGCTTACAATGCCCTTGACAAGGCTAAGTATCCAAACACCCATAGAAGCACATCTGGCTATGTTGCATTAGCAACAATTCTTGAGATTTCCATAAATTGGAAAATGGGTATCTCACAAATCCAAAAAGCATTAGATGAAAAAACTAATGAGTGGACAAACGAATTATTAGAATTAGAAAGTTTGGTGAAATAAATGACAGAAATTAATCTTAAAGAATTGTCAGAAATAATTCTTGACCGATACACACCATTTGCGTTTAAGTGTGAATGCAACGGTGCTCACTATGATTGTCAAGACGCACAAAATGAAATGTATCAACAATTTGATACTGTTCAGAGAATTGCAAAATACATTTCCGAATACAACCCAGAACACTAGGAGTAAAATGAAAATTGTAAAAAACAAAATAGATGGAACATTTTTAATTGGTGTTACATTTTCAAATAACTTTAACTACCGAACAAAAAGAAAAGACACAACTTTAATTTTTGACTTAGGTTCTAATTCGTTTGCATTTGTTTTGAGAGGTGAATACTAAAATGATACTAAAAGAATTTGTTGGCACAAAATGTTTTGCGTGTAATGATGAAATGAATTTTGACTATCCAGCATTCTATCCAACGTGGTCAGATTTCTATGACAACATAATTTGTGAGGATTGCGACAACAAAAACAAAAGAGCAGGATTCTAAAAGGGGCGACCCAAAGCTGCCAGATCAATTACGACATTAAGGTAAAACTCACCGAAATCACAGGAAATTGTCAGACCCTTGTGATAAGATAATCTTATTATCAGAGGAGATAAGATGACCTACCTACAAAATTATCGTGAAGTCGTAAAGTCTGCAACTCCAGCCCAAATTGAAATGGCTGTAACGTGGTATCTTGACGCAGAATTATTAGCACAAGATGTTATGAGAATTTTCAATGCTCGTGGCGTTAATGTAACACTAGAACAATCTGCTAGTGTGATCTCATCATTCTCACCTCGTCAGCGTTGGAATCGCAATGTTGCACAAGCATTAGAATTTGCAAGTGGCAGTGAACCAAAAGGATTAGGCAATAATTTGCGAATGGCTTACAAGTCTTTAACAAATGGCTTTGACGCACTTAAAGGACAAAAAACAAATGCGTTCGCTCGTGCAATCGCAGGTGACGAAAATGCAATCACAATAGATGTGTGGATGTGTTATGCAGGTGGACTAAAAACAAATGCACCAAACAAAACACAATACCGAGAAATGTCTGACGCTGTTAGAGTTGTTGCAAGTGAATTAAAAATTACACCTCGTGCAACCCAAGCCCTGATCTGGATTATTTTCAGGGGGTCTGCTGAATGAAAATTTTCCTAGTGTGTTTATTATTCCTAATAGCAATCGGTGCTTGCACCGCCTCATAAAAGAGGGTCGCCCCCAAGAGCTCAGAGCAATTACGACATTAAGATAATAGTCACTGAAATCGCTGGAAAATGTCAGACCCTTGTGCTATGATGAAATCATCATCAACCGTTAGGAAAAAAATGTATTTATTCCAAGAAATTGATTTTGCAACCGAACTTCTTTTAGATGAGGTGTTTGCCTTTGATGAAGGTCTTGAACAGGAGTTTGAGTTAGATGATGAACTTCCAGAAGATGACAACGATCTTGACTACTTATGTGATGCCTATGTAGAGGGGTCTTTGTTTGGTTGGGATTCATAGTCCCACCGCCCTTCGGGGTCGCCCCGAAAATGATCCAAAATTCTTTTACGAAACACCCAAAATGTCACTGAAATTGTCAGACCTCTGTGCTAAGATGATACCATCAACCAATCGAAAGGGACACTATGTTTACTTTACATAATCCAACAAAGTTAGATGACCTGTCAGGTTATTTTGTTACCTCACACGCTTGCCCAATGTGTGATGCTAAGGTTACTGTAACTATCGCACCTGAAAAGTTATACGCATACAATCAAGGTGCTTATGCTCAAGAAGTATTATCAGACTATGATTCTGATACTCGTGAGCAATTTATTTCAGGTACTTGCCCAGACTGCTGGAATGCAATGTTTAGTGGTAGCGACTGGGACGATGAGTAAATTGTCAGACCTCTCTGCTAAGATGAATACTATGATGAAATTACCTGCAAGCCCTGAACAACTTAGGGCAAGACTAGAATTGCGTAGGAGTAATGCTTCGGCAAAACACCGCAACAAAAAGAAATACACCCGTAAGTCAAAATACAATAACCTACAAGGAGAATAAAATGGGAAAAATGTTTGCAACAGAATTATCCGCTATGGACACTATGCCAATGGAACAACAGATTAACTTACATCTGCAATACAACTTCTATCCACCTGTACCGTCATCTATGGTGCAACCTTGCATTGAAGCAATTAACGCTTATTGGAATGAGGACATCTATGCAGAAATAGAAATGCCACAAGGAGTTTATTATCGTGGAATGACTACTGCACCTGCACACGCTATCGTTGAGCAACACCGCTTGGACTCTTGGCTTGAGTCAGATGAATACTATGAAGATGAGGAGTTTGATGTTTAACTTTAATGACATAGCCTGTAAAGATGTAGACACAAACTTATTCTTTAGCGAACTAAAGTCTAAGGTAGAAAAAGCAAAAGCAATCTGTAATTCTTGTTCTGTAAAGTCAGAATGTTTAGAGTTTGCATTGAAAGACAAAATAGAGTTTGGTATTTTTGGTGGAGTCACCGCAGATGAAAGGAAAGCCCTTGTTTACAACTAATCTAATCGTAAACTTTACTAACGGTGAAAGCAAAACTTATTTAGATGTTCACCCTGACCAAAGTTTCTTTATTAAAAATGAAATGCTAGTGCTAGAAACTTCAGACGGTGGAATGATTTGGTACATTCCAGCCTCTTCAATAATTGACTACTACACAGAATGTGAGCGTGTTGCGTAATGGATACAAGAGAACTTTATCGTGAGCAAGAATTTTATTGCTTGGGAGAAATTGAAGAATGGGTTAGACGTGACTACTATGGCAACGACCTAAAAAGTTTAGTCAATGTATTTCTTGAAATGCGTTACACCGCAAACGAATGGCTTGACCGAGCAAAAGAAAATGGAATTGAAATTCCTAAACATTGGACAGAGGACTGATCCAATGCCCTTCGGGGCGACCCCAAGCTTTGCGGTCATTTACGACATTAAGAAAATAATCACGAAAATCACTTGAAATTGTCAGACCATTGTGGTATGCTTTCAGCATAACCTACTAAGGAGAGAAATGTCAGAACTAATTAAAGATTTGTTTGAGGGTGTCATTGACGACCAAGCCCTTGCAAAATTATCAACAGAAGAATTGGAAGCAATTCACAAAATGCTAACGGAAGCAGGTTACTAAAATGGGTGCAAGAATTAATTTCGTATTTGATGACGGAACAGATAGTCTAGTTAATCTTTATTCACATTGGGGTGAAAGTAATTGGAAAGATGATTTAGTCCACGCATTAGTCCACGCACAACCACGCAAGGGTGACTATTCATACTTTACTCGTATGGTTATCTCTCACCTAATGAAAGACCAGATGTTAGATGAAACAGGTTTTGGTATCTATGCAATTAACCGTTCAGAAATTGCTAACAATTTTGATAAGACAGTTGTATTAGATTTAGTAAACAACCTACTTACTGATTTAGATAATGGTAATTCGGTTGAATTGTATGGAGAGGTATTTGCGTAATGAAAAGTTATTTTGCAACAGACGGCAGTTATGGTGATGCAAATGAAATTGTTATCATTGACACAGATAAGTTTACTGAAGATGATTGGCAATCTATTGAAGAAGAACTTGATTATTACAGAGCAGAACTAGCAAAAGAGATTGGAAAAAAATACAATGTCTAAGATGAAAGATTTATACGGTATCTTAACAGAGTGGTATCCAGACGGTAACTACAATGAACAACAACTTTGGGAAGCAATAGCAGAATCACAAGGTATGGACTATGCAGAAATTGCAGATGGAGATTTAGCAGAATGGCTGTAGAACAATGTGCAGAATGTGGAAACATTTTCAATAGCCAGAAAGCGTGGCAAAGCACACTAACTAATGAAATGGTTAGTGATTTATCTTATCAAGAACTATCAGGTCTTATCGAAGCACTTGATGAAGTAGTAATGGCTATTTGCCAAGATTGGGGATTAGAATAATGGACTGCTATGAGTTAGTTGTTACAGGCGTATACAAAAATGGTGTCAGAGTTTCTGCACCACCCACTTGCAGGAATTGCAATAAAGAATTAGATTTTCTAGAGGAGTTTGTTGGGTGTGATGATTGTGCTTAATTTATTTAATCGTAAACCAGTTGAAGATACATTTGCTAAGTTAGATAGACTAATGAGTGAAATGGCTACTAGTGATACATACATTGAATACCTGCGTGAACGGGAGGGTATGTAGTGGGAGTATTTTATGGTAGTATATTCATACTTTTAATGCTTGGTGCAATATCATCAATAGCATTTTTATCAGACAAATATGAAAGTAGAGACGATGAATTATAAATACGCAGACAAGCTAACTGGGTATCAGTTAGAGCCTGGAGACTTAATAGTCTTTGATGGCATAGATGAACCAATACAAATCAAGAGCCTAGATATTCTTTTAGATGGATATCAGATTAATTACTTAGATGAATATGGTGATGAGGAATTACATCAGTATATTGGTGAAGACGATGTTGTTGATCTATATGTCTATGATGAGGACTGACGGGTCGCCCCATTTTTTTGGATTTGTCAAATTACGACACTCCCAAAAAATTCACTGAAATATCTGCAAAAAGGGGTTGTTTTTGTCAGACCCTTGTGGTAAGATGTGAGTATCACAACAACAAGAAAAGAGAAGCAAATGGCTAAGTTAATTGCCCCTACTGTTGGCTCACAGTTCACCACGCAGAAGTCTGCGGTTACTGGTATTGTGACTGAAGTAAAAGAAAACACTAACGGTACACTTCGTATCAAGTTAGATGTAAACGGTCAAGACCGCTGGACAACTGTAAAGTAGTCTGATTGTGGGGGTCTGGCTAAAATGTCAGACCCCTGTGATAAGATTATTTTAATAACCACCTACTAATAAGGAGTCCTAATGGGATTAGACATGTACCTAAGAGCAAGCGAATACATCTCACGCAACAACTGGGGTCGTGATGAAGATGGTAACATCCTTGATACACCTAACGAAGCATTTAAGGCAATCGTTGAAACATTTGAACTAGAAAATGTTATTGACAAGACTGGCTTTGCTGGAATTAGCATAGATGTACCTATGGGTTACTGGCGTAAGTCAAATCAAATCCATAACTGGTTTGTTGAAAATGTTCAAGACGGTGAAGATAATTGTAGTGCATACTATGTAAGTCGTGAACAGTTAGAAGAACTAAAAGAATTGTGTATTCAAGTTCTTGCAAATAAAGAATTGGCAGAAGATTTATTGCCAACAGGTGCAGGTTTCTTCTTTGGTTCAACAACCTATGATGAATACTACTATGGTGATTTGCAAGAAACTATTGAAATCATTGACCGCTGTCTTGCAAGTAAGTTTAACAGTTTTGAATACCAATCATCTTGGTAGTAGGGTATTACCTGAAACCAAAACCTGCCACAGCACAAGCAGGTAAAATAAAGGGGACAGTCCTTAGCACCATATAGACAGACTATAAACTGCCAAATAAAAGAACTATCAATGGATAGTAACTCCTAAGTATGAGTATAAACTGCTTACCATTTTGGTCTGTTAGCTCAATCGGTTAGAGCACTACCCTGTCACGGTAGAGGTTGTGGGTTCAAGTCCCATACAGATCGCCAAGGGTCGCCCCGTTTTTCCTGTTTTGTCAATTACGAAACACCTAAAAACTCACTGAAGTTTCCCAAAATAAGTATTGATTTTGTCAGACCTGTATGCTAAGATTAAGGTATCAACCGAACAAAGGAAAAAAATGTCTATTGACCAAATAGAAATCGTAAACGGTAAGGCTTCTTACGCTTCTTTGCGTGTACCTGCCTATCACCAACTTGGAACTGTATTCCAAGATGAAGTAACTACATCGGAAATGCTTGAACTAGCAAATCTACATAACTGGAATGTCCGTCTTGAAGATGTTGCACTACCAGAAAACTACACAACCGTAAAAAATAACTTTATGGTTGTTCGTGACCACCCAGAAGATGGCAACGGAAATGTTTTGTCTGTTGTTGGAGAACGCTACAAGGTTTTGCAGAATGAAGAACTGTTTGCTTTTGGTGATAATCTTCTTGACGGTGGGCGTTGGGAAGTTGCTGGTTCTCTAAAGCAAGGCAGACTTGTCTTTGGTGCATTAGCCCTTGAGCGTGAAACCGTACTTGACCCTAATGGTGTTAGTGATGTAATCAAGAATTACCTTGCTATCTCTACAAGCCACGATGGTTCTAGTGCTGTTCAGGCAACTGTCACACCAATTCGTATGACTTGTATGAATACTCACACCGCAGTATTCCGCAAGGGTGCAAAGCAGTCTTTCAAGTTACGCCACACACAGTCATTAGACGGTCGTGTTGCACAGGCTCGTGAAGCACTAGGTCTTGCCAATACTTACATTGACGAGTTTGAGGTTATGGCTAAGGCTATGATTGAAAAGGAAATCACTAAGGAAACATTTAACAAGATTGTTGCACTTGCATACCCAATGCCAGAAAAAGATAGCAAGGGTGCTGTCAAGAAATGGGAAACCAAGATTGACTTGTTAGATGAAATCTATGGTGGTGACACTAACGGAATGATTGCTGGAAACGCTTGGGGTGCTTACAACGCACTAACAGAACGCTTAGACTGGTATCGCACCGCTCGTGGCAATTCCGAAAGTATCCTAATGGGTGCTAGTGGTTTTGACCCTGTTGTAAATGCAGAAAAGAATAAGTTGCTCGGACTTGTTCGTGAGGTGGCAGGGGTTTAATCCCCTGTCACTACCCCGAAATCCTGACTTGACAAAGTTGGGATTTTGGGGGCGACCCTTAAAGCTTCCTAATTACGAAGCATTAAGAAGATCACTGAAAAGTTCACAGGAATTACTATTGTAAATGTCAGACCTATGTGGTATGATTTCATCATAACCTACTAACAAAGGAAACAAATGCCAAACTGGGTATTCAATTCGCTAGTCGTATCTGGCGAACAATCACAATTAGAAAAGATGATGGCTCAACTTAATCAGCCATTTGAGAAGCACTTCCCTGAGTCAAAGTTTAATCAGGAAACAAAAGAATGGGAGCACCTCCCTGATGTTCAAGTCTATGATAATCCTGTCTTTGCTTTTTGGAACATTGTAAAACCAACCAACCTTGACGCATACTATGAAAGAGATGTATTAAAGGGTAACGCAAACATTAAAAAAGATGCTGACGGAAAGTTTGACAATGATAGTTTTATGCAAGAGTTTGTTCGCTCTATGCGTGACGACAACGACTGGTATCATTGGAACTGCCGTAACTGGGGAACTAAATGGGATGTAGCAGTTGTCAATAACAGAGATTACTCAGATACCATAATGACAATTACTGATGAGGGTGATGTTATGTATCATTTCCAAACCGCTTGGAGTCCAGTCGGTGAAGTCCTAATGAAACTATCAGAGATGTATCCTAGCCTTAACTTTGATTATGAGTATGAAGAAGAACAAGGTTGGGGTGGAACTTGCACATTCTTGGGTGGAGAGGACATAGCCTGTGACCAGTGGGACATTCCAGAATCACACCAAGACTACAAAGATAGAGATAAAGAGTGTCCTTGTGAGTATGACGACATTGAGTATGCATACAAGGATTGCCCTGTAGATACCACTGGCTACCAGTGGAATGATGAAGAACACGAATGGCAGGAGATTTCTATTGACATTCCTGCCGAAATAAGATAAACTATTACTAACAACCTACAAAGGAGAAAATCGTGGATTATCCAATCCCAGCAACAGTAACAGAATACAAGCCAGAGTATGACCCAAAGGCAACAATGATTATCAAAAAGGGTTACTATTACGCTTCACCAGAACAATCAAGGTATGAAGTAGAAAATGCAGACGACATTTCAAGAGCGTTTTGGAGAGTAGATGCATTAACAGAAACTAACCAAAGAAACTCAAGAGCACAAGACAAGTTAAAAGATTATCTTGTTGAGAACTTTGAGGACATTGGTGAAGAGTACGCAAACGAGATTGCAAACATTATGGGTATTGAATTATCCAAGAGTGTTGAGGTTGAGTTTAATGTAACTATCAAGGCAACAATAACTATTCCAGTTAATGAAGAAGTGTCTGACCTAAGCACTTATGACTTTGATGTTGAGATTTCCTCAAACAACAATGATTATGAGATTGAAGAGTTTGATGCAGACATTGACTCAATAGATGAAAGATACTAGGTTTCCTAGTAGGTAGGAAAGATGTGGCAGGGGATAACCACACCGACAAAACCCCACCACCTAATAGAAAAGAGAAATAAATGGCTAAGAAACTATTTATCGCACAGGAAAAGTGGAACACACGCTTCGGTAAGTCTGATCGTGTAGTTGTACGAGATGCAAATGGTCACTTCGTTGACAATGTATCTAAGCGACAGATGAAAACAGGCGAACGTGAACTTCCCTATGAAGTTGCTCGCTAAATAAATTAGATTGCCCCCTGGAAGCAGGGGGCTTTTCTTTTGCCCAAAGCTCGGGGCGACCCTCGAAAACCATCTAATTACGAAGCTGCTAAAAGTTCACGGGAATATAGGGCAAATTACTATTGTAAATGTCATACCCTTGTGATAGGATACGAGTATCAACCTACAAGAGGACAATAAATGATTGATACAACAGACCCACTACTAAATGAATTGGCATTTCACTTTGTTGATTTGCATAATGTTGGTGGTATCGAATTAGAACAATGGGAAACTGCTTACAACTTTGTAAAGCATTTCTATCACACAGAGGAAATGGTACAGATTATCATTAGGGAGAAAAGATAATGACATACTTAGTAGCAGTAACAGAAGTTGTTTACGATGAAGAGTATTTAATTAAAGAGATGTTAGCAACAGGTGAGTATGGAATCAATGCTCACCCCATTTCGCATGAGGCTATGGTGGAGTTTGTTAAAGATAGAGAGTGGCAAATAGAACACAATTTATTCTTGACAAAATACGACATACCTGTTAGTATCGCTATTAAAGATGAGGACGGCACAGATGTATTCTTTGCCAAAAACAAGATAGAGGTTAAGTAATGAAACTACGAGGTATCTTTGAGGGTACGTTTGAGTCTGTATGGTCTATGGAAGTACCCCAATACGAATGGGATAACTATCTAGAACAGCACCCAGACTTTGATGAAAATGATCGTGACAACATACAAGAGATGTGGGATTATTTTAAGAGTATTGGTTGCTATGATGAGATTGACGACACAGTAGATAAAGATGTAACTATGGTTGGTATAGAAACCTATGGAGTAGAAGTGGAGATTAACTAATGTATCAATACAATGTAGAGTTTGTCTTAGAGGCTATGGTAATGATTACCCACGTTTCTTTTGATGAGCCAGACTTACCTGATGATTTTATTATTCAGGAAGCAAGGCATAACATAATGAGTTACTACAAGATTGACCCAGAAGTTTTGCACCTGCAAGACGTAATCGTACACGAGGTATAGAGATGAACCTAGAGTTACTTAGAGAACAGTTGCAAGAAAATATCCTTAGTTATATGGATACCGTACAATCACAGTTTCTAGATATAGATAGGAATTGGGTCTATGACGATCTATGTGAGGTTGTTGTAAGTACATTTAGGGAGTTAGAAGTATGAGTTATCAACATCATTGGGTAGTTGTATATGACGAGGATTGGGGAGCTTTTATGGTTGATGCTGAAACCACCGCCACTATGAGTCGTTGGTCAGGAACCATTTATAACAAGGATAGTGGACATTGGGAGTTTCCAGAAGAAGAGTCAGACTTAGCAAATGAGTATGACAGCCTAGAAAATATCCTGGCTTATAACCTAACAAGACTTGACTTAACCTCAGGAATAGGATAGGATACGAATATGAAAACATATGAAGGCGTTACAGTAGAATATAAAGAAGTTATCCCTACCTCCAAACAAATGCCAGAGTTTTATGTCTGGGGTGAAGGCTATGAGTCTTATGCAACTATCAGATATGACGACCGTGTAGTTGAAGTAGAACGTGGTGGTGAAATGCATTTAACACTACCAAACTTAGTTAATGGTGAACTATCAGATGAAGGTGCAACAGTTGTTAGATACTCTGACGACTTAGAGGCAGCAGGTATAAACGATGATATTCAGTTTATGCAATATCTTAAAACTATTAGTAATGCAGGATTTGAGGTCTATCGCATGAATCCCTGGTGGGAGGTATTCTCACACAATAGTGATATGGGAGAAGTTTATGATACATTCTATGAGGCTATTGATTGTGGCATAGATTACATTCTAGATGATAGGAACTGGTAATGCAGGAAGACATTAATAGATTTATTAGACATACCGTGACTAACTTAGAAAGAGCCCTAGAACTAGATGATGATCAACTAACCTTAGCAGTCTTAATTAATCTAGAATCCGTCATAGGGACCTACATAGCAGAACTTGATTATGCCCTTGACAACCACCTAGAAAACTGATACACTAGACTCACGAAAGGAGAATGATGTCATACATTATTCGCCATAAACGATTAGGAAAGAAACTGGCAGATGTTTTTGCAGACCGTAGAGTAAGTGGTTTTCAGTTGGCTAGAGAAACACATCACGAAATGGATAATTCCAGTCGTGCTGTTGCAGAGGAGTGGGTTCACGCTTTAAGGCAAATGGACATACTTGACCAAGTAATTGAATACGACTTAAGCGGAGAAGTAAAACTGCCACAGTTTCCAGAATAATCAAATCCCACCCAAGAAAAGGCTTGACTTTTTCTTGGGTATGGGGCGACCCTAGAAAATCATAAATAGACATTACGAACTAAGTAAAAAAATCACTGGAATTTGGAGAATATCTTGACAAAATCATATGAAGATGCTATATCAGATGTATTAGCTATATTAAATCACTATACAGGTGTAGGTGTATATAATGCTAATCTTATTCCTATAGTAAATAGTATCAAAGCTTTGAACACCACCGACCCTAAAGAATTAAAACCAGACATTACGAAGGATCCAAAAATATCACGGGAAGTTTATAACAATCCTTATGAAATGGAATACAATGTTTAACAAACTTGTTTGTCTCTTCACAGGACATAAAATGGGGGTAGCTAGTCAATGCCCATATACCAATATAACCTATATAAGATGCATTAAATGTAACCAGATATATGATGCATATAAAACAATATAAAATGATTAATAATAGATTAGTTTCTGATAGTTTTATGCAGTTTTTATGCATAATTTATGCATTTTATGCACGTTTTATGCATGAATTTTATGCACATTTTGATGAATATGTCAAGGTATTTTCTATAACATATTACGAATCAAACAAAAAAGTCACTGGAATATGGGGAATATAGAGCAGTCAAGGGTATATTTATAACATTACGATTACGATTGGAGATACACCATTACACATATAATATGCAAATATTATGCAAGATTATGTATAAAATATCTTATAGGTTCTTTATGATAGTTATCCACAGGTTATCCACATACTTTATCCACAGGTTATCCACAGGTTGTGTGTAAA